>Ga0213836_100444_pt1 | contig 33822 bp, 26 predicted proteins | sample SWPATP03_FD_160578 | JGI IMG/M metagenome (GOLD analysis project Ga0213836, IMG submission 160578) | Coastal seawater microbial communities from Marineland, Florida, United States - SWPA TP0 #3 | ecosystem: Environmental > Aquatic > Marine > Coastal | place: USA: Florida | collected 2016-08-05
GTCCAAGCGGGTGGCGGACGCCAGCGGCGAACTCACCATCCTGCACAGCATCGATTTTACCGTGCAACCGGCCGAGACGCTCGCGATCGTCGGCGCCTCGGGTTCCGGCAAGTCGACCCTGCTCGGCCTGCTGGCCGGCCTCGACACGCCGAGCGGGGGCAGGGTGCTGCTGGGCGGCACCGATATCTTCGCGCTCGACGAGGACGGCCGCGCCGCTTTCCGCAAGGCCCGGCTCGGTTTCGTGTTCCAGTCCTTCCAGTTATTGGCGCACCTGAATGCGGTGGAAAACGTGATGCTGCCGCTGGAATTGCGCGGCGACACCGAAGCACGCGAGAAGGCGGAAGCCATGCTGGGGCGGGTCGGCCTGTCGAGCCGGCTGAAGCACTATCCGAAATACCTGTCCGGCGGCGAGCAGCAGCGCGTGGCCCTGGCGCGCGCCTTCGTGACCGAACCGCCGCTGCTGTTCGCGGACGAACCGACCGGCAGCCTGGACGCGGCGACCGGGGAGGCGATCATCCAGTTGATGTTCGAACTCAATCGCGAGCGCGGGTCGACGCTGGTGCTGGTCACGCACGATCCGGCGATGGCGGCGCGCTGTGGGCGCACGATCACGATTGCGGCCGGGAAGCTGGTTTAGCGTTTTCGATAGGCGTTCAACCAGCGCGCGACTGCCCGCGCCCTTGCTTCGAGACCAGCTCGTTGAATACGCCGCGCACGGCCGCCGGCAATTCCCCCGCCGTCATCCCCACCGGCCCGACCCCGCTCTCCACCAGCCGGTCCGCCGCCGCCCCATGCATCCACACGGCGCCGATCGCCGCTTCCCACGCCGGCCAGCCCTGGGCCAGCAAGGCCCCGCAGACGCCCGCCAGCACGTCGCCGCTGCCTCCCGTCGCCAGTCCCGGGTTGCCGGTCGGGTTGATCACCACGTCGCCCTCCGGCCGCGCAATCACGCTGCCCGCACCCTTGAGCACGACAACCGCCTGCAAGCGCTTGGCCAGGCTGCGCGCAGCACCCAGCCGGTCGGCCTGCACCTCCGCCGCCGAGAGCCCCAGCAGGCGCGCCGCTTCCAGCGGATGCGGCGTCAGCACCGTCCCGGCCTGGCGCCGCGCCACGCGCTCCTGCAGCTCGAGACTGGCCGCGACCAGGTTCAGGGCGTCGGCGTCGATGACGACCGGCGCCGCGCTGTCGATGCCGGCGCCGAGGGCGCGCATGGCTTCCATGGCGCCGCCCATGCCGGGCCCGAGCACCAGCACGCGGCCCGCGATGTCGAAGTCGTGCGCCGAGCGCAGCATCAGTTCCGGCTGCACCGCGTCCAGCGCCAGCGCCGGCCCGATCATGGCGGCGAAGACCCGGCCGGCGCCGGCGTACAGCGCGCCGCGCGCGGCCAGCACCGCGGCGCCGGCCATGCCGTGGGCGCCGCCGATCACGGCCACGTCGCCGAATTCGCCCTTGTGCGAATTCTGGCGGCGCGGCGCGAGGCTGGCTGCGAACAGGGTGGGCGAGCCGATGCAGGCCAGGGCCGGTTCGTACAGGGCATCGTCGAGCCCCAGGCCGGCCACCTGCACGATGCCGGCATGGTCGCGCCCCTCGGCCGTGTGCAGGCCGGGCTTGTCGCCGATGAAGGTGATGGTGTGGGTGGCGCGCACGGCCACGCCCTGTGCGCCGTTGACGGCGCCGCTGTCGGCGTCCAGGCCGCTGGGCACGTCGAGCGCCAGCACCGGGCAGCGCACGGCGTCGATCGCCAGCACCAGGTCGCGGTAGCGTCCCTCCAGCGCGCGCGCGGCGCCGATGCCGAACAGGCCGTCGACCACCAGCGCCCAGTCGCGCACGTCGGGGGCGACGTCGGCGAAGTTCGCCCGGCTGGCGCGCGCGCGCGTCAGTGCCTGGGCCGCCTCGGGCGAGGACTTGCCGCTGCCGGCCAGGTGCAGTACGACCACGTCGATCCCGGCCGCGCCCAGGTTGGCCGCCACTTCCAGCGCGTCGCCGCCGTTGTTGCCGGGGCCGGCCAGCACCAGCACCGGCCGCGCGCGTTCCTCGCCCAGCAGCGCCATGGCCGCCTCAAAGCCCGCGTGGCCGGCCCGGCGCATCAGCTCGCCGGGTTCGAGGATCGCCGCGGCGGCTGCTTCCGTGGCGCGGATCTGCGCCACGCTGTAAAGACGATTGTCCATCCCAACTCCTGGTCTCTTCAGTGAATACGTTTTCGCCAGTGTACAGGCGGCGGGCGCATACAATAAGCAAATTCCTGATACGGCACGGAGACTTTACATGGACTGGCAGTTCTGGATCGACCGCGGCGGCACCTTCACCGACATCGTGGCGCGCCGCCCCGATGGCGTCCTCGTCACCCACAAGCTGCTCTCGGAGAACCCCGGGCAGTACCGCGACGCGGCGGTGGCCGGCATCCGCCACCTGCTGCTGCTGGCCCCCGATGCGCCGCTGCCGGCGTCCGCCATCGAGGCCGTCAAGATGGGCACCACCGTCGCTACCAACGCGCTGCTCGAACGCAAGGGCGCGCCGACCGCGCTGGCGGTCACGCGCGGCTTCCGTGACGCGCTGCGCATCGCCTACCAGAACCGCCCCAGGCTGTTCGAGCGCCACATCGTGCTGCCCGAGCTGCTGTACGGCCAGGTGGTCGAGGTCATCGAACGCATCGGCGCGCATGGCGAGGTCGTGCTTGCCCTCGACGCCGCCAGGGCGCGCGCCGACCTCCAGGCCGTGTTCGACAGCGGCACGCGCGCGCTGGCGATCGTCCTCATGCACGGCTACCGCCACACGCAGCACGAACGCGAGCTTGCGCGCATCGCGCGCGAGATCGGCTTCACGCAAGTGTCGGTGTCGCACGAAGTCAGTCCGATGATGAAGCTGGTCGCGCGCGGCGACACGACGGTGGTCGACGCCTACTTGTCGCCCATCCTGCGCCGCTACGTCGACCAGGTGGCGGGCGAACTGCCGGGCGTGCACCTGCAGTTCATGCAGTCGAACGGCGGCTTGACCGATGCGCGCGCCTTCCAGGGCAAGGACAGCATCCTGTCCGGGCCCGCCGGCGGCATCGTCGGCATGGTGCGCGCCAGCCGCCTGGCCGGCTTCGAACGCGTGATCGGCTTCGACATGGGCGGCACCTCGACCGATGTCTCGCATTACGCCGGCCAATTCGAACGTGTCTTCGAGACGCAAGTGGCCGGGGTGCGCATGCGCGCGCCGATGATGAGCATTCATACGGTCGCCGCCGGCGGCGGCTCGATCCTGCATTTCGACGGCAGCCGCTACCGCGTGGGACCAAGCAGCGCCGGCGCCAATCCGGGCCCGGCCAGCTACCGCCGCGGCGGGCCGCTGACCGTCACCGACGCCAACCTGATGACGGGCAAAATCCAGCCGGCGCACTTCCCGCGCCTGTTCGGCCCGGACGGGAACGAGCCGCTCGACCTCGACATCGTGCGCACCAAATTCGCCGCACTCGCGCGCGCGATCGCCGACGCCACCGGCGAGCTGCGCACGCCCGAGCAGGTGGCCGAAGGCTTCATCCAGATCGCGGTCGGGAACATGGCCAACGCCATCAAGCAGATCTCGGTGCAGCGCGGCCACGACGTCACCGGGTACGCGCTCACCAGTTTTGGCGGCGCCGGCGGCCAGCACGCCTGCCAGGTGGCCGACGCGCTGGGTATGAAGACGGTCTTCGTCCACAGCCTGGCCGGCGTGCTGTCGGCCTACGGCATGGGCCTGGCCGACCAGAGCGCGATGCGCGAGCAGGCGGTCGAGGAGCGCCTCGATGGCGCGCGCGCCGCGGCGCTGGCTGCGCGCCTCGATGCGCTGGCGTCGGCGGCGACGCAAGACCTGCGCGCGCAAGGCGTCGGCGACGAGCGCATCGACGTGCTCAAGCGCGTGCACCTGCGCTACGAAGGCACCGATTCGGCGCTGGTGGTGCACTTCGCCGACGCCGGCGCGATGCAGGCCGAGTTCGAGGCGGCCTACAAGCGCCGCTTCTCCTTCCTGATGCCTGCGCGCGCCCTGGTCGTCGAGGCGGTCTCGGTCGAAGCACTGGGCCGCTCCGAAGCGCCGCCCGAGACGGTCGCGCCGCAGCCGGCCCGGGCCGGCGAGCTGGCGGCCTTCGCCAGCGTGCCGATGTTCGGCGGCGGGCAATGGCGCGAGACCGGCATCTACCGCCGGCTTGCGCTCAGGCCGGGCGACCTGATCGCCGGCCCGGCCATCGTCGCCGAGGACAATGCCACCACCGTCATCGAGGCGGGCTGGCAGGGCGAGGTGACGCCGTACAAGCACCTGGTGCTGCGGCGTGTCGAAGCGCTGCCCGAGCGGCGCGCGATCGGCACCACGGCCGACCCGGTCATGCTCGAGATCTTCAACAACCTGTTCATGTCAATCGCCGAGCAGATGGGCCTGCGCCTGCAGAACACGGCCTATTCGGTGAACATCAAGGAGCGCCTCGACTTCAGCTGCGCCATCTTCGACGCCGGCGGCAACCTGGTCGCCAACGCGCCCCACATGCCGGTGCACCTGGGCTCGATGGGCGAGAGCATCAAGACCGTCATGCGCGAGAACGCCGGCCGGATGCGCGCCGGCGACGTGTACGTGCTCAACGACCCCTACAACGGCGGCACCCACCTGCCCGACGTGACGGTGATCTCGCCGGTGTTCGACGAGGCCGGCGCGGACACTGGTGAGCCGGACCTCCTGTTCTACGTCGGCTCGCGCGGCCACCACGCCGACATCGGCGGCACCACGCCCGGCTCGATGCCGCCGGATTCGACCCATATCGAGCACGAGGGCGTCCTGATCGACAACTTCAAACTGGTCGACGGCGCGGACGGCCTGCTGCGCGAAGCCGAGGCCCGCGCCATGCTCACCGGCGCGCGCTACCCGGCGCGCAACCCCGACCAGAACATGGCCGACCTGCGCGCCCAGGTCGCGGCCAACCAGAAGGGCGTCGAGGAACTGCACCGGATGGTCGCGCATTTCGGCCTGGACGTCGTGCGCGCCTACATGGGCCACGTGCAGGACAACGCCGAGGAAGCCGTGCGGCGGGTGATCACGGCGCTGAAGGACGGCGCCTTCACGGTCGAACTCGACAACGGCGCGCGCATTGTCGTGGCCATTACCGTCGACCGGGAAGCGCGGCGCGCCCGCATCGATTTCAGCGGCACCTCGCCCCAGCTGCCGAACAATTTCAATGCGCCGTCGAGCGTCTGCATGGCGGCCGTGCTGTATGTGTTCCGCACCCTCGTCGCCGACGAGATCCCCCTCAACGGCGGCTGCCTGAAGCCGCTCGACGTCGTCATCCCGCCCGGCTCGATGCTCAACCCGCATTACCCGGCCTCTGTCGTGTCGGGCAATGTCGAGACTTCGACCTGCATCACCAACGCCCTGTACGGCGCGCTGGGGGTGATGGCGGCCTCGCAGGGGACGATGAACAACTTCACTTTCGGGAATGCGCAGTACCAGTACTACGAGACGATTTCCGGCGGCAGCGGCGCGGGCGAGGGGTTCGACGGCACCGACGTGGTGCAGACCAACATGACCAATTCGCGCCTGACCGACCCGGAAATCCTCGAGTTCCGCTTCCCGGTGCGGCTGGAGAGCTATGCGATCCGGCCCGGCTCCGGCGGGGCGGGGCGCTGGCATGGCGGGAATGGCGGCGTGCGTAAAGTGCGCTTCCTGGAGCCGATGACGGCGGCGATCCTGTCGAACAACCGGATCTACGCCCCCTTCGGCATGGCGGGCGGCGCGCCGGGCGCGCGCGGCGTCAACACGGTCGTGCGCGCCGATGGCCGCATCGAGCAGGTCGGGCACATCGGCAAGGTCGAGATGGCCGCCGGCGACATGTTCGTGATCGAGACGCCGGGCGGGGGCGGCTACGGGACAGCCTGAGGCGCCTACGAAATACCGTACTTGCGCCGCATCGCCAGGTATTCGACCTCCAGCGATTCGAGCCGCGGATGCTGGGCGTCGATCGCCCGGATCTTCTCCAGCTGGGCGAAGCAGAGTTCGCCCAGCGGATGGTCCCAGCCCAGCTCGCCGATCTGCCTGAGCACCCCGCCGGCCACCGCGACGATGACCTGCAGGTTGGTCGGCGCCATGTGCAGCGCCTCGATCAGGGTTTGCACGGCGCCGCGCACGTCGCCCATGTTGCGCTTCTCGTCGGCCACGCCGAGCAGGATTTGGGCTTGCGCCTTGAGCTGGGCCTGGACGCCGTCGGCCAGGTCGCGCCGGCCCGCTTCGGCGAACAGGGCGAGGGCGCCTTGCGAGGTGATGCCGCTGTCGGGATCGTTCACCACCGCCAGCATGACGTCCTGCGCGCCCTTGTCGAAGCGGTGGTCGAGGCAGGAGCGCACCAGGCCCAGTTTCAGGCCTGTGGACAGGCCGCTGCTGGTGCGCACCGCGGCCACTGCCCCCTGCAAATCGGCGAGGGCGGCGGCGCGGTTGCCGGCGGCGTCGTGCAGGGCCGCGTTGGCGACGGCCACGCAGGTATCGAGTTCGACACTGGCCTTCATCGACCGTTCCAGGTCGCGCACCACCCCGCCCGCGCCCGGCAAGTCGCCGCGTTTCACCAGCGCCTTGGCCAGGCGGACGTGGTCTTCGGGGTCGCGGAACTCGGAATGGCGCGCCTTGCTCACCACCTGCTTGAACGACTTCTCGGCCACCGCCGCGTCGCCCGCTTCGAGCGCGACTTCGCCCAGCTTGCGCAGGCGGCGCACCATGTGCGGCGAGATGGCGACCGCTTCCTCGAGGATCTTCTGGGCCTGGGCGTGGTTGCCGGCCGCCTCGTGGCAGCGCGCCAGCAGGTCGTAGCCGGCCATCAGACGCGGGTTGGCCGCCACCAGCATCTGCAGGGTCTCGCGCGCGTCCTCGATGCGTCCCTGCGCGAACTCGGCGCGCGCCAGCCCGAGGCCGGCCCAGCCCAGCGGTTTATGGGCCAGCACCTTGCGGTAGATTTCCTCGGCTTCGCCATGCTCCTTGATGCTCGCGTGCAGCTCGGCGCGCAGGCGGGCGAAGTCGAGGGCGTAGCGGGTATTGGCGATCTCGGCGGCCGAGGCGGAGCGGATCGCCTCGCGCAGGTTGCCGTGGGCGACCAGCTGGTAAGTCGGCAGGAAGACGGCGCGCCGCTCGATTGCGCGGGCAATGCGCGCGCCCAGGGTCTCGGCGGTGAAGGGTTTCAGGACGTAGTCGGTCGGCGCCAGCTCGGCCGCGCCGATCACCTTGCCGTAGACGGCTTCCGAGGTCAGCATGATGAAGATCGACCAGGGCGCGATGAGGCGGTGGTGGCGCAGGTCTTCCAGCAGCTGCTGGCCGTCCTGGCCTTCGGCGCCGTTGCCGCTCGCGCCGCCGCCCAGGTCGTACTCGCACAGGACGATGTCGTAGCCGCGCCGCGTCAGCTGGCGGATCGCCGTGCCCGCATTGACGGCGTATTCGATCTTGTTGATGTTCGACGCATTGAGCATGTTCTGCAGGTTGCTGCGCATGCCCGGATTGGGGTCGATTACCAGCACCGACAGTTGGCTGTTATCTTGCATCGTCTCTCTCATGGGCGGTTCCGTGGCCGCCTTCTCCACTCGCTACAATACCGACAAGCGTCCCTTGCGGCAACTGCCATCATCGGCTGTGCATAGATACTATTGTCAAGGCTGTATAATAGCGGGCCATCTTCCACCCGCAGCCACGCTGCATCAACCGACTTCCAGCCATGTTGATTCTGCCGGGTTCCAATGCCCTGTCTGTCTTTCGTAGCCAACGCCTCCTGAGCCAACTGCAAGCTGCTGCCCCCGCGATCGCCGCGGTGCAGGCGCGCTTCTGCCACTTCATCGATAGCGCGGCGCCCCTTTCCACCGACGATACCCAGCGCCTCTCGGCCATGCTGACCTATGGCGAACCGGTGCCCGAGACGCTGTACGAAGGCAGCACGGTCGAATTCTTCGTGATCCCGCGCCTGGGCACGATCTCGCCCTGGGCCTCGAAAGCGACCGATATCGCGCACAACTGCGGCATGACGCACGTGCACCGCATCGAGCGCGGCGTGGCCTACAAGGTCGTCCTGAAAAGCGGCATCCTCGGCAGCAGCATCGGCGCGCCGAAGAAGCTGGGCGATGCGGAACTGGCGGACGTGGCCGCACTGCTGCACGACCGCATGACGGAAACCGTGCTGCGCAGCGCCGACGACGCCTCGCAACTGTTCCAGGAACTGGCGGGCAAATCGCTCGAATCGATCGACGTGCTGGGGCAGGGCCGCGCCGCCCTGCTGAACGCGAACACCGAACTCGGCCTGGCGATGTCGTTAGATGAGATCGACTACCTGTTCGACGCCTTCACCAAGGCCCGGCGCAATCCGACCGACGTCGAACTGATGATGTTCGCCCAGGCCAACAGCGAGCACTGCCGCCACAAGATCTTCAACGCCGACTGGATCATCGACGGCGTGAAGCAGGAAAAGTCCTTGTTCGGCATGATCAAGAACACCCACCAGCTGCAGCCGAAGGGCACGGTCGTGGCCTACAGCGACAATTCCTCGATCATGGAAGGCGCGGTCGTGACGCGCTTCTTCCCGCACGCAGGCCAGGAATACGCGGCCATCACGGAACTGACGCACACGCTGATGAAGGTCGAGACCCACAACCACCCGACCGCGATCTCGCCGTTCCCGGGCGCCTCGACCGGCGCCGGCGGCGAAATCCGCGACGAAGGCGCGACCGGCCGCGGCGCCAAGCCGAAGGCGGGCCTGACCGGCTTCACGGTGTCGAACCTGCTGCTGCCGGACGCCCGGCGTCCGTGGGAAAACGCGGCCGACGTGACGGCGGCGGAAAAGGGCGACGCGCCCGTTTACGGCAAGCCGGAACGCATTGCGTCGCCGCTGCAGATCATGATCGACGGCCCGCTCGGCGGCGCCGCCTTTAGCAACGAATTCGGCCGGCCCGTGCTTGGCGGCTATTTCCGCACCTACGAGCAGAATGCCAAGGCGGCCGGCGGCGTCTACGGCTACCACAAGCCGATCATGATCGCCGGCGGCATCGGCAACATCTCCGACCAGCACACGTTTAAAAACGACATCCCGCCCGGCAGCCTGCTGATCCAGCTCGGCGGCCCCGGCATGCGCATCGGCATGGGCGGCTCGGCCGCTTCCTCGATGGCGACCGGCACCAACACCGCCGACCTCGACTTCGACTCGGTGCAGCGCGGCAATCCGGAAATGGAACGGCGCGCCCAGGAAGTCATCAACGGCTGCTGGCAGCTCGGCAGCAAGAATCCCATCATCTCGATCCACGACGTCGGCGCCGGCGGTCTCTCGAACGCCTTCCCGGAAATCGTGAACGACGCCAAGCGCGGCGCGATTTTCGACCTGCGCAAGATCCAGCTGGAAGAGAGCGGCATGGCGCCGAAGGAAATTTGGTCGAACGAATCGCAAGAGCGCTATGTGTTGGCGATTGCGCCTGAAAGCCTGAGCTTGTTTGCATCGCTGTGCGAGCGCGAGCGTAGTCCCTTCGCCGTGATCGGCGTCGCCACCGAGGAACGCCAGCTGCAGGTGATCGACCAGCAGGCCGGCAACAATCCGGTCGACATGCCAATGGACGTCCTGCTCGGCAAGCCGCCGAAGATGACGCGCGACGTCGAGCACGTCAAGCGCGACCTCCCGGCCATCGACCTGACCGGCATCGAACTCGAGGAAGCCGCGCGCCGCGTGCTGCTGCTGCCGACCGTGGCCGACAAATCCTTCCTGATCACGATCGGCGACCGCAGCGTCGGCGCCATGACGGTGCGCGACCAGATGGTCGGCCCGTGGCAGGTGCCGGTGGCCGACTGCGCCGTCACGGCGATGAGCCACGAAGGCTTCCTGGGCGAAGCGATGGCGATGGGCGAGCGCACGCCGCTGGCCGTGATCGACGCCGCCGCCTCGGGCCGCATGGCCGTGGGCGAGGCGATCACCAACATCGCGGCAAGCGCGATCGGCTCGATCGAAGACATCAAGCTCTCCGCCAACTGGATGGCCGCCTGCGGCCAGCCGGGCCAGGACGCGGCCCTGTTCGACACCGTCAAGGCGGTCGGCATGGAACTCTGCCCGGCGCTCGGCATCAGCATCCCGGTCGGCAAGGATTCGCTGTCGATGCGCACCACCTGGAGCGAGGAGGGCGAAGCGAAGTCGGTGATTTCGCCGGTCTCGCTGATCGTCTCCAGCTTCGCGCCCGTCACCGACGTGCGGCGTTCGCTCACGCCGCAATTGCGCACCGACCTGGGCGACACCGCCCTGATCCTGATCGACCTCGGACGCGGCAAGAACCGCATGGGCGCGTCAAGCCTGGCGCAAGTCACCCAGCAGTTGGGCGATTCGGTGCCGGACGTCGATTCCGCCGACGACCTGAAAGCCTTCTTCGCCGCCATCCAGCGCCTGAACCTCGAAGGCAAGCTGCTCGCCTACCACGACCGTTCGGACGGCGGCCTGTTCGCCACCCTGGTCGAGATGGCCTTCGCCGGCCGCGCCGGCGTCTCTGTCAACCTCGACATTTTGACGATGGGCGACGCCCATTCGGCCGACTGGGGCGACGCCAAGAACTGGGCCAGCCAGGTCGGCGAACGCCGCAACGAGATGACCCTGCGCGCGCTGTTCTCGGAAGAACTGGGCGCCGTGGTGCAGGTGCGCGAGGCGGACAAGCGCGCCGTCATGAACGTGCTGCGCGAACTGAACCTGGGCGCCTGCAGCCACATCATCGGCAAACTCAACGAACGCGGCGCCATCGAATTCACGCGCGACGCCAAGGTCATCTACAACCAGCCGCGCAGCAGCCTGCACCGGCTCTGGTCGGAGACCAGCTGGCGCATCGCGCGCCTGCGCGACAACCCGGACTGCGCCGACCAGGAATACGACCGCCTGCTCGACGAAACGGATCCTGGCATCACGCCGACGCTGAGCTTCGACCCGAGCGAAAACATCGCCGCCTCCTTTATCGCGACGGGCGTGCGTCCGCGCGTGGCGATCCTGCGCGAGCAGGGCGTCAATTCGCACATCGAAACCGCCTGGGCGATGCACCAGGCCGGCTTCGCCGCGGTCGACGTCCACATGAGCGACCTGATCGCCGGCCGCGCCAGGCTGTCCGACTTCCATGGCGTGATCGCGGTGGGCGGCTTCTCCTACGGCGACGTGCTGGGCGCGGGCGAGGGCTGGGCCAAGACCATCCTCTTCAACGCCCAGCTGGCCGACCAGTTCGCCGCCTTCTTCGCGCGCCAGGACACCTTTGGCCTGGGCGTGTGCAACGGCTGCCAGATGCTGTCGAATTTGAAGTCGATCATCCCGGGTGCGCAAGCCTGGCCCAAGTTCACGCGCAACAAGTCGGAACAGTTCGAAGCGCGCTTCGGCATGGTCGAAGTGCTGGCCTCGCCGTCCATCTTCTTCGAGGGCATGGCCGGCACCCAGGCGCCGATCGCGATCGCCCACGGCGAAGGCTTTGCCGACTTCTCGCTGACCGGGGATATCGGTTCCGTCGTACAGTCGCTGCGCTATGTCGACAACCGCGGCGCCGCGACCGAAGTCTATCCGTTCAACCCGAACGGCTCGCCGGGCGGACTGACGGCGGTGACGACGCCGGACGGCCGCTTCACCGCGATGATGCCGCACGCCGAGCGCGTGTTCCGTACGGCGGTGCACTCGTGGGCGCCGCCGGCGTGGAGCGACGACGCGCCGTGGATGCGGATGTTCCGCAACGCGCGCAAGTGGGTGGGTTGATTCCGCTGACGTAGCGAACAGGACGCCTCCCTCGGGAGGCGTTCCCGTATCGACGGGCGGTGCATGCGTCCACCGTCCGTCGCGCCGGTCACAGTTACGAGACGCGTCGGCCCCGACAATAGAAAAGGCGCTTCCGTGGAAGCGCCTTTCTCGTTGCGGCCGATCCGAATTACTTGATCGTGGCCTTCTTCAGCAGCGACTCGCGGTATTCCGCCAGTTTGCGCTGTTGCAGCTGTTCCGCGACCTGCTGCTTGACCTGCTCCAGCGGCGGGATCGTCACTGGACGGGTTTCTTCCAGCTTGATGACGTGGTAGCCGTACTGGGTCTTGACCGGGGTGTCGGTGATGGCGCCGACCTTCAGCGCGGTCATCGCCTTGCCGAACTCGGGAACGAAACGGCCCGGGTCGGTCCAGCCCAGGTCGCCGCCCTTGTCGGCCGAACCAGGATCCTTGCTCTGCTTGGCCAGTTCGTCGAACTTGGCGCCGCCCTTGAGCTTGGTGATGATGGCTTTCGCGTCGTCTTCCTTCTCGACCAGGATGTGGCGGGCGTGGTATTCCTTGTCCGGTGCGCCGGCCTTGGCCTTGTCGTACTCGGCCTTGATGTCGGCATCCTTGACCGGGTTCTTCTTGACGTAGTCGGCCAGCATCGCGTTGATGATGATGCTCTGGCGCGCGTTGTCGATGGCGGCCTTGACATCGGCACGGCCGCCGACGTTTTGCTTGTCGGCTTCCTGGATCAGCACTTCACGGCCGATCAGGTCCTTCTTGATCATTTCGCGCAGCTGCGGCGAATCCGTCGCGCGGCCCTGGGCCACGACCTGCTTGACCATCTGGTCGACCCGCGCCGCCGGAATCGGCTTGCCGTTCACGGTCGCAACGTTTTGGGCGAAGGCAGGTGCGGCCACGATGAACGACATGGCGAGCAACAGGCGGGTTGGCTTCAAAATCATTATTCAGATCCTATAAAAACTCGAAAAGTCGCCCCGTGGCGACGGATAACCGGCGCCAGCGACGGCGCCGGTGGCAAACATCTTACTGTACCTTTGCCTTCTTTACCATTTCCTCTTGGTAAGCCGCCAGTTTGCTCTGGGTAAGGCTTTCCGAGATCTGGGACTTGACTTCGTCCAGGGCAGGCACTTTCACGGCGCGCAGGTCGTCGACCTTGATGACGTGGAAGCCGGCGCCGGTCTTGACCGGCACGTCGGTGACCTGGCCTTTTTGCAGCTTGGTGAAGCCGGCTGCGAATTCAGGCGGGAAGGCCGATGGGGCCGCCCAGTCGAGGTCGCCGCCATTGGCTGCCGAACCGGAGTCCTTGCTGGTCTTGGCCAGTTCCTCGAACTTGGCGCCGCCCTTGAGCTTGGCGATCACGGCTTTCGCTTCGTCTTCAGTCGTGGTCAGGATGTGGCGCAGGTGGTATTCCTTCTCGCCGGCCTGGGTTTTGGAGAAGCGGTCGTACTCGGCCTTGATGTCGGCGTCGGTCACCGGATTCTTGGTGATGTAGTCGCGCGCCAGCTGGTTGACCACGATGGCCTGGCGGGCGCTGTCGAGGGCTTGCTTGACTTCGGGCTTCTTGTCGTAGCCTTGCTTGATGGCTTCCTGCATCAGCACTTCGCGTGCGATCAGGTCGCGCTTGACTGCCTCGCGCAGTTCCGGCGAATCCTGGCCCTGGCCCTGGGCCACGACCTGCTTGACGATCGCGTCGACGCGCGAGGTCGGGATGGCCTTGCCGTTCACGACGGCCAGGTTCTGGGCGAATGCGGGCGCTGCGATCATGGCGGTCAAGGCTAACAGCAGGCGTGCTGGCTTCAAAGTCATTATTATTTCCTGTGGAGGGAGTTGCTGGACGAGATTAGCGTAGTTATTTTGCAGAGCAGTTCAAACAATTTGCGACAGCGATTGTGCGATACATTTCTTAAGCGGCCCTGAACCGTCCTCAGTCCGTTTCAGAAGGCGCCAGCGCCGTAATGGCAAGGGCGTGGATCTCGGCCCGCATCATTTCGGCCACGGCATCATACACCAGTCGATGGCGCATGACGAGTCTGAGTCCATCGAAGCGCTGCGAGACGATTTTCACGCTGTAATGCCCGCCGCCCGAGGCCGCGCCGGCGTGTCCCGCGTGCAGGTGGGAGTCGTCGGCCAGTTCGAGCAAACTCGGCGCGAGCGCCGCTTGCAAGGATGCGCGGATGCGCTCGATGCGGGTGTCGGCGGTGCTCGTCGCGCTGTGATTGAAACTCATGCTTCCTCCGGCGGAATATGTTTAAACAGTAGCATTGCCTGTCCTATGCTGAACAGGAAGAAGATCGCGGTCATGCCGAACACCTTGAAGTTGACCCAGGCGCCCATGTCGTCGCGGTACACCACGAAGGCCATCAACAGGTTGAGGGCGCCGAGCAGGAACAGGAACACGGCCCAGGTGAGATTCACGCGCGGCCAGAATTCATCCGGCAGCGGCAGCGCTTCCTCCATCGCCGAGCGCATCAGGTTCTTGCCGAAGAAGAACTGACCCACCAGCAGCGCGGCGGCGAACACCCAGTACAGGATGGTCGGCTTCCACAGGATAAAGGTTTTGTCGTGCAGGTAGATGGTGGCGCCGCCGAAGACGAGGATCACGAACAGCGAGACCCACAGCATGCCGTCCACCTTGCGCCGGCGCGCCAGCAGGTAGCCGACCTGGAGCAGGGTAGCGACGATGGCGACGGCGGTGGCGAGCATGGTCGGCGCCTGGTCGGCCACGATCTTGCCGCCGGAAACGAGGCCGCCCAGGTAGTGCTCGGCCATGGCGAGGGCCGCCGCTTCGTTTCCGTTCGCGATTTTATAGACGACGAAAAAAAGGACCAACGGGAAAAAGTCGAACAGGAATTTCATGGTGCCCTAGTAATTAAATGTCGTCGAAACGCAGCGCCGCCGAGTTGATGCAGTAGCGCAGGCCGGTCGGCGGCGGGCCGTCCGGGAATACGTGGCCGAGGTGGGCGTCGCAGACGGCGCAGATGATCTCGGTGCGCAGCATGCCGTGGGTGCGGTCGGTCTTCTCGATGACATTGGCAGGGTCGAGCGCGCGGAAATAGCTGGGCCAGCCGCAGCCGGACTCGAACTTGGCGTCGGATTCGAAGAGGGGCGTGTTGCAGCACACGCAATGATAGATGCCGTGCGCGTGATGGTTCCAGTACTTGCCGGTGAAGGCGCGTTCGGTCGCGGCGTGGCGCGTCACCTGGTATTCCATCGGGTCGAGCTGGGTACGCCACTCTTGGTCGGTCTTGGTCACTTTATCGGTCATGATGTCTTTCTCGGCTTGTCGTTTTCGGTTGAATCAGGAGGAGCAGCTCACTTCGAGGTGGGCGGCCCAGTCGGGCGGCAGGGCGGCATAGCCTTCCATGCCCGGCTGCTCGTCGAAGGGCTGCTCGAGCACGGCCAGCAACTCGCTCACGCCGGCGTAATCGCCATTCTGCGCCTGTTCGATCGCCTGCTGGGCCAGATAGTTTCGCAGGACGTACTTGGGATTGACCCGGTTCATGGCGGCGCGGCGCGCGCTGTCGGCGCTGGCCTCGGCGCGCAGGCGCGTGCGGTAGCCGGCGGCCCAGGCGTCGAAGGCGGCGCGGTCGATGAACAGGTCGCGCAGCGGGGCGTCGTGTTCCGGCGCGTCGATTTGCAAGTCGCCCAGGCGGCGGAACAGCAGCGTGAAGTCGACGTGGCTGGCCTGCATGATGGAAAACAGCCCGTCGAACAGTGCGCGGTCGCCGTCCTGCATCGTCGCCAGGCCCAGCTTCGCATGCAGGAGTTCGTCCATCTTGGCCTCGAAGGCGGGCATGTAGGCGTCGAGCGCCTGCTCGGCTTCCTCGACCGTGCCGATCAGGGGCAGCAAGGCATTCCCGAGCGCGTAGCAGTTCCAGTGGCCGATGGCGACCTGGTTCGCATACGAATAGCGCCCGCCCTGGTCGGTATGGTTGCAGATGTGGTTGACGTCGAAGGCTTCCATGAAGCCGAAGGGGCCGTAGTCCAGCGTCAGGCCGAGGATCGACATGTTATCCGTGTTCATCACCCCATGCATGAAGCCGACCGACTGCCAGAGCGCGATCATGCGCGCGGTACGGCGCGTGACCTCGGCCAGCAAGGCCGCGTAGGGATTCGCGGCGCCGCGCAGCCCGGCATAGAAGGTGTCGATCACGTAGTCGGCCAGCTGGCGCAGCTCCTCCGGCTTGTCGCGGTAGTGCCAGTGTTCGAAGGAACCGAAGCGCACGAAGGAGGGCGCCATGCGGGTCACGACCGAGGCCGTCTCTATGCTCTCGCGCATGACGCGCTGGTTGGAGCCGGTGATGACGAGGGCGCGCGTGGTCGGAATGCCGAGCGCGGCCATGGCTTCCGAGCACAGGAATTCGCGGATCGAGGAGCGCAGCACGGCGCGCCCGTCGCCCATGCGCGAATAGGGCGTCTTGCCGGCGCCTTTGAGCTGGAGCTCCATGCGGCCTGCGGGGCCGTCGAGTTCGCCCAGCAGGATGGCGCGGCCGTCGCCCAGCTGGCCGGCCCAGACGCCGAACTGGTGGCCGGAATACACGGCCGCGAGCGGTTGCGAGCCGGGCATGAGCGTGTTGCCGGTGAAGGCGGCCACGAAATCCTCGCGCGCGAGCGCGGCGGCGTCGAGCCCCACCAGCGCGGCGGCGCGGCTGCTGGCCGCGACGAAATACGGCGCGGGCAGGGGCGTCGGCATCAGGCGTGTGTAGAACGCCGGCGGCAGGGCGGCGAAACCGTTGGTGAGTTGCAGATCGTCAGGCGTAATGGCGGCTCCAGCGAAGATTGGGTGCGATGGCGCGATTCTACCGTACCGGGCCGATTCTATTCGCGCACGCCTGTTATGCAAGGCAGCTTACACTCGCTGACAAATAGCACGATCGTGCTGCGACGCAACATCGAAACGTCTTGACGCAGTGCGTCATGGCGAATCACACTCGACCGAGCGTTACTATTTAGTCACCAGGAGACCCCGCACATGTCCTTCCCGAAGAGCCCGCTCATGGGCCAGATGATGAACCAGCCCCTGCTCATTTCGAGCATCATCGAATTTGCGGCCCGCCATTTCGGCAGCAACGAGATCGTCTCGCGCCGCGTCGAAGGCGACCTGCACCGCTACACCTACCGCGAATGCGAGGAGCGCGCGCGGCGCATGGCGCATGTGCTGGAGGGACTGGGCGTGCAGATGGGCGACCGGGTCGCGACCCTGGCCTGGAACGGCTACCGCCACCTCGAACTGTATTACGCGGTCTCCGGCTCGGGCGCCGTGATGCACACGGTCAATCCGCGCCTGCATCCGGAACAGATCGCCTACATCGTCAACCATGCCGAAGACCAGTACCTGTTCTTCGACCTGACCTTCCTGCCGCTGGTGGAAGCCGTCGCCGCCCACTGCGAGACCGTCAAAGGCTTCGTGCTGATGAGCGACCGCGCCCACATGCCGACCGAGACCAAAATACCGAACCTGCTGTGCTACGAAGACCTGATCTCGTCCAGCAGCGGCGACTACACCTGGCCCCTGTTCGACGAAAACTCGGCGGCGACCCTGTGCTACACCTCGGGCACGACCGGCAACCCGAAGGGCGCGCTGTATTCGCACCGCTCGACCCTGCTGCACGCCTACGCGGCCAGCACGCCGAGCGCGCTGAATGTGTCCTCGGCCGACACCGTCTTGCCGGTGGTGCCGATGTTCCACGTGAATGCCTGGGGCCTGCCGTATTCGGTGCCGCTATCGGGCGCGAAGATGGTGTTCCCGGGCGCTGCGCTGGACGGCAAGTCGCTGTACGACCTGTTCGAGTCCGAGGGCGTGACCTTTTCGGCCGGCGTGCCGACCGTCTGGCTGGGCCTGATCAACCATGCGGTGCAGAACAATCTGCAATTCTCCACCTTCCGGCGCACCGTCATCGGCGGCTCGGCCTGCCCGCCGGCGATGATGGACACGCTGATCGACAAGCTGGACGTGCAAGTGATCCACGCCTGGGGCATGACGGAAATGTCGCCGCTGGGCACGGCCAGCACCCTGCAGGCCAAGCACCGCAACCTGCCGAAAGACGCCCAGCGCAAGATCCTGCAAAAGCAGGGCCACGCCATTTATGGCGTCGACATGAAGATCGTCGACGACGACGGCAAGGAACTGCCGTGGGACGGCGAGACCTACGGCCACCTGTACGTCAAGGGCCCGTGGATCATCTCGCGCTATTTCAAGGACGAGGGCGGCGACGTGCTGATCGACGGCTGGTTCCCGACCGGCGACGTGGCCACCATCGACGCCGACGGCTACATGCAGATCACCGACCGCAGCAAGGACGTGATCAAGTCCGGCGGCGAGTGGATCGGCAGCATCGACCTGGAAAACATCGCCATGGCCCATCCGGCCGTGCTGCAGGCGGCCTGCATCGGCGTGGCCCACCCGAAATGGGACGAGCGGCCGATGCTGGTGGTGGTCAAGCGGCCCGGCGCGGACCTGACGCGCGAGGAATTGCTGGCCTTCTTCGAAGGCAAGATCGCGAAGTGGTGGACGCCGGACGACGTGGTGTTCACGGAAGCGCTGCCGATGGGGGCGACCGGCAAGATCCAGAAGAACCGGCTGCGCGAGCAGTACCGCGAGCACACGCTGCCGACCGCCTGAGACACGCACGACCATGCCGCTGCCTCCCGACCCCGCCGCGCCCTCGGACTTCGACTTCATCATCGGCGACTGGACCGTACGGCACCGCCGCCTGGACAGCCGCTTGACCGGCTGCCAGGACTGGACCGAATTTTCCGGCCTGTCCTCGACCGTCAAGACCCTGGGCGGCTTCGGCAACCTGGAGGACAACCTGCTGCACCTCCCGGATGGCGACGTGCGCGCCATCGCCGTGCGGTCGTACTGCGCCGCCTCGCAGTCGTGGTCGATCTGGTGGCTCGACGGCCGCAAGCCGGGCGCGCTCGACGTGCCGGTGCGCGGCAGCTTCGCGCACCAGGTCGGCCTGTTCTATGCCGACGATGTCCTCGATGGCCAGGCGATCCGGGTGCGCTTCACCTGGACGGCGGCGCCGGGCGCGCATCCGCGCTGGGAGCAGGCATTTTCGAACGATGGCGGCGCCAGCTGGGAAACGAACTGGACCATGGAGTTCGTTCCCCGCGCCTGAGGCCGTGCCCTAGGCGCCGGCCGCCTGCCACGCGCCTGGCGCGCTCTGGCGGAACAGTGCCTGCACTTCCTGCGGCGGCGCCGGCTCGGCCAGCAAGAAACCCTGGATCTCGTCGCAGCCGTGCTCCTTCAGGAACAGCGCCTGCCCCGGCGTCTCCACGCCCTCGGCGTTGACGCGCAGGCCGAGCGTCTTGGCGAAGGAAATCACGGCCAGCGCCACCGCCGCCGCGCTCGGGGCGGTCTCGATTTCGTGGACGAAGGAGCGGTCGATCTTGAGCTTGTCGGCCGGGAAATTGCGCAAGGCGCTGAGGCTGGAATAGCCGGTGCCGAAATCGTCGATCGAGATCGATACCCCCAGTTCCTTGAGTTCGCGCAGCAGTTGCGCGGCATGGTCGTGGTCGAGCATGATCGAACTTTCCGTCACTTCCAGTTCGAGGCTGGCCGGCGCCAGGCCGGTGTCGCCCAGCACGCGCGCGACCGTGTCGACGATCCCCCGGTCGCGCAGCTGGCGCGCGGCCACATTCACTGCCACCGTTTTTTGCCCGAGGCCCGCGTCCTGCCAGGAACGCGCCTGGCGGCAGGCCTGCAGCAGCACCTGTTCGCCAAGCGCGACGATGAGCGCCGAGTCCTCGGCCAACGGGATGAAGTCGCGCGGTGCCAGCAAGCCGCGCCGCGGGTGGCGCCAGCGCGCCAGGGCTTCGGCGCCGACGTAGCTGTCGCTGGCGACGTCGAGCTTGGGCTGGTAGTACACCGCGAGCTGGCCGCCGGGAATCGCATGCCGCAATTCCGTTTCCAGTTCCATGCGGTCGGCCACGGCGGCGTCGCGCGTGCCGGCATAGAAACGGATGCTGTCCTTGCCCGCTGCCTTGGCCCGGTGCACGGCCGTGCCGGCGCGCCGCAGCAGCAGTTCGGGCGTGGCGCCGTCGAGCGGGAAGACGCTGGCGCCGATGCTGCAGGTCACCACCACGTCCTTGCCGGCGAGTTTCACCGGTTCGCGCACCGCGCAGTGCATGGCCGTCAGGCGCGCGCTGCTGCGTTCGATATTCTCGAGTCCCGCCAGCAGGATGACGAATTCGTCGGAACCGACGCGGGCCACCGTGTCGCCTTCCCGCACCAGGCCGCAGAGGCGGCGCGCCGTCTCGCGCAGGAAGCGGTCGCCGCAGGCACTGCCGAGACCGGAGTTCATGAACTTGAAGCTGTCGAGGTCGAGATACACGACCGCCACCATGCGCCCTTGGCGCTGGGCGGCGGCGATCGCGCCGTGCAGGCGGTCGACCAGCAGGGTGCGGTTGGCGAGCCCGGTCAGCTGGTCGTGGGTGGTGCGGTGGACGAGCTCGCGCGTGCGTTCGGCCACGCGCTCCTCGAGCGTGTCGCGCGCCTCGCGCAACTGCGCGTTGAGCTCGGCCAGCCGGGCCTGGTAGCGGCGCGTGGCGATGGTGCGGCCGATCGTGCCCGCGATATTCCCGAGGAAGGCGAGATAGGGCGACAGGGCCGGGGCGTCGTCGACCCGCAGCACCAGCCAGCCGAAGCGCTCGCCGGATGCCTCGATGGGAAAACAGCGGGCCGTGCTGCCGGCCTGGTCGAGAATGTTGCGCGCGGGGGCGTCGCGCGGCTCGTCCACGCAGCAGGCGAGCAGGGCGGCCATGCGCTCGTTGGGCGGACCGGTATGGCCAGCCAGGTACACGCAGGCGTCGGCGATGCCGGGAAGGCCCAGCAGCGCGCTGCGCACGAAGGCGGCGATCCGGGCTGCGTCCGGCATCTCGTCGATTGCCTGCTGCATCACCAGCAGGCGCCCGAGCACCGCGGCGTTCGGCGCGCCGGCATCGCCCGGAAGGGAAGACGCCATGCGCTCAACCCTGGCGTTGGTAGAACGGATTGCGGAGGATTTGTCCGCCGACAATCATGACCGGATGCACGTTCATCACCTCGAACATCATGGCGCCATCGAAGCGGCGCAGGTCGTACTGGCACATGACCGTGATCGGCGTTTCCTCGACCAGCGCGTTGATGCGCGATTCGCATTCGAGGATGCGGTCGGCGCCGGGAACGCCGCGCAGGGCCCAGCTGGTTTCGCCTGCGATGCGCGCGCCCGCCAGGCCCGCCGCCCGGGCCAGCTCGTACCTGGCGCGCAGCCGGGCCAGCATGCCGTCAGGATCGAAGCTGCCGTCGGGATAGTAGCCGGCCTGCGCGGTGGCCATCGTCACCTGTCCGGCCAGGCCGCCGGCGGCGCGGTCGAGGCCGAGGTCGCGCATGGCGCGCGGCAGGTCGGCCGCGCTGGGGACGTCGGCCAGGTAGTCGAAGGATTCGTGTTCGAGCAGCGCGTGGCGCGCGAACAGCGGCAGGATGCGGCGCCGCTCCTCCTCGTCGTTGTAGAGGTAGCAGATGTGGGTGCCTTCCGGATAGGGTTCATCCGTAAAGCCGAGACAGATGTGACGCCTGGCCTGCGCCATGGTGTGCTCCTTGCGCAATGGGTCCAGTGTACGCCTGATTCTTCCGCGTGCGCACCCGCAAGTGGTTCAACGGCCGTTTTTACCCGGCACAAGGTGGCGCAAGGTCGGCTCGATGCCGAGCGCATGCAGGTGGCGCACGATGTCTTCCAGGGTGGCGTCGCGCAGCAACAGGCCGCCGGCGGCGGCCTGCGTCGCATGCGCCTGCGGGTGCTTGACCGCAGCGGCCGGCGCCGGTTGCAAGGCTGCCAGCGCGGCGGCGAACTGTGCCGGGCCGATGGTCTCCAACTGCTCGAGGAAAGCGGCCTGGGCATGGGGCGGCGGCGCCATCTCGAGGCCGGGCTCGTCGATGAAGGAGGCGCCCATGCCGGGATGGATGAAGGCGGCCCAGCGGCCGGACGCAGGATCGCGGCAGGGCGGCAGCTCGACCGCTTGCGTGGCCGCGTCCGGCGCAATCGCCAGATCCGGGAAGGCGGTGTCGCGCAGCCCTTCCAGCAATTGCTGGGCCTGGGCAACCGGCACCGGCGTCGCCAGCGCCAGCCACAAACGGAAACCGGCATTCGCCGAGATGCTCACGCCGGGCGCAGGGAAGTCGTAGTGCGCCTGCAAGGCGTGGGCGACTTCGCACAGGCGCGTCCAGTGCTGGCCGTCTTCCTGGTACCTGGCCTTGTCGAAGGGGATCACGATGGCGCGCGTCATGCCGTCCGGCGTGGCGAGTGCGAGCGGCCCGGACAGTTCGCCGAGGACGCGCCGCGCCAGCAGGGCAGGGTCGGGCTGGCCGGCGGCCAGGTACAGGCGCATCAGCTGCGCAATCAGTTTTTCCATGTGCTTCTCCAGGTTCGTGCGGGCAATCGATGGGCCGCATTCTGACACAGGCAGCGGCGCCGTAAAAAACGCCGTGCCGGCCTGAAGAAATAACACGACCGTACTTTTTAACGCTATAGTTGACCGTGCTGGCTTAACTAATTACAAAGGAAGAGACATGAGTGCAGACTACGTCGTGCATGGCAGCGTTGCCGTCATCACCCTGAACAATCCTCCGGTCAATGGTCTCGGCATGGAAACGCGCACCGCCGCCGTCGCCGCGCTGCGCCGCGCCGCGCAGGACGAGGCCGTCAAGGCGATCGTCATCACGGGCGCCGGCAAGGTGTTCTCGGGTGGCGCCGACATCCGCGAATTCAATTCGCCGAAGGCCATGACCGAGCCGACGCTGCACACCCTGATCGCGACCGCCGAGAACTCGGACAAGCCGGTCGTGGCCGCCATCCACGGCGTCTGCATGGGCGGCGGCCTCGAGCTCTCGCTCGGCTGCCACTACCGCGTCGCCACGCCCGGCGCCCAGATCGGCCTGCCGGAAGTCAAGATCGGCCTGGTGCCGGGCGCCGGCGGCACCCAGCGCCTGCCGCGCGTGGTGGGACTGGAGCAGGGCCTGAACATGATCGTGTCCGGTAATCCTGTGCTTTCGGAAAAGCTGGCTGAGACGAAACTCTTCGACAAGGTGTTCGCCGAAGGCGCCGACCTGGTGGCGTCCGCCGTCGCGTTTGCGGACAGCATCGCCGACGTCCGTCCGCTGCCGAAAGTGCGCAACCTGAAGGTGGAGTATCCGAACGCCGAAGCGTTTCTCCAGTTTTCGCGCAACACCGTGAAAGCGATGGCCGGTCCCTTCCCGGCGCCGCTCGAATGCGTCGCGTGCGTGGCGGCCAGCGTGACCATGAAATTCGAAGACGGCCTGAAGTACGAGCGCGACCGTTTCATGGCGCTGGCCCAGACCGGCGAATCGAAAGCCCTGCGCCACGCCTTCTTCGGCGAACGCGCCGCGAGCAAGGTGCCGGACGTCCCGGCCGACACCCCGACCCGCACCATCGCCAGGGCGGCCGTGGTCGGCGCCGGCACCATGGGCGGCGGCATCGCGATGAACTTCGCCAACGCCGGCATTCCGGTGACGATCCTGGAAACCAGGCAGGAAGCCCTCGACAAGGGCCTGGCGACCATCCGCAAGAACTACGAAAACACGGTCAAGAAGGGCAAGCTGACGCCGGAGAAAGCCGGGCAGCGCATCGCGCTCGTCAGCGGCACCTTGTCGTATGAAGAGATTGCCCAGGCCGACATCGTGATCGAAGCCGTGTTCGAAGACCTGGACGTCAAGGAAACCGTGTTCCGCCAGCTCGACGCCGTCATGAAGCCGGGCGCGATCCTGGCCTCGAACACCTCGACCCTGGACCTGGACAAGATCGCCGCCTTCACCAAGCGTCCGCAGGACGTGATCGGCCTGCACTTCTTCAGCCCGGCCAACGTGATGAAGCTGCTGGAAATCGTGCGCGGCAAGGCCACCGCCAAGGACGTGCTGGCCACCGCGCTGGCGCTGTCGAAAAAAATCAGGAAGACAGGCGTGGTCTCGGGCGTGTGCGACGGCTTCATCGGCAACCGCATGCTGGAACAATACCTGCGCCAGGCTTTCTTCTTGCTGGAAGAGGGCGTCTTGCCGGAGCAGGTCGACAAGGCCATCGAAAAATTCGGCTTCGCCATGGGCCCGTTCCGCATGAGCGACCTGGCCGGCAACGACATCGGCTGGTATATCCGCAAGCGCCGCTACATCGAAACCCCGGATCTCGAGTATTCGAAGGTGCCGGACCTGCTGTGCGAACAGGGCCGCTTCGGCCAGAAGACCGGCGCCGGCTGGTACGACTACAAGGCGGGCGACCGCACCGCGTATCCGTCGCCCGTCGTCAACGCGCTGATCGCCTCGCAGCTGGAAGCGGGCGGCGGCGCGCGGCGCAAGGTGTCGGACGAGGAAATCGTCCAGCGCCTGGTGTTCGCCCTGGTGAACGAAGGCGCGCGCATCCTGGAGGAAGGCATCGCCATGCGCGCCTCCGACATCGACATGGTCTACCTGACCGGCTACGGCTTCCCGCTGCACCGCGGCGGCCCGATGCTGTACGCGGACACGGTCGGCCTGGCGAACGTGCGCGATGCGATGCAAGGGTTCGCACGCGGGCCGCATGGCGACGCCTGGGCGCCGGCGCCGCTCCTGGCGCGGCTGGCGGGCGAGAACAAGGGCTTTAACGACTGAGGCGAATGGGTACGGCAATAAGTAAACATTTTTGTTTACTTATTGCCGAGTTGGCATCAACATGGAGGGCATGCGCGCAACTACGCCCTCTGCCAAGACCATCCTGCTGATCGCCAGCGCCTGCCTGCTCGGGCTGCTGTCCACGACCGGCGCCTCGCTGCCGTACCCGATCCTCGCGCCCTTGTTCGGGGGCGGCTCGAGCAGCGGACTGACGGATTTTCTCGGCTTGCCGCCCAAACTGCTGCTGGGTATCGCGCTGATGGTCAATCCGCTGGGTTTGCTGATCGGCAGCGCGGTGCTGGGCGCGGTGTCGGACCGCTTCGGGCGGCGCCGCCTGCTGCTCGCCACCGCCGTTGGCGGCGCGCTCGGCCATGCGCTGACGGCGGCGGCCTTCCTTGCCGAATCCTATCCGCTGTTCCTGCTGGCCCGCTTCGGCACCGGCCTGCTCGAGGGGAACGGCGCGATCATCCGCGCCATGCTGGCCGAAAAGCTGGAGGGCGGCTTGCGCAACCATGCGCTGTCCTGGCTGAACGGGGCCTTTCACCTGGGCTGGCTGTTCGGGCCATTACTGGCTGGCTTGACGGTCGGCATCGCCGTCACTTTGCCGTTCGCCATCGCCGCGTGCGCCTTGCTGCTCGGTGCGGGCCTGGTGGCGCTGGCGCTTGCGCCCGACGCCGCCGTGGCTGCCCATGGCGAGCGCTGGTGGTCGGTGGTGCGCCGGCGCCATGCCTTCACCCTGCTGCGCCACGCTCCCTTGCGCACCCTGTTTTTCGTGCATTTCTCGTATGCCTGCGGCGTCGCCGCGTTCTATGAATTCTTCCCGCTGTGGCTGGTCGATGTCGGCCATTACGACGTGCGCCGGATCGCCTTCGTGAACATGGGGATGTGTGGCCTGATGACCTGCGCCGCGCTGTTCGCCGGCCGCGCCAGCAGCGTCGAGCCGCGCCGCCGCGCCAGCGTCCAGGCGGCCCTGGCCGCGCTGGCGATCCTGGCGGTCGGCTTCGGCGGCCTCGGAGTGGGACTGGCCGCCATCGTCCTGTTCGGCCTGCCGCATGCCTACTACAACGCCACCGTCCAGGGCTGGGCCGCGCATCGCTTCGCCGCGTATGGCCAGGGCGCCGTGATGGGATTGCTGTCGACGATTTTTTGCCTGGCCAACATCGTGATGGCGCTGGCGGGCGGCATCCTGGCGCTGGTCGACACCCGCATCGTGCTGGTCGTCGGCGGGACGCTGGCGGTGGGGGCGGCGCTGGCGATGCGCGGCTGGAGCGGCCGCGCGATCGAACCAATGGACAACGCGGCGGCGAACGCAAGCGTGGAGGCGCGATGAATACCTATGACCAGATCCTGCTGCTGCTCAAGACCCGCGGCCCGCAAACGGCCCAGGCCCTGGCCGCCCTGATGGGCTTGACGGGAATGGGCGTACGGCGCCAGCTGGAAGGCGCGGTCGGGGACGGGCTGGTGCGCTTCGAGGACAGCCCGGGCAAGGTCGGGCGGCCGGTGCGGCGCTGGATGCTGTCCGAGAGCGGGAATGCGCGCTTTCCCGACCGCCATGCGGAGGTGACGCTGGACTTGATCCAGGGGGTGCGCACGCTGTTCGGGGAAACGGGCCTGGAGCAGCTCATCGCGCGGCGCGAGGATGCCAGCGAGCGCGCCTACCGCGAGCGCATCGACCGCGCGGCGACGCTCGACGAGCGGGTGGCGGCGCTGGCGGCGGCGCGCACCCTGGAGGGCTACATGGCCGAGGTCGAGCCGCGCGTCGACGGCAGCGTCCTGCTGCACGAAAACCATTGTCCAATCTGCACGGCGGCCCGGGCTTGCCAGCAGTTCTGCCGTTCCGAGCTGGACGTGTTTCGCCGCGTGCTGGGGCCGGGAACGGTCGTCGTGCGCATCGAGCACCAGTTGGAGGGCGCGCGCCGCTGTTCCTACCTGGTGAGCGAGGCCGGATAGACAGCGCAGGACGACAGGCGAAAAAAATGCCGCTGTTTCCAGCGGCATTTTTGTTGCGGGACTGCGCGGATCAGTCGGCGGCGTAGATGTCGTTGTTCTTCGTTTCGCGAACGAAGAGTCCACCGATCACGGCACAGACGAGGGCGATGATGATCGGATACCAGAGGCCATAGTAAATGTTGCCGTTGGCCGCCACCAGGGCGAACGAGATGGTCGGCAGCAGGCCGCCGAACCAGCCGTTACCGATGTGGTAGGGCAGGGACATCGAGGTGTAGCGGATACGGGTCGGGAACATCTCGACCAGCATGGCCGCGATCGGGCCGTAGACCATGGTCACGTAGATCACCAGGATGAACAGCATCAGCACCAGCATCGGTTTGTTGATCTGGGCCGAATCGGCTTTTTCGGGGTAGCCGGCCGTCTTCAGGGTGGCGACGACTTCCTTGTTGAGCGCGGTCTGGCGGGCCAGGTCGTCCTTGACGAAGTTGAGTCCGTCAGGCGTCATGGTCGCGTTGAAGGATTGGATGAGCTTGTCGCCCACCTTGACCTGGGCGACCGAGCCGGCTGGGGCGGCCACGGTGGTGTAGTTCACCGAGGAATTGGTCAGCATGCGGGTGGCGATGTCGCAGGAGGACGGGAATTTCCTGGTGCCGGTCGGGTCGACCTGGAAGTGGCAGGTGCTCGGGTCGGCGATGACGGTCACCGGCGAGGTGGCGATGGCCTGCTCGAGGGCAGGGTTGCCGTAGTGGGTGATGGCCTTGAAGATCGGGAAGTAGGTGGCCGCGGCGATGACGCAGCCGCCGAGGATGATCCACTTGCGGCCGATCTTGTCCGACAGCGTGCCGAACACGAGGAAGAACGGGGTGCCCAGCAGGAGCGCGATGGCGATCAGGATGTTGGCGGTCGGGCCGTCGATCTTCAGGATTTTCTCGAGGAAGAACAGGGCGTAGAACTGGCCGGTGTACCAGACCACGGCCTGGCCCATCGTCAGGCCGACCAGGGCCAGGATGGCGATCTTGGCGTTTTTCCAGTTCATGAAGGCTTCGGACAGCGGCGCCTTCGAGGTCTTGCCTTCGGCTTTCATCTTGGCGAAGGCCGGCGATTCGGCCATCGACAAACGGATCCAGACCGACACGCCGAGCAGGACGACCGACAGCAGGAAGGGAATGCGCCAGCCCCAGGCGGCGAATTCGGCTTCGCCGACAGCGGTGCGGGTACCGAGGATAACGAGCAGCGACAGGAACAGGCCGGCGGTGGCGGTGGTCTGGATCCAGGCGGTGAAGGCGCCGCGCTTGCCTTCAGGGGCATGCTCGGCGACGTAGGTTGCCGCGCCTCCGTACTCGCCGCCCAGCGCCAGGCCTTGCAGGATGCGCAGGGTGACGAGGATGATCGGCGCCGCGATGCCGATCGTGGCGTGGCCCGGCAGCAGGCCGACGATGAAGGTCGAGGCGCCCATCAGCAGGATGGTGACCAGGAAGGTGTACTTGCGGCCGATCATGTCGCCCAGGCGGCCGAACACAAGCGCGCCGAACGGACGGACAATGAAGCCGGCCGCGAAGGTGAGCAGGGCGAAGATGAAGGAGGTGGTGGGATCACCCAGGAAGAACTGCTTGCCGATGAAGGCGGCGAGCGAACCGTAGAGGTAGAAATCGTACCATTCGAAAACGGTGCCGAGGGAAGAAGCGAAGATCACCTTGCGCTCTTCCTTGGTCATCCCTGAGCTGGAAGGCATTGCCTTGCCGCCCGCGGTCATGCCGGGTGTGATAGCCATTTTTTGTCTCCGTATAATAATTTGAACGCATCGGATAGCCGAAACATTGTCAGCTGCGTCGGAGTGTGGACCGTTAAACTTACGTCATGCTTGCTCCAAACTTACCCGAAACTTACAGTTTATTGATGAGTCCGATTGCGGGTGGCGGGGCCGGCCAGGCGCTCTCCAGTTGGACAGCACGGGCCGCCGAAAAGATCCGGAACAAGGCCTTGAGGCGGCGCATAGAATTTGCGAACGGTCGTACTTAATCGTGCTATTCTCATCTGATCCACACACCGCTAACAGGAGACCAGCATGCAAGACGCAGTGATCGTATCGACCGCCCGCACGGGCCTGGCCAAGTCGTGGAAGGGCGCCTTCAACATGACCCACGGCGCCACCCTCGGCGGCCACGCGCTGGCCGCGGCAATCGCGCGCGCCGGCATCGATGCCGGCGAGGTCGAGGACGTGATCATGGGCTGCGCCAATCCCGAAGGCGCCACCGGCGCCAACATCGCGCGCCAGGTCGCCCTGCGCGCCGGCTGCCCGACCACGGTGCCGGGCATGACGGTGAACCGATTCTGTTCGTCCGGCCTGCAGACGATCGCGCTGGCGGCCCAGCGCATCATCGCCGGCGAGGGCGAAATCTATGCCGCCGGCGGCGTCGAATCGATCTCCTGCGTGCAGCAGGAAATGAACACCCACATGCTGCAGGACCCCTGGCTGCGCGCCAACAAGCCGGAAATCTACTGGCCGATGCTGCAGACGGCCGAAACCGTCGCCAAACGCTACGGCATCCCGAAGGAACGCCAGGACGCGTATGGCGTGCAGAGCCAGCAGCGCGCCGCCGCCGCCCAGGCCGCCGGCCTGTTCGACGCGGAAATCGCGCCGATGACGGTGGTCATGGGCGTGGCCGACAAGGCGTCCGGGCGCCTGCTCACGCGCGAAGTCACGATTTCCGCCGACGAAGGCATCCGCGCCGACACCACCATCGAAGCCGTGTCGAAGATCCGCACCGCGCTGCCGGGCGGCGTGATCACGGCCGGCAACGCCAGCCAGTTCTCGGACGGTGCTTCGGTGTCGATCCTGATGAGCCGCGCGATGGCCGAATCGAAAGGCCTGCAGCCGCTGGGCGTGTTCCGCGGCTTCGCGGTGGCCGGCTGCGAGCCGGACGAGATGGGCATCGGCCCGGTGTACGCGGTGCCGAAGCTGCTGGCCAAGGCCGGCCTGACGGTGGCCGACATCGGCCTGTGGGAACTGAACGAAGCCTTCGCCGTGCAGGTGCTGTATTGCGCCGACAAGCTCGGCATCCCGATGGAGCGCCTGAACGTGAACGGCGGCGCGATCGCCGTCGGCCACCCGTATGGCGTGTCCGGCGCGCGCCTGGTGGGTCACGCGCTGATCGAAGGCAAGCGGCGCGGCGTGAAATATGTCGTCGTCACCATGTGCATCGGCGGCGGGCAGGGCGCGGCCGGCCTGTTCGAGGTGTTGTAAGCCCGCTCTGATTCGTAAAACCTTTCAAACTTACTGCTGAGAGTCGAAATAGATATGATCAAACACATCGTCATGTGGAAGCTCAAGGACGAGGCCGAAGGCGCCGGTCGCGCCGCGAATGCGCGCGAGATGAAGCGGCGCCTGGACGCATGCGCGGACATCGTTCCCGGCATCGTGCGCTTCGAAGTCACCATCGCCCAGCCCGGCCTGGAAGCGACCTACGACATCGTGCTGTACTCGGAATTCGAGAGCAAGGCGGCGCTCGACGCCTATGCCGTGCACCCGACGCACAAGGCGCTGGTGCCCTTCATCGGGGCCATCCGCGAAGCGCGCCAGTGCATGGATTACGAAGTTTAAAACCTTAACCATAAAAACGGACGGAGACAGCATGCGTAACCCCCAGGAACTTTTTTCGTTGCAAGGCAAAACCGCGCTGGTGACCGGCGGCTCGCGCGGGCTCGGCCTGCAGATGGCCGAGGCGCTCGGCGAGCAGGGCGCGCGCGTCGTCATTTCGGCGCGCAAGCAGGATGAACTCGACGAGGCCGTCGCCCATTTGCAGGCGCGCGGCATCGAGGCCTCGGCCATCGCGGTCGATTTGCAGAGCGAGGCCAACGTCCAGCCGTTCGTGGAGGAAGCGCTGCGCCGCCTCGGCCAGATCGACATCCTGGTCAACAACGCCGGCGCCAGCTGGGGCGCCCCGGCCGAAGAGCATCCGCTCGAGGCCTGGGACAAGGTCATGAACCTGAACGTGCGCAGCATCTTCCTGGTCTCGCAGGCAGTCGGCAAGCTGTCGATGATTCCCCGCCGTTACGGCAAGATCATCAACATCTCCTCGATCGCCGGACTGGCCGGAAACGCGCCGGGCACGATGAGCACGATCGCCTACAACACCTCGAAAGGTGCGCTGGTCAATTTCACCCGGGCGCTGGCGGGCGAATGGGGCCGCCACGGCATCACGGTGAACTCGATTGCGCCGGGCTTCTTCCCGTCTAAAATGACCAAGGGCGTGCTGGCGACGATCGGGGTCGACAAGCTGGCCCAGGGCTCGCCGCTGGGCCGCCTGGGCGACGACGAAGACCTGAAGGGCGCGGTGGTGCTGTTCGCCTCCGACGCGAGCAAGCACATCACGGGCCAGATCCTGGCCGTCGACGGCGGCGTGTCCGCCGTCTGAGGGGGAAGCATGAACAATTTCAAGGGCAAAGTCGCCGTCATCACCGGCGCCGGCAGCGGCCTGGGCCGTGAATTCGCGGACCGGGCGGCGGAACTGGGCATGAAGCTGGTGCTGGCCGACGTCCAGGCCGACGCGCTCGAGCGCGCCACCGACGAGTTGCTGGGCCAGGGCGCCGAAGTGCTGTCCATGGTCTGCGACGTCAGCAAGGGCGCCCACGTGCAGGAACTGGCGGACGCGGCGATCGCGCGCTTCCACGGCATCCACCTGGTGTTCAACAATGCCGGCGTCGGTTCGGGCGGCCTGGTGTGGGAGAACACCGAGGCCGACTGGGAATGGGTGCTGGGCGTGAACCTGTGGGGCGTGATCCACGGCGTGCGCGTCTTCATGCGCGCCATGCTCGAGTGCGCCAAGCGCGACCCGGATTTCGAAGGGCATATCGTCAACACGGCGTCGATGGCGGGGCTGCTGAATGCCCCGGCGATGGGCGTCTACAACGTCTCCAAGCATGCGGTGGTCTCGCTGTCGGAAACCCTGTACCACGACCTGCAACTGGTCGGCGCGCCGATCGGCGCCTCGGTGCTGTGTCCGTATTTCGTGCCGACCGGCATCCACCAGTCGCACCGCAACCGGCCCGAGGAGTTGAAGCCGGACGAGCGGCCGACGGCCAGCCAGCTGGCGGCGCAGGCGGTGACGAGCAAGGCGGTGGAATCGGGCAAGGTGTCGGCGACGGACGTCTCGCGCATCACGTTCGATGCGATTCGCGCGGGCCGGTTCTACATCTATTCGCACCCGCAGGCGCTGGGCGGCGTGCAGGAGCGGATGGAGGCCATCGTGCAGGGCAAGAACCCGCCGGATCCGTATGCGGCGACGCCGCACGTGCGCGAGATGCTGCGCTCGCGCTTGTAATTTTTTACGGTTGCACGACGCGCTCGTGCAACTCCCCGGTTCCATGCTCGTACAGCTTCACCACCGTCGACGTCCGCGTCCCATACCCCGGCGTCTCGATGCAGACCGCCGACAGCACCCGCTCCAGGTCGAGCGGCACGCCGGTCTCGGGCAGGCGCATGTCGGGCGCGCGCGTGGTGTCGGCCAGCATCTCGAAGTAGGCATCCTCGGGCGCGCCCTGGCACAGCAGGCTGGCGAACTGGGCCTTGGTGCGGGTGACCTTCGGCCAGGGCGCGTCCAGTAAACCGTTCGAGACGCCGTAGATGCGCCCCGGCTCCAATGCCTGGCCGTTGCGCGGGTCGCCGCCGGCGCGGTTCGAATACCAGTGCAAGGCGCTGGCGTCGCCCAGCACGAGGTTGAAACCGTTGTAGACGTCGCCGCGCGCATCGATCAGGTCGATGTAGTCGGCCGCCGACAGCGGCCCCTTCAGGAAGTCCGCCACCAGCTCGCCGCGCGAGGGGGCGTTGGCGCGGCCTTCGCCCGGTGCGCGGATATTCGTCAGCGCCGCGAATTTCGGGCCGTTCGGGCCTTCGCGCGTGATGCCCATCCAGCTGCCGCCGTGCTCGAGGTCGCGGCCGGCGATCAGGTTGGGGTGGTCGGGCCAGGGCGCCGCGGGGGCGGCCGGGCGGTCGTAGAATTCGTCGCGGTTGGCAACGGCGATCACCGGCACGCCGGGAATGACGCGCCAGGCAAAAACGATCAGGCACATGGTGGGAACTCCACGAACACTTCAACCCGGCGCGGCCCTTCGATCAGGCCCGCGAAGCCGGCGGCGGCCGCCGCCGTTTCCAGCGTCTCGGCAAACCTGTCCGGCACGTCCGGATAGACTTCCATCCAGGTCTGCAGGCCGTCCTTGCTGCCTGGCCGGCGCAGCAGGCGGGCCGCGCCCGGCTGGATCATGCGGGCCTGGAAGGCGCACACCAGCGACGCCAGGCGCTCGGCGTGCTCGTCGCGCACCTTGTAATACACGTAGAGGTCGATCATGCTAGCGCTCGACCCGGTCCAGCGCGTAGGGCATCGGGAGGAAGCGCAAGGCCGGGCCGCTGCTGGCGCCAAGGCGCACGTCCTGCCCCAGGGTTTCCAGCTTGAGTTCGACCAGCAGGTCGGCGCCGCCGAGTCCGTTCGGCGCCGCGTTCACGACCATGCCGCAAGGCTGATCCGGTTCTTCCACCGTAAATACTTCGTCGCCGGCGCGCGCGGCCGCGTTGTCGACCGCGGCCAGGCTGGTGCGGCGCTTGAGCTTGCCGAGATACTCGCTGCGGGCGACGATTTCCTGGCCCGGATAGCAGCCTTTCTTGAAATTCACGCCGCCCAGCAGCTCGTAATTGATCATTTGCGGCACGAACTGTTCCTGGGTCGCGGCAGTGACCTCGGGCACGCCGGCGTGGATGGCGGCCAGCTGCCAGGCCGCATTCCCGCCCAGGGCCAGCTGCTGCGCCAGCGCCGGCAGGGCGCTTTCACCGTTCTGTGGCGAGGTCAGCCAGAGATAGCGAGGCGCGCCCAAGGCGTCGGCCAGGCGGATCACGGCGCCGCGCTCGCCGTGGGTGGTGGCATACGGCGCCGCCGGCAGGGACAGGCCCTGGGCGGCGAGGGCGGCCTCGCCCTTGACGCCGCCGACGCCGATCACGGCGGCCACGGTTTCTTCCCCGGTGGCGTCGCGCAGCTTGGCTTTCGAGCGCATGACGAACATCGCCAGGCGCTTTTGCAGCGGCGCCTGGATGGCCCGCGGCAGTTGCAGCCAGACGCTTCCCGCGGGGTCGCGCCAGATCAGGAAGGTCGCCTGCAGGCGGCCTTTCGGCGTGCAAAAGCCCGCCAGGCGCGCTTCGCCCGTGCCCAGGTGCTCGACATCGTTCGTCAGCTGGCTGTGCAGGAAGCGCGCGGCGTCCTCGCCGGCGACGGCAATCAGGCCGAGATCGGTCACGGGGGCGACGAAACCGGCGGCCAGGTCGTCCGCACTCAGGGTGCGGCCGAAATCCTCGACCTGTGCGGCTTCGTCGATGTGAAAGCGGGCGCCGTGCGTCGCCAGATATTCTGTCCAGTTGCTCATAAATCCCATATGCTTTGCGGTTTAGGCTTTATCATTACGGCCTCATTATAGAGTTGTCGAGCATTTCGCGCCGGAGACGGCGTAAACCCGAAAATAAAGTC
>Ga0213836_100449_pt1 | contig 33479 bp, 41 predicted proteins | sample SWPATP03_FD_160578 | JGI IMG/M metagenome (GOLD analysis project Ga0213836, IMG submission 160578) | Coastal seawater microbial communities from Marineland, Florida, United States - SWPA TP0 #3 | ecosystem: Environmental > Aquatic > Marine > Coastal | place: USA: Florida | collected 2016-08-05
TAGCGCCGCAAGCGGCAAAAGAAAGGTGCGCAGAACCCGATGACGCGTCCTTGCGACCGCGTATATGGGTATCTCGCACAGGAAGGGAAAGACGGTACCCGACAACGCCCGCGGGCGGGTGTTGCTGCTTCCAGCTGATCCGCAAAAAGCATCGGCTTTTCAGCACGATCCTAGCCTCTATCATCCTTGCTATCTCGCGCATGTGCATCATGTTTGTTCTTGGGAGTTTACGATGCCGTTTGGGATCGGCTCCAGAGACTGCACACAGGAGCGTTCCAGCATGAAAACCATATTCGCGGCCACCGGCGTGGCTGCACTTGTCCTGAGCGCCGGCCTTTCCCTTGCCCCTCGCCCGGCAGCGGCGGCAAGCTTCGATTGCGAGAAGACCGATCTGGTCGCCGACGAGAAGGTGATCTGCGACACACGCACGCTGAACGATGCCGACGTGAAGATGGTCACCACATTCGATATCCTGACCAGCCTGCTCGCCATGGGCAATCGCGACCAGCTGCGCCAGGAACAAAGCGACTGGTTGAAGAAGCGTCGGGCTTGCGAGGCAGACGTCCAATGCCTGACGACGGCCTATGCGGAGCGGATGAAGCAGTTGCAGGAAGCGTTTAGCGGACTGAGCAAAGAGCCGCTCTAGTCCTTAATCGACGTTCACTGGAAACGATCAAAGACAAAGGCCTCGGTGTTGTGCACCGAGGCCTTTGAAGTTTTTAGATCTCTGTCTGCGGGGTTGGTTCGACCCGAGACTTACTCGGGCAGGATCCGGACCGCGCCCTTGTCAGCACTCGACGCAAATGCCGCATAGGCTTTGAGGGCCGTCGTGACGTTGCGCTTGCGGGGCGCTGACGGCTTCCAGCCGAGTGCATCCTGCTCGTGGCGACGCGCCGAGAGTTCAGCATCCGACACCGCCAGATGGATGGTCCGGTTCGGAATATCGATCTCGATCATGTCACCCTGACGGACCAGTCCGATCGCGCCGCCCTGGGCTGCTTCCGGGGAAGCGTGACCGATCGACAGGCCGGATGTGCCGCCGGAGAATCGGCCGTCGGTGATCAGCGCGCAGGCCTTGCCGAGGCCCTTCGACTTCAGATAGCTAGTCGGATAGAGCATTTCCTGCATGCCCGGTCCGCCCTTTGGACCTTCGTAGCGGATGACGACGACATCGCCGGCCTTCACCTCGTTGCTGAGGATCGCCTTGACGGACGCATCCTGGCTTTCGAAGACGACAGCGGGACCGCTGAACTTCAGGATCGACTCATCGACGCCCGCGGTCTTCACGATGCAGCCGTCGGCCGCGATATTGCCGTAGAGAACCGCCAGGCCACCGTCCTTGGAGAAGGGATTTTCAACCGAGCGGATGATGCCCGTGTCGCTATCCGTATCGAGCTCGTCCCAACGCGAAGACTGGCTGAACGCGACCTGAGTGGGAACGCCTCCGGGTGCTGCCTTGAAGAAATCGCGGACGCTCTCGGAATTGGTGCGAGTGATGTCCCAGCGGTCGATCGCATCGCCGAGCGTTGCTTCGTGAACCGTGTAGCAGTCTCGGTTGATCAGGCCGCCGCGCTCCAACTCGCCCAGGATACGCATGATGCCGCCGGCGCGGTGAACGTCTTCCATGTGGACATCGCTCTTGGCAGGCGCGACCTTGGACAGGCACGGCACCTTGCGCGACAGCTTATCGATATCCTCCATGCCGAAATCGACGCCGCCCTCATAGGCAGCCGCCAGGATGTGGAGAACCGTATTGGTCGAGCCGCCCATCGCGATATCGAGCGACATGGCGTTTTCGAACGCCTCCTTGGTGGCGATATTGCGCGGCAGGACCCGTTCGTCATCCTGCTCGTAGTAACGGCGCGCGATATCGACGATCAGGTGACCGGCTTCGACGAACAGGCGACGGCGATCCGAATGGGTGGCGAGCGTCGAGCCATTGCCGGGCAGCGACAGGCCGAGCGCCTCGGTCAGGCAGTTCATCGAGTTGGCGGTGAACATGCCGGAGCACGAGCCGCAGGTTGGACAGGCGGCCTTTTCGATCGCGGTCACGTCCTCGTCCGACATCTTGTCGTCGGCGGCTGCAACCATGGCATCGACGAGGTCGAGCGCAACGGTCTTGCCGTGCAGGACGACCTTGCCGGCCTCCATCGGGCCACCGGAGACGAAGACGGCCGGGATGTTCAGGCGCATGGCCGCATTCAGCATGCCGGGCGTGATCTTGTCGCAGTTGGAGATGCAGACCATGGCGTCGGCGCAGTGGGCGTTGACCATGTACTCGACCGAATCGGCGATGATCTCGCGCGATGGCAGCGAGTACAGCATGCCGTCGTGGCCCATGGCGATGCCGTCATCGACGGCTATCGTGTTGAACTCCTTGGCGACGCCGCCGGCGGCTTCGATTTCGCGGGCAACCAGCTGGCCGAGATCCTTGAGGTGGACATGGCCCGGCACGAACTGGGTGAACGAATTGACCACGGCGATGATCGGCTTGCCGAAATCGCCGTCCTTCATGCCGGTGGCGCGCCAGAGGCCGCGCGCGCCAGCCATGTTGCGGCCGTGGGTCGTGGTTCTTGAACGATAGACAGGCATGATGTTTCCTCGATCGCGTTCAGCCGTTGCTATTTACCGCGTTGGATCACGCGGCGCAAAGGACCTTGTTTTCTCCGTCCTACTGCAGGCTAAAGCCAGTGTCACTACCAATGGGGCGAAAAACAGTACGGTACGGTACGGTTCTCACCAGCGCGGTAAAAATCTGCCCAGCGATGTAGGCGAGGTCGAAGTTTCATAGCGGTTCTGCTTCGGCGTGGCGCTTGAGGAGTGAGGCAACGTCACCGTCCCTCACCCTCTTCTCGTGTCCGCTATCGCTTCGCGCGGAGGTCGTCCGCCGTCACACCGAAATGGTCGAGAACGATGTTGAGGTTGCGGCGGTGCGACTTGAAGAAGACGTCGAACAGATCACCGGCCAGCGGCACGCTGCCGACGACAGAATCGACCGCAAGGTTGCCGATCATCTTTGCAAGCTTGTCGTTCGGCACACCCATGCGGCGGGCCTCGTTGACGATATAGAGGCCAATCAATGCGCCCCCGGCATCGCCCACGAGCGGAACAAGGCCCATGATGGAATCGGCACCAAACCGAAACCGGGTGCCGGGAATACCGATCGCCGTATCCATCATACGGGCGACGCCGTGGATACGCCGCAAACGCCGCAGTCGATCGATCCGGCCCGCATCGGTTTCCGTGAAGCGTTCGCTGGCAGCATCCCAGGTTTTCGTCGCCATACTCACTATCCTTGATTAATGTCAAAGCTGAAATGAGCATGCGATTTCCCGGTTCAAGGCTTAGCGTATGTTTCAACGCTAATTCTTTCACGCAAACGTGGTTTAATGCCTTTCCTCCGCCTCTGTGAAACCAAACCTGTCGGCGGTACGTATAAGCACAGGATAGGCTTTTGCCTGAAGGAGATCCGCCATGCCCGCATTTCGCCCACCCCACATTTCGCCGACTGAGATCACGCCGCGCGACATCTATCTGTCGCGCCGGAATTTCGTGGGCACCGTCGCCGCGGGCGCCGGCCTTTCAGTCCTTGGAGGCTCAAGCGCATTCGCTGCGGCTCTCAGCGCATCGCCCGGCCCCTACAAGCTGGACGAAAAGCTGACGCCTAAAGAAGCCGTCACCACCTACAACAATTTCTACGAGTTCGGCGTCGGCAAGGAAGATCCCTCGCAGAATTCCGGTGCGTTCAAACCGACACCCTGGACCGTCAAGGTCGAGGGCATGGTGGGCAAGCCGAAGGAATTCGGTCTCGACGAGATCCTCAAGATGAAGCTCGAGGAGCGGACATACCGCATGCGCTGTGTCGAGGGATGGTCGATGGTGATCCCGTGGATCGGTTTCCCCCTGGCGGCGATCCTCGACCAGGTCGAGCCGCTTGGCAGCGCGAAATACGTGGCGTTCGAGACGGTCGTGCGTCCCGAGGAAATGCCCGGCCAAGGCGGTCTCTTCCAGGCTCTACCCTGGCCTTATGTCGAAGGCCTGCGCCTTGACGAAGCGCGCCATCCGCTGACCATTCTCGCTGTCGGTCTCTACGGCGAAACGCTGCCCAACCAGAACGGTGCGCCGATCCGGCTCGTGGTGCCGTGGAAGTATGGGTTCAAGGGGATCAAGTCGATCGTCAAGATCAAGCTGGTCGAAGAGCAGCCACAGACCACCTGGAAGAATTCGAACGCCCGGGAATACGGTTTCTATTCCAACGTCAATCCGGCCGTCGACCATCCGCGCTGGAGTCAGGCGACCGAACAGCGAATCGGCGAAGGCGGATTCTTCGGAACCAAGCGCGTCGATACCCTGCCCTTCAACGGCTATGCGAACGAAGTAGCGAGCCTCTATACCGGCATGGACCTGAAAGCGAACTACTGACCATGCTCTCGATCCCAGCCCTGCCCCGCCGATACCATGCCGCCAGCATCTGGGCACTTTACGTCGTGGGGCTTTGTCCCGCGGCCTGGTACTTCTATCAGGCCGCGACGGGCGGGCTGGGTTTCAATCCAGTCAAGACATTCGAGCACCTGATCGGCATCTGGGCGTTGCGTTTCATCATCCTGACGCTCGCCGTCACGCCCCTTCGCGATATTCTCGGGATCAACTGGATCCGCTATCGCCGTGCGCTAGGGCTGCTCGCCTTCTATTACGTCGTGTTCCATTTCAGCGTCTATCTTCTGCTCGATCTGCAGCTGAACTTTGGCGCTGTTGGCAGCGATATCGTGCGGCGCCCCTATATCACGATCGGCTTTGCCTGCCTGCTGCTGCTGATCCCGCTTGCGGTGACATCCAACAACTGGTCGATCCGCAAGCTCGGACAGACCTGGGTGAAAATGCACAAGCTGATCTATCTCGTGGCACTGGGCGGCGCGCTCCACTATGTGCTCGCGGTCAAATCGGTGACGCTCGTTCCGTTTATCCATATCGCAGCGATCGGGCTGCTGCTCGCCTACCGGCCGCTGAGGAAGCCGTTCCTCAACTGGAAGCGCGGCAAGACCCGTCCGGCACGTCCCGCCACCACGACATAGTGGGCGGCGTCAACGTATGGCAGGTATCGCGCAGGCCTCACCGCCGCCGAATAGTCGTGACCGGGTGAGGAAGCGCTTTTCACGCCCATTGTCGAGCGAGAACATGCCGCCCCTACCGGGCACGACATCGATAATCAGCTGTGTGTGCTTCCAGGCCTCGAACTGGCTCCCGCTGATATAGACCGGCACGCCGCCGATTTCGCCCAGCTTCACGTCGTGGTCGGCAAGCATGAAATCGCCCTTCGGATAGCACATGGGTGACGACCCGTCGCAGCAGCCGCCGGATTGGTGGAACAGGATGTCTGGGTGGTCCGCCTGGATCTCGGCAATGAGGTTCAGCGCGGAATCCGTGGCCGTGACGCGCGGTTCGCCGTTGATTGTCGCATCCATCATGCCATTCCTGTTCGCATCGAGACATTGAAAAGGCTCCCGACCCTGCAGCCGGGAGCCCATGCTTCGGTTGAGATCGATCAGAAGAACCCGAGCTTCTTCGGGCTGTAGCTCACCAGCATGTTCTTGGTCTGCTGGTAGTGGTCGAGCATCATCTTGTGATTTTCGCGACCAATCCCGGACTGCTTGTACCCGCCGAATGCCGCATGCGCGGGATAGGCGTGATAGCAATTGGTCCACACGCGGCCGGCCTGGATCTCCCGGCCGAAGCGGTAGGCGCGGTTGCCGTCGCGCGTCCACACGCCGGCGCCGAGCCCGTAGAGCGTATCGTTGGCGATCTCCAGCGCCTGCTTTTCGTCCTTGAAGGTCGTTACCGACACTACCGGTCCGAAGATCTCCTCCTGGAAGATCCGCATCTTGTTGTGGCCCTTGAAGATCGTCGGCTTGATGTAGTAGCCGTTCGCCAACTCGCCGCCGAGATCGTTCTTGACGCCGCCAGTCAGCACTTCCGCGCCTTCCTGCTTGCCGATGTCGAGATAGGACAGGATCTTTTCCATCTGCTCCGAGGATGCCTGCGCGCCAATCATGGTCGAGCTATCGAGCGGGTTGCCCTGCGTGATGGCTTCGACGCGTTTGACCGCCCGCTCCATGAAACGATCGTAAACCGATTCCTGGATCAGTGCGCGGCTGGGGCAGGTGCAGACTTCGCCCTGGTTCAGCGCGAACATCGCAAAGCCTTCCAGCGCCTTGTCGAGGAAATCGTCGTCTTCATTCATCACATCGGCGAAGAAGATGTTCGGCGACTTGCCGCCAAGTTCGAGCGTGACAGGGATAAGGTTTTGGCTGGCATATTGCATGATCAGCCGCCCCGTCGTGGTCTCTCCGGTAAAGGCGATCTTGGCGATCCGGTTGCTGGTCGCAAGCGGTTTCCCGGCTTCGAGACCGAAACCATTGACGATATTCAGCACGCCGGGTGGCAGGAGGTCACCGACGAGTTCCGCCCAGACCAGAAGCGAGGCCGGTGTCTGCTCAGCCGGTTTGATGACGACGCAGTTGCCGGCGGCAAGCGCCGGTGCAAGCTTCCACGCGGCCATCAGAATCGGGAAATTCCACGGAATGATCTGGCCGACAACGCCAAGCGGTTCGTGAAAGTGATAGGCGACCGTATCGTGGTCGATTTCACTGATCGAACCTTCCTGGGCACGGATGCAGGATGCGAAATAGCGGAAGTGATCGATGGCGAGCGGGATGTCGGCGGCCATTGTCTCGCGGATCGGCTTGCCGTTGTCCCAGGTTTCGGCCTGCGCCAGAACTTCCAGCTTGTCTTCCATCCGCTGGGCGATCTTCATCAGGATGTTCGAGCGGTCAGCCGGCGCCATGCGGCCCCATTTTTCCTTGGCGGCGTGTGCAGCGTCGAGCGCCGCATTGACATCCTTTTCGTCAGACCGCGGGATCTCGCAGATTTTGCCGCCGGTGATCGGCGTGACGTTGTCGAAATACTTGCCGCTGATCGGTTCTTTCCACTCACCGCCGATATAGTTGCCGTATTTGAGCTTGAACGGTGACTCAACGATTTTCTGATGCAGCATGTCATCCTCCCATGATGAACAGGTTCAAAGCGAACCCGATGGAACAGAATCTGCGCTTCTGGCGTGGTGAAAACAGGCCTCACCCGCGATACCGCGATGCACTCTGTCGCAAGTCTGCGACAAAACTCCCCGTCATTGAATGCCAAATCGCTTCATCTTGCGATGCAGGGTGGAACGGCTGACGCCGAGCACCTGGGCTGCCAGCGAGACGTTGCCGTGCACACGAGACAACGCCCGAAGAAGCGCCGAGCGCTCGGCATCGCCCAGGAGTTCTCGCGCATCCCGGCTCGATTCGTGAAGCAGATCGGAGGCCGGGATCCCTTCCGCAATCCGATCGTCGTCCAGACGCAGCGCCGATCGCGCAGCGCGCGTGGCACCGATCACAAGGTCGTCGCGATCTACAGCCAGGAGCGCCATTGGAGATCCCGTCTCACTCGGCACCATCACGAAACGGGCACCTTGAAACGCGTTTCGGAACAGGTTCAGCTCGATCCGGGATGCCGCCTCACGCACCGTCTGCGACAGGATGGCGATCGTGCCTTCGTTTGCGTCACTTCGGCACGTCGAGACATCGAGCGCGCCGGCCAGAACTCCACGGTGATCACGAATGGGCGCAGTCGTGCAGCTCAGATCGATATTGGATGCAAAGAAGTGCTGGTCGCGGATGATCGATATCGGCCGGTCGTCGGCGATTGCGGTGCCTATCCCGTTGGTGCCGATACTCTCCTCGGTCCAGACCGAGCCGGTCCAGAGGCCGAGCGCACGAAAATCCTTGTCGTCGCCCGCTGCGCCGCGACGGTCAAGCGCGATACCTTTGGTGTCGGTCATCAGGATGCAGCAGCCGGCGCGACCGACGACCAAGAACAGCCGGTCGAGCTCGTCCCTCGCCTGCCCGATAAGACGCTCCGACTGTTTTCGGGCGACGTCCAGTTCCTGCTCTGTCACCCGCTCCGGCATCCGCCGGTCCTCTGGCGCCAAGTGATGCATGGTCATGCAGCGGCGCCAGGACGCGACTACAGCTGAACTCGCGACAGGGGAACTGGCCGACGCGTAGACTTGGTCGGCATGGGAAACAGGGTCATGCATCGGGCTCCTCCCACCAAATGCGTCACGGCTCGATTGTCGCTAAAAAAACGGGATGTGGCAACAGCGATATAGGGAGCTTCAGTCATTCGGCGGGCCGGTCAGCCTGCCATCCCCCGGACTTGACAGTCACAGTCGCCGCAGGCTTCAGTCCGTGCAGCGGAGATGTTTTGATGACACCAGAATCGACTGTGGACGGCGGACGACTATCCCTGCTGGATGTCTATCTTTGCAACCAGCGGCCTTTTGGAGAAATCCACGGTATCACGCGTTTCGTCATCGAGTTTCTCTACTTCGGCATCAAAGAAGCGCGGGCCTGCCTGTTCGCCGGCCTGTTTTTTGTGTCGATCTTCATCGTTCCGCGAACGGGCGTGTTCGGCATCCCGCGCTACGACGTTCTGCTGATCATCGCGCTCGCCATCCAGTCCCTGATGATCTGGAGCAAGCTGGAAACCTGGGATGAGGCAAAAGCGATCGGCCTTTTCCACGTGGTTGGCTTTGCGCTCGAAGTGTTCAAAACCTCCGGCAGCATCCAGTCATGGTCATACCCTGACTTCTCCTATACGAAAGTGCTGGGCGTACCTCTGTTTTCCGGCTTCATGTATGCCGCCGTGGGGAGCTACATCATCCAGGCCTGGCGGCTTTTCGATCTGCGGATCAACCACCATCCCAGCTACTGGATGGCTGGCCTGATCGCGATTGCGATCTACGCGAATTTCTTCACTCACCATTTCATCGGCGACTACCGCTGGTATATCGCCGCCTGTGCGCTCGGCCTTTACGCCCGCACGACCGTCACCTTCCGGCCCTACGATCGAGACAGACGGATGCCGCTTTTGGTCGCCTTCGTGCTGATCGGCTTTTTTATCTGGCTGGCGGAGAACATCTCGACCTTTTTCGGGATCTGGCAATATCCGAACCAGATCGGGGCATGGTCGGTGGTGCATCTTGGTAAATGGAGTTCGTGGTCCCTGCTGGTGGTGATGACATTCACGATCGTTGCCAATCTCAAGCACATCAAGCGGCAGATCCACGTCCCCGTCTGAGCCTCCACGCCTCGACAGTTGCGGCGATGCTAATACCAACGGCGTAAGCTGCGATATTCCACAGGGAAAACACACGTCCGAGCAACAACTTGCCGGCGACAGTCAGTCGGAACGCGTCCATTGCAGGCGTGTGGTAGAGCCTTGAGAGTTCGACGCTCAGGGCGATGAGAAATGCCGTAACAGCAAGTCTGCCGATATTCACCGATCCAGTCAGGGTGGCCGATGCAAGAAACACCATCGCACCCCAGAAAGCCGACCCACCGTATTTCACCACGAAGAATGACAGACCGAGATCGTAGCCGAAGCGGCGCAGCAGAAGCCCCGCGGAGATCGCAAGCAGCGCGGCGAGGCAGCGTTGAACGCGTATGGATCGTGGTGCAGTCATGCTAGAGCCCGCCCCCTCATTTCCCAAAAGAAAAGGCCGGGCGTTTCCACCCGGCCTTTTCGAAAAGGGCGATCCTGGGATCGAATTATGCGGCTTCGGCAGTTTCTGCTTCAGCAGCAACGCGAGCCTTGTCGGCTGCGCCCTTGGCATCGACGTCGCGTTCGACGAATTCGATGACAGCCATCGGAGCGTTGTCGCCCTGACGATAGCCAGCCTTCATGATGCGCAGGTAGCCGCCGTTGCGGGTTGCGTAACGCGAAGCGATGGCATCGAACAGCTTGCGAACAGCGTCCTGATCCTGGATTTGCGAGATGGCCTGACGACGAGCGTGCAGGTCGCCGCGCTTGCCGAGGGTTACGAGCTTTTCGACGATCGGGCGAATTTCCTTCGCCTTCGGCAGGGTTGTTACAATCTGCTCATGGGTGATGAGCGAAGCCGCCATGTTGGCAAACATGGCTTTGCGGTGGCTTGCGGTGCGGTTGAGCTTACGGCCCGAATTTCCGTGACGCATGGTGTGTCTCCTTCACTTGCAGGCATTCGCCTGCAGTCTGATCCTGTTAGTATTGGTCTTCGTAACGCTTGGCGAGATCTTCAATGTTTTCCGGCGGCCATGCAGGAACTTCCATACCAAGATGGAGGCCCATGGATGCCAGAACTTCCTTGATCTCGTTCAGCGACTTGCGACCGAAATTCGGAGTGCGGAGCATCTCGGCTTCGGTCTTCTGGATGAGGTCGCCGATATAGACGATGTTGTCGTTCTTCAGGCAGTTGGCCGAACGGACGGAAAGTTCCAGTTCGTCGACTTTCTTGAGGAGTGCCGGGTTGAACGCGAGTTCAGTGACGGCTTCCTCTTCTGCTTCCTTCTGCGGCTCGTCGAAGTTGACGAAGACCGACAGCTGGTCCTGAAGGATACGAGCGGCGAAGGCTACGGCGTCTTCACCCGAGACCGAACCATCGGTTTCGATGGTCATGGTCAGCTTGTCATAGTCGAGAACCTGGCCTTCACGGGTGTTTTCCACCTTGTAGGACACTTTCTTGACCGGGGAATACAGGCTGTCGACCGGGATAAGACCGATCGGAGCGTCTTCCGCACGGTTACGATCGGCAGGAACGTAGCCCTTGCCGTTGTTGACCGTGAATTCCATACGGATCTCAGCACCCTCGTCGAGCGTGCAGATCACGTGGTCGGGGTTGAGGATCTCGATATCGCCAACCGTCTGGATGTCTCCAGCGGTAACCGAACCCGGACCCTGCTTGCGCACGACCATGCGCTTGGAATCGTCACCATCCATCTTGATGGCGATTTCCTTGATGTTCAGCACGATGTCCGTCACATCTTCCCGAACGCCAGGGATGGAGGAGAATTCGTGCAGAACGCCGTCGATCTGCACGGCCGTAACAGCAGCACCGCGAAGCGACGACAGAAGTACGCGACGAAGCGCGTTGCCGAGCGTCAGGCCGAAGCCGCGCTCGAGAGGCTCAGCAACAAGCGTTGCCTTTGTACGGCCGGAGGAGGAAAATTCCACCTTGTTCGGCTTAATCAGTTCCTGCCAGTTCTTCTGGATCATGACCTACTACCTTCCGTTCGTTACCACCATCCAATCGTGGTAACCGAGCACGAGGAACACCGGAAATACCCTTCCGGCTATACGGTGAAAGCCGCCTCGACTCTTTCAGGAGACGGAGCGGCTACTACCGGGTTCAGATGAAGATCGCTGCGAAGCGAGCTCCAAAAACGTCCATTAGACGCGGCGCTTCTTGCGCGGGCGGCAACCGTTGTGCGGGATCGGGGTCACGTCGCGGATCGAGGTGATCATGAAGCCGGCAGCCTGCAGAGCGCGCAGAGCCGATTCACGACCGGAACCCGGACCGCAAACTTCAACTTCGAGCGACTTCATGCCGTGCTCCTGAGCCTTCTTGGCGCAGTCTTCGGCAGCGATCTGAGCGGCGAACGGGGTCGACTTGCGCGAACCCTTGAAGCCCTTGGCACCAGCAGACGACCAGGCAATTGCATTGCCCTGTGCATCGGTGATGGTGATCATCGTGTTGTTGAACGTCGAGTTGACGTGGGCAACGCCCGACGTAATGTTTTTGCGTTCGCGGCGGCGTACGCGTGTGGCTTCCTTGGCCATGGTATTCCTTTCGTTGATCTCTGCACCGCCGTAATGCCAGCGGCTCCACCTCAGATCGGACAGTCACGAAAAAGCGGACAGGAGCCCTGCCCGCTTTGCGACTATCGATCCAAAATTACTTCTTCTTACCAGCAATCGCCTTTGCCGGACCCTTGCGGGTGCGGGCATTGGTGTGCGTGCGCTGACCGCGGACCGGAAGGCCACGACGGTGACGCAGGCCGCGATAGCAGCCGAGGTCCATGAGGCGCTTGATGTTCATCGCGGTTTCGCGACGAAGATCACCTTCGACGCGATAATCGCGGTCGATGGTTTCGCGGATCTGAAGGACTTCCGAGTCGGTCAGCTGATGGACGCGCTTTTCAGCGGCAAGACCAACCTTCTCCATGATTTCCTGTGCGAATTTCGGGCCGATCCCGTGAATGTAGGTCAGCGCGATGACAACGCGCTTCGCAGTCGGGATGTTGACGCCAGCGATACGTGCCACGTCTATTCTCCTTGCGTTCCGGTTGCCATCCGGCAAGCGGTACTTCTTCCATGAAAGCGACCTTTGGATACGGTCGCCAGTTCAAACTTCATACGAGACAGGCAAAATGATCGCCCCGGATGTCCTTGCGGGAATCCGCGCCGATCGCTGTAAAACTGTCGCGAGTTGGCGCGGTGTGTAGCGGAATCAGTGCTTGAATGCAACTGCTCCACCCCAAGATTCTTTAACCCATCCAAGACAGTCTCAGAGACTGGCAAGGATCTTTTCGATATCGGCCGTGACAGTATCCATCTCGGCCATGCCATCGACAACCTTGAGCTTGCCTTTGGCATAGTAGTAACCAATGAGCGGCGAGGTTTCCTTGTAGTAAACCTCGAGACGCTTGGTCATGGTCTCGGCGTTGTCGTCCGGCCGACGCTTGAAGTGGGTCGAGCCACACTTGTCGCACGTGCCTTCCGACGAAGGCTTCTTATCCGAGTCGTGGTAGACCGTCCCGCACTGGGCGCAGGAATAGCGACCGGAGACGCGACGGACAAGCTCCTTATCGTCGACGCGAAGCTCAATCACGACGGAAAGATCGAGCCCCTTGGCAGACAGCATCGCCTCAGTGGCGTCCGCCTGCACGAGCGTGCGGGGAAAACCGTCAAGGATGAAACCGTTCACGCAGTCGGGCGCGTCTATGCGCTCGGAGACGATCGCGTTGACGATCTCGTCAGAGACGAGGTTGCCCGCATCCATGACTGCCTTGGCGCGCTTGCCGACTTCGGTCTCAGCTGCCACGGCTGCCCGCAGCATATCACCAGTGGAGAGCTGCGGAATGCCATGCTTCTCCACGATCCGCTGGGCTTGGGTCCCCTTGCCCGCGCCCGGCGGTCCTAAAAGAATCAGTCTCATCGTCCCCTCTTTCCACCGCGTAGTTTCGACTTCTTGATCAATCCCTCATACTGCTGCGCGATGAGGTGTCCCTGGATCTGCGCAACCGTATCAAGGGTTACACTGACCACGATCAAAAGCGAAGTACCACCAAGGGCTAACGGAACGCCCGTTCTGGCCACCAGGAATTCGGGAAGAATGCAGACCACGACGAGATAGATAGCGCCGACGACCGTGATTCGGGTCAGGACGTAATCGATATATTCCGCGGTACGCTCGCCGGGACGGATGCCGGGAATGAAGCCGCCGTGCTTCTTCAGGTTATCAGCCGTATCCTTCGGGTTGAAGACGATGGCCGTGTAGAAGAAGGCGAAGAACGCGATCAGCATGGCGTAGAACAGCATAAACAGCGGCTGGCCGTGGCCAAGAGCTGCAATGATCCCCGTCGCCCAATCTGGCAGCTGTGAATTGCCGGCAAAGCCTGCAGCCGTTGCCGGCAGAAGCAGAAGCGAGGATGCAAAGATTGCCGGAATAACGCCCGCTGTATTGAGCTTCAGCGGAAGGTGCGAGGTATCGCCCTGGAACATGCGGTTGCCGACCTGACGCTTCGGATACTGGATCAGGAGCCGGCGCTGGGCGCGTTCAACAAACACGATCAGCGCAATGACGGCGATCGCGACGATGATAACGGTGAGAATCAGAGCCGTCGGCAGAGCGCCGGTACGACCGAGTTCCATTGTGTTGGCGAGCGCGCCAGGAAGGCCTGCGGCAATACCGGCAAAGATGATCAGCGAAATACCGTTGCCGATACCGCGCGAGGTGATCTGCTCACCAAGCCACATCAGGAACATCGTGCCGCCAAGCAGCGTGACGACCGTTGAGAGCGTGAAGAACCAGCCCGGGTTGGACACGATGCCCTGACCGCTCGAAAGGCCGGCAGCGATGCCGTAGGCCTGAAGCGCGCCGAGAATCACGGTGCCGTAGCGAGTGTACTGGTTGATGATCTTGCGACCCGCCTCGCCTTCCTTCTTCAGGTTCTCGAGCGACGGGACGACCGAAGTCATCAGCTGCACGATAATCGAAGCGGAAATGTAAGGCATGATACCGAGGGCGAAGATCGCCATGCGCTCGACAGCACCGCCGGAGAACATGTTGAAGAGGCCGAGAATGCCACCCGACTGACCGCTAAAGGCCTGCGCATAGGCTTCAGGGTTGAGGCCTGGCAGCGGGATATGTGTGCCCAAGCGATAAACAAGAAGCGCTGCCAGCGTGAACCACAGGCGTTTCTTGAGATCTTCCGCCTTGGCGAAAGTTTTGAAATTCAGATTTGAGGCCAGTTGTTCAGCTGCAGAAGCCATGCAATTCTCCGCCCGACCCATCCCCCGGCGGCATGTGCCTTCCGGAACGCAGTCTTGATTCTGTTTTCAGAAAGCTGGGGGCGCGAGATGCTGTCGCAATCGCCTGCCTCACCCATTTTTCCGTCTGATCCCGGTAGCTGACCGGCCGGACTGCCTTGGGGATCGTGAGGCTCACATATGGACATAAAATCACCCGGTGTGAAGCTCACACCGGGTGATTTTCAAACGATTTATTCAGCGGCTGTTTCAGCAACCACGAGCAGCTTGATCGAGCCGCCCGACTTTTCGATCTTTTCGACGGCAGCCTTGGAGGCACCGGCGACTTCGATCGAAACCTTGGTTGTCAGTTCGCCGCCGGACAGGACGCGAACGCCGTCCTTGAGGCGACGGATGACGCCGGCAGCCTTGAGAGCTGCTGCGTCGACAGTCGCGTTTGCGTCGAGCTTGCCAGCATCGATAGCAGTCTGGATACGGCCGAGCGATACGGTTGCGTATTCAGATGCGAAGATGTTGTTGAAGCCGCGCTTCGGAAGACGACGGTAGATTGGCATCTGACCGCCTTCGAAGCCGTTGATCGAGACGCCTGAACGGGCCTTCTGACCCTTGACGCCGCGTCCACCGGTCTTGCCCTTGCCGGAACCGATACCGCGACCAACGCGGATACGGTCCTTCGAAGAGCCTTCGTTGTCCTTGATCTCATTCAGTTTCATGGTCAATTCCTCCGTCTCACTTCTCTTCGACGACGCGAACGAGATGCTGGACAGCACGGATCATGCCACGAACGGAAGGAGTATCTTCCAGAGTGCTGGTCCGATGCATCTTGTTGAGGCCAAGACCGATCAGCGTTGCGCGCTGTTCGGCCGGGCGGCGGATTGGGCTGCCGATCTGCTGAACGGTAACCGTCTTTGCTTCAGTCTTCTGCGTAGCCTTAGCCATGGTTCAGACTCCTCTTATTCTTCCGACGCATTGCCGGAAGCGGCGCGGCGCGACTGCAGGGTGGCATACTTGAGGCCACGCTGAGCTGCTACGTCCTTCGGATGCACCTGGTGCTTCAGAGCGTCGAACGTTGCGCGAACCATGTTGTATGGGTTCGACGAACCAGTCGACTTCGCAACAACGTCATGGACGCCGAGCGTTTCGAATACAGCGCGCATCGGGCCGCCGGCGATGATACCGGTACCAGCCTTGGCCGAGCGCAGCAGGACCTTGCCGGCGCCGTGACGACCATTGACGTCGTGATGCAGCGTACGGCCGTCACGCAGCGGTACGAAGATCAGATCGCGCTTTGCAGATTCGGTTGCCTTGCGGATGGCCTCCGGCACTTCGCGTGCCTTGCCATGACCGAAGCCAACGCGACCCTTCTGGTCGCCGACGACGACGAGAGCAGCAAAACCGAAACGACGGCCGCCCTTGACGACCTTGGCGACGCGGTTGATCGCGACCAGCTTGTCGACGAATTCGCTATCGCGCTCTTCGCGGTTCTGGCGATCGTTGCCCGAACCTCTTCTTTCCTGTGCCATTGTCCTTTTCCTTTTTCTTTTGCGGGTGGAACGGCAGGTTGAGATTGTCCGGCGTACCGGACGTGATGCGGTAAAACCGCAAATCGCCCGGCCTCCCCTTCTTCAGGCAGACCGGGCGAAATTTCTTAGAAGCTCAGGCCGCCTTCGCGGGCAGCTTCAGCAAGAGCCTTGATGCGGCCGTGGTAGATGAAGGCGCCGCGGTCGAACACGACTTCCGTCACGCCAGCCTTGGCAGCGCGCTCTGCAACCAACTTGCCAACGGCAGCAGCTGCTGCAACGTCCGCACCGGTCTTCAGCGACTTGCGCAGATCGACGTCGAGCGTGGATGCGGCTGCAAGTGTGCGGCCGGCCACGTCGTCGATGACCTGAACGTAGATGTTTTTCGAGGAGCGGTGAACCGACAGACGCGGACGGCCATTTGCGACCTTCTTGATCTGACGGCGAACACGGCTCGCACGCTTTGTGAGTGCTTCTTTTCTGGTAGCCATGATCCCGCGTCCTTACTTCTTCTTGCCTTCCTTGCGGACGATCCGTTCCTCAGCGTACTTGACGCCTTTGCCCTTGTAGGGCTCTGGACCGCGGTATTCGCGGATTTCCGCTGCTACCTGACCGACCTGCTGTTTATTAATGCCGGAGACGATGATTTCCGTCGGCTTCGGCACGGCAATGGTGATGCCTTCCGGGGTCTGATAGACCACGTCGTGGCTGAAACCGAGAGCCAGCTGCAGGTTCTTGCCCTGCAGCGACGCGCGGTAACCAACGCCGTTGATTTCAAGCTTGCGCTCGAAACCGTCCTTCACACCCTTCAGGATGTTTTCGATCATCGTGCGGGACATGCCCCACTTCGAACGAGCATCCTTGGAATCGTTGACCGGAGTCACCGAAATGGCATTGTCTTTAATTTCAAGCTTGATTTCGTCGTTAGCGACGAAGAAAAGCTCGCCCTTCGGGCCCTTGGCAGTGACTTTCTGGCCATCAACCGAGGCCGTGATCCCTGCAGGAACCTGAACGGGCTTTTTACCGATACGAGACATTATTCAATCCTGTCTGTTCGCTAGGGAGATCCTTGCGCAGTCTTAGAAGACCGAGCAAAGAACCTCGCCGCCTACGTTCTGTTCGCGAGCCTGGTGATCGGCCATCACGCCCTTCGGAGTCGAAAGGATGGTGATGCCGAGGCCGTTCGCGACCTGAGGGATGGACTTGACCGAGACATAAACTCGGCGGCCCGGCTTGGACACGCGGCCGATCTCACGGATCACCGACGCGCCTTCGTAGTACTTCAGTTCGATTTCGATCTCGGCCTTGCCGTTGCCGAAATCGGTTTCAGTGTAACCGCGGATGTAGCCTTCAGCCTGCAGCACGTCGAGAACGCGAACGCGCAGCCTGGAGGCTGGCGTCGAAACGGTCGACTTGCGGCGGGAAGCGCCGTTGCGGATACGTGTGAGCATATCGCCCAAGGGATCAGTCATGGTCATCTAACGATCTCCTTACCAGCTCGACTTGACGATGCCCGGCACTTTGCCGAGGCTGCCGAGTTCGCGAAGTGCAATACGCGACATCTTAAGCTTGCGATAGAAAGCGCGTGGGCGACCGGTGACTTCGCAACGGTTGCGGATACGCGTCTTCGAGCCATCGCGCGGCAGAGAAGCGAGCTTGATAGTTGCCTTGAACCGCTCTTCGATCGGAAGTTCCTGGTTCATGATGGTCGCCTTCAATACAGCACGCTTGGCTGCATGGTCCGCGACGGTCTTGCGGCGGCGCTTGTTCTTTTCAACTGCGCTGGTTTTCGCCATATCGGAGTTCCTTTTAAACGCTCGTCGTTACGGTTACTGGCGGAACGGGAAGTTGAACTCTTTCAGGAGAGCCCGTGCTTCGTCGTCGTTGGTAGCCGTCGTGCAAACGATGATGTCCATGCCCCACATCTGATCAACCTTGTCGTAGTTGATCTCCGGGAACACAATGTGTTCCTTGATGCCCATGGCGAAGTTGCCACGGCCGTCAAAGGACTTCGGGTTCAGGCCGCGAAAGTCGCGAACGCGCGGAAGCGCGATGTTGACCAGTCGATCCATGAATTCGTACATGCGGGCGCCGCGAAGCGTAACCTTGGCACCGATCGGCATGAATTCGCGAACCTTGAAGCCCGCGATGGAATTCCGTGCCTTTGTGATGACCGGCTTCTGGCCGGCGATCGCTGCGAGGTCGGCTGCTGCAACCGTTGGCTTCTTGCTGTCGGCAGTTGCTTCGCCCACACCCATGTTGATGACGATCTTGTCCAGCTTGGGGATCATCATGTCGTTGGAGTAGGAAAACTGCTCCTTTAGCGCGGCGCGGATGCGGGAAACGTATTCCGCCTTGAGCCGCGGCTCATACTTGGACTCAGCCATCGATCACATCTCCCGTACGCTTGGCGACACGCACCTTCTTACCGTCGACGACCGAGAAACCAACGCGAGTTGGCTTACCGTCTTTCGCGGCAACCGCGATGTTCGACAGATGGATGGACGCTTCCTTGTTGATGATGCCAGCTTCCTGCGTCTGCGACTGACGCTGGTGGCGCTTCACCATGTTGATGCCGCGAACGACCGCACGGTCTTCCTTCGGCATAACCTGGATTACTTCACCGGTGCGGCCCTTGTCCTTGCCGGTCAGTACGACGACGTTGTCGCCCTTCTTGATCTTCTGCATATCTCTCGCTCCTTACAGAACTTCAGGAGCCAGCGAGATGATCTTCATGTGGTTCTTAGCACGAAGTTCGCGCGGAACCGGTCCGAAGATACGGGTGCCGATCGGCTCTTTCTTGTTGTCGATGAGGACCGCTGCGTTGTTGTCGAAGCGGATGACGCTGCCGTCGGCGCGACGGATGTCCTTGGCGGTACGCACAACCACCGCCTTCATCACGTCACCCTTCTTCACGCGGCCGCGCGGAATAGCTTCCTTGATCGAAACGACGATAACGTCGCCGATCGAAGCGTACTTGCGCTTGGAGCCGCCCAGCACCTTGATGCACATGACACGACGTGCGCCGGAATTATCCGCCACGTCGAGGTTTGTTTGCATCTGAATCATGTCAGGTCGCCTTTTTCTAATGACCAACTATCCGCGCGCATGAATACGAACGGAGCTGGCTATGAACACATTTTCAGTATGCGCGGGATCGGTCTTGCCAAGGTGGTTTCCCTAAGTGGGACCTTCCGTGCGCTGAAAGCAAAAGAACGCTCGTTTCCGAGCGTTCTACGCCAGTGGCGTGCTTCTTACAGGATTCTGTGTCCGACGCAAGGGCCTGACGCAAAATCCTGAAGTCTTTAAGCCTGGGCGTTGATAACCGTCCAGGTCTTGTCTTTGGAGATCGGGGCGCATTCCTGAATGGAAACTACGTCACCAACCTTGAACTGGTTGTTTTCGTCATGGGCCTTATACTTCTTGGACCGGCGAACGGTCTTCTGAAGCAAAGGGTGAGCGAAGCGGCGCTCGACGCGGACAACAACGGTCTTCTCGTTCTTGTCGGAAACGACTACGCCCTGCAGAATGCGTTTCGGCATATTATTCTTCCTTTAGGCCTTGGCTTCTGCCGCCTTCTGGCGGGCAATGGTTTTCACGCGAGCGATATCCTTGCGGACCTCGGTGATGCGCGAGGATTTCTCGAGCTGGCCGGTGGCCTTCTGGAAGCGCAGGTTGAACTGCTCCTTCTTCAGGTCAGCAAGCTTGTCCTTGAGCTGGTCGGCGGTCAGGCCGCGTACGTCTTCGGCTTTCATCGTGCCTTCTCCTTAATCTGCGATGCGCTGTACGAAGCGCGTCGTGACCGAGAGCTTGGCAGACCCGAGGCGAAGTGCCTCGCGCGCGATCTCTTCCGAAACGCCGTCGATCTCGAACATGATACGACCAGGCTTGACCTTGCAAGCCCAGTATTCGACAGAACCCTTACCCTTACCCATGCGCACTTCGGTCGGCTTTGCCGTGACCGGTACGTCTGGGAATACGCGGATCCATACACGACCCGCACGCTTCATATAACGTGTGATCGCGCGGCGAGCCGCTTCTATCTCACGTGCGTTGACGCGGTTCGGTTCCTGAGCCTTCAGACCGAATTCGCCGAATGCGAGGTCGAAGCCACCCTTGGCAACGCCCTTGATGCGGCCCTTGAACTGCTTGCGGAACTTGGTACGCTTTGGCTGCAACATTTTATTACTTCTCCGAGCTTATCTTTCGCCAGCGCTAATCAAGCGTTTTCACGTTCGCGGCGACGGTCGCCACGATCGCCACGCTCACGGCTTGCCGGACCCTGCGCATCGCCTTCCAGCGCGCGACGTTCCGACGCCATCGGATCGTGCTCAAGGATTTCGCCCTTGAAGATCCAGACCTTGATGCCGCAGATACCGAATGCGGTTTCGGCTTCAGCCGTACCGTAGTCGATGTCGGCGCGCAGTGTGTGCAACGGCACGCGGCCTTCGCGGTACCATTCGGTACGAGCGATTTCCGCGCCACCGAGACGGCCGGCGCAAGTGATCTTGATGCCTTCGGCGCCAAGACGCATGGCAGACTGAACAGCACGCTTCATCGCACGGCGGAAAGCCACGCGGCGTTCGAGCTGCTGGGCGATCGACTGAGCAACGAGCGTTGCGTCGACTTCCGGCTTGCGCACTTCAACGATGTTGAGGTGCGTTTCGGAGTTGGTCATCGTGGAGATCTTCTTGCGAAGCTTCTCGATGTCCGCACCCTTCTTGCCGATGATCAGACCCGGGCGAGCCGAGTGGATCGTGACGCGGCACTTCTTGTGCGGACGCTCGATAACCACCTTGGCGATGCCGGCCTGCTTCAGCTCGGACATCAGGTATGCGCGGATCTTCAGGTCTTCATGAAGCAGCTGGCCGTATTCGGCGTTGTCGGCGAACCAACGGCTGTCCCATGTACGGTTGATGCCGAGGCGAAAACCGATAGGATTGATTTTCTGACCCATTATGCGGCCTCCCCTTTTTCCTCGACTTCGCGAACGACGATCGTCAGATGCGCGAACGGCTTTTCGATCCGCGATGCACGGCCACGGCCGCGAGCGTGGAAACGCTTCATCGTGATCGACTTGCCGACGTAGGCTTCCGCTACGATCAGCGTGTCGACGTCGAGGTCATGGTTGTTTTCGGCGTTGGCGATAGCGGACTCGAGAGTCTTCTTCACCGTGCCTGCGATGCGCTTGCGGGAGAACTCGAGTTCTGCCAGAGCGCGTTCAACCTTCTTGCCGCGGATCATGGCGGCAACCAGGTTTAGCTTCTGCGGGCTGACGCGAAGCGTACGGGCGACTGCCTGTGCTTCGTTGTCCTTCAGCCGGCGTTCGGTCTTTGCCTTCGCCATGATTACTTCCTCTTCGCCTTCTTGTCCGCGCCGTGACCGTAGTAGGTCCGGGTGGGAGCGAATTCACCAAACTTGTGTCCGACCATGTCTTCGTTGACGCTGACCGGAACGTGCTTGTTGCCGTTGTAGACGCCGAACGTCAAACCGACAAACTGCGGCAAGATCGTGGACCGACGGGTCCACATCTTGATTACTTCACTGCGTCCGCCTTCGCGCACCTTCTCAGCCTTCTTGAGAAGATAGCCGTCAACAAACGGACCTTTCCAAACTGAACGAGCCATTTAACGACTTCCTCTCTTACTTCTTGACGTGGCGCGAGCGCATGATGAACTTGTCCGTGGACTTGTTCGAACGCGTGCGCTTGCCCTTGGTGGGCTTGCCCCACGGGGACACCGGATGGCGTCCACCAGAGGTACGGCCTTCACCACCGCCGTGCGGGTGGTCGACCGGGTTCATGACAACGCCGCGGTTATGCGGACGCTTGCCACGCCATACGGTACGACCGGCCTTGCCGTCGTTGATGTTGCCGTGATCGGGGTTGGAGACAGCACCGATCGAAGCCAGGCAGGAGCCCGGAACGAGACGCTGTTCACCAGAGTTGAGGCGCAGGATCGCCATGCCGGCATCGCGGCCGACGAGCTGTACGTAGGTGCCGGCGGAGCGAGCAATCTGACCGCCCTTGCCTGGCTTCATTTCGACGTTGTGAACGATCGAACCAACCGGGATGAACTGCAGCGGCATGGTGTTGCCGGGCTTCACGTCGACAGCTTTCGAGGAAGCGATGACCTTGTCGCCTGCAGCAAGACGCTGCGGAGCGATGATGTAGGCCTGTTCGCCATCCGCGTAGGTGATGAGCGCGATGAACGCCGTACGGTTAGGGTCGTATTCCAGACGCTCGACCGTGCCTTCAATGTCGAACTTGCGACGCTTGAAGTCGACCAGGCGGTAGGTACGCTTGTGACCACCGCCGATGAAGCGGGCAGTGATACGACCGTTGTTGTTGCGACCACCGCTCTTGGACAGACCTTCAGTCAGCGACTTGAGGGGCTTGCCCTTCCAGAGGCCCGAACGGTCGACGATAACCAGCTGACGCTGGCTCGGGGTCGTCGGATTATAGCTTTTCAGTGCCATTTTTCTTTACCTCAGAGACCGGTGGAGATGTCGATCGTCTGACCTTCGGCCAGGGTTACGACAGCCTTCTTGACGTCCTTCTGCTTGCCGATGAAGCCCTTGAAGCGCTTCACCTTGCCCTTGCGGACCAGCGTATTGACGGCAGTGACCTTCACACCGAAGAGAGCTTCTACGGCAGCCTTGATTTCCGGCTTCGAAGCAGTCTTGGCAACGTTGAAGACGATCTGGTTATACTCGGAAACCAGTGTCGACTTTTCGGTGATCGAAGGAGATACGATCACATCATAGTGGCGAATGTCGGTCACTTGAAACGCTCCTCGAGGGCTTCAACCGCAGCCTTGGAAAGCACGAGCTTACCGCGACGCAGGATGTCGTAAACATTGATGCCCTGGACCGGCAGAACGTCCACATTCGGGATGTTCTGGGCTGCGAGCTTGAAGTTGCTGTCGAGCTCAGCACCGCCGATGAACAGCACGTTGGTGAGGCCGAGCGATGCGAACATACCGACGAGAGCCTTGGTCTTTGCTTCAGAAGCAACCAGGTTGTCGATGACGATCAGATCTTCAGACTTCAGCTTTGCAGACAGGGCGTGACGCAGAGCAAGAGCGCGAACCTTCTTAGGAAGGTCATGCTCGTGGCTGCGGACGACCGGGCCGTGTGCACGACCACCACCACGGAACTGCGGAGCGCGAGCCGAATGGTGACGAGCGCGGCCCGTACCCTTCTGCTTGAACATCTTCGCACCGGTGCGAGCAATCTCGGAACGGCTCTTGGTCTTGTGCGTGCCCTGCTGCTTCTTAGCGAGCTGGTAACGCACCATGCGTGCGAGGATATCCTCGCGTGGGTCGAGGCCGAAAATCGCGTCCGACAGGGAAACCTGGCCGGCGTCTTTTCCCTCGAGGGTCTTGACGTTGAATTCCATAATAGCTGGCTCCCTTACTTCGCGGCCGACTTGACGGCGTCGCGAACTTCAATCCAGGCGCCCTTGGAGCCGGGAACGGCACCCTTGACGAGGATCAGTCCGCGGTCTTCATCCGTCGAGACGATTTCGAGGTTCTGCGTGGTGATACGCGTCTGGCCCATGTGACCAGCCATGCGCTTGCCCTTCCAGACCTTGCCCGGATCCTGGTTGTTACCAGTCGAACCGTGCGAACGGTGCGACACGGAAACACCGTGGGTCGCCCGCAGACCACCGAAGTTATGGCGCTTCATAGCACCGGCAAAACCCTTACCGATCGAAGTGCCGGTGACATCCACCAGCTGACCAGCAGCAAAATGATCGGCCTTCAGCTCAGTGCCAACGTCGATCAGATTTTCTTCGGAAACGCGAAACTCAACGAGCTTCGACTTCGGCTCGACGTTAGCGATGGCGAAGTTGCCACGCATAGCCTTGGAGGTGTTCTTTACCTTGGCGACGCCAGCACCGAGCTGAACGGCAACATAGCCATTCTTCTCAACAGTGCGCTGTGCGACGACCTGGCAGCTCTCCAGCCGCAAAACGGTAACCGGGATGTGCTCACCAGCGTCGTTATAGACGCGGGTCATTCCCACTTTCTGTGCAATTACACCCGAACGCATCGGTTCAATCCTTCTCACTCAGCTCGAGACATAAGCCTCAGAGCTTGATCTCAACATCGACACCTGCGGCGAGGTCGAGCTTCATCAGCGCGTCCACGGTCTGTGGTGTCGGGTCTACGATATCGAGAAGGCGCTTGTGTGTGCGCATCTCGAACTGCTCGCGGCTTTTCTTGTCGATGTGGGGGGACCGGTTAACCGTAAACTTCTCGATGCGAGTCGGAAGCGGAACGGGGCCCCGGACGCTTGCGCCGGTGCGCTTCGCCGTCGACACGATCTCACGCGTCGAAGCGTCGAGAATGCGGTGATCGAACGCCTTCAGGCGAATGCGGATATTTTGGCCGTTCATTCGACGTTATCCTTGTTTCTTGTTTCCACGTGCCAACGTTACAGCACGAGTTGTTCGTTATCCTAAGGCGGGACCACCAGTGTCAAAGATCGAACGGGTGCGCTAACAGCGGCAGTCCGTTCTCGTCTCCAGGCCGAAGGCCCACCTTAATGTCTTTGGCAATTGCCTGCCTCGATAAAACGAAGCAAGGCGCAAATAGCGCTCGCGCGCCATTTGCTACATTTTCATGTCATAAGCAAGTCAGCAGGGCCAACTTGCTTAAAAAAAGTGAACCGGGCGGGACCCGAAGAACCCGCCCTGCCCTCTGATTTGTTACTCGATGATCGAGGCAACGATGCCGGCGCCGACGGTACGACCGCCTTCGCGGATCGCGAAGCGGAGCTTTTCTTCCATCGCGATTGGAACGATCAGCTCGACTTCAACGGTGACGTTGTCGCCTGGCATAACCATTTCCGTGCCTTCAGGAAGCGAAACGATACCGGTCACGTCCGTTGTACGGAAGTAGAACTGAGGACGGTAGTTCGTGAAGAACGGCGTATGACGGCCGCCTTCTTCCTTGGTCAGGATGTAGGCTTCTGCCATGAACTTCTTGTGCGGCTTGACCGAACCCGGCTTGCACAGGATCTGGCCACGCTCGACGCCGTCACGCTGTACGCCACGGATCAGAGCGCCGATGTTGTCGCCGGCCTGGCCCTGGTCGAGCAGCTTGCGGAACATTTCAACGCCGGTAACAGTCGTCTTGGTCGTGGCGCGGATGCCGACGATTTCGACTTCTTCACCAACCTTGACGATGCCACGCTCGACGCGACCGGTCACGACCGTACCACGGCCCGAGATCGAGAAAACGTCTTCGATCGGCAGCAGGAACGGCTGGTCGATCGGACGCTCAGGCGTCGGGATGTAGGCGTCGACAGCTGCCATCAGTTCGCGAACGGCGTCTTCGCCGATCTTCTTGTTCGAATCTTCGAGAGCGGCCAGAGCCGAACCCTTGACGATCGGAATGTCGTCGCCCGGGAAGTCGTAGGACGACAGAAGTTCGCGGACTTCCAGTTCGACGAGCTCGAGGAGCTCTTCGTCGTCGACCTGGTCAACCTTGTTGAGGAACACGACGATCGCGGGAACGCCAACCTGACGAGCAAGCAGGATGTGCTCGCGGGTCTGTGGCATCGGGCCGTCGGCAGCCGAGCAAACCAGGATCGCGCCGTCCATCTGCGCTGCACCGGTGATCATGTTCTTGACGTAGTCGGCGTGGCCGGGGCAGTCGACGTGTGCGTAGTGGCGGTTTGGCGTTTCGTATTCGACGTGTGCCGTCGAAATGGTGATGCCGCGGGCCTTCTCTTCAGGAGCAGCGTCGATCTGGTCGTAGGCCTTGAATTCGCCGAAGTACTTCGTGATCGCCGCAGTCAGCGACGTCTTGCCGTGGTCGACGTGACCGATCGTGCCAATGTTGACGTGAGGCTTATTGCGCTCAAACTTGCTCTTTGCCATTTCCGGCTCTCCATTTTGCGTGAGCCCTCAAGGGCTCCAATTCTTGTTGTCGCCCCGGCACTAGGCCGAGGCGTATTTTGGATCGGTATTCCGATTACTTCTGACCGGAATACTTAGCCTGGATTTCGGTCGCGACGTTCGACGGAACCGGTGCGTAGTGATCGAAGGTCATCGAATACTGTGCACGGCCCTGCGACATGGAGCGCAGGTTGTCGACGTACTTGAACATGTTCGCGAGCGGAACGTGAGCGTTGATAACGATCGCGATGCCGCGCTGTTCCTGGCCCTGGATCTGGCCACGACGGGAGTTCAAGTCGCCGATAACGTCACCGACGTAATCTTCCGGCGTCACAACTTCGACCTTCATCATCGGTTCGAGAAGCTGTGCGCCAGCCTTCTTTGCCGCTTCACGGAAGCAAGCACGCGATGCGATTTCGAACGCGAGGACCGAGGAGTCGACGTCGTGGAAGGCGCCGTCCATCAGGGTTGCCTTGACGCCGAGCATCGGGAAGCCCGCGAGCGGACCCGAAGACAGAACGCTCTCGATACCCTTCTGAACGCCGGGGATGTATTCCTTCGGAATGGAACCACCAACGATCTTGGATTCGAACTTGAATTCGTCGCCATCTGGGTTCGGTTCGAAGACGATCTTGACGCGCGCGAACTGACCGGTACCACCGGACTGCTTCTTGTGCGTGTAATCTTCTTCGTGCGTGCGTGTGATGGTTTCGCGGTAGGCAACCTGCGGCGCACCGACAGTAGCTTCTACCTTGAATTCACGACGCATGCGGTCGACGAGGATGTCGAGATGCAGTTCGCCCATGCCGGCGATGATCGTCTGGCCGGATTCTTCATCCGTCTTGACGCGGAACGAAGGATCTTCAGCAGCCAGGCGGTTAAGCGCAAGGCCCATCTTTTCCTGGTCGCCCTTGGTCTTCGGTTCGATCGCGATCTGGATGACCGGCTCAGGGAATTCCATGCGCTCGAGGATAACCGGGTGCAGCGGATCACACAGGGTGTCGCCGGTCGTGGTTTCCTTGAGACCTGCGAGAGCAACGATGTCGCCTGCAAAGGCTTCTTCGATGTCTTCACGGGAGTTGGAATGCATCTGCAGCATGCGGCCGACGCGCTCGCGCTTTTCCTTGACCGTATTCATGACGGCCGTGCCCTTGGTGAGCTTGCCGGAATAGATACGGGCGAAGGTGAGCGAACCAACGAAGGGGTCGTTCATGATCTTGAACGCAAGCATCGAAAGCGGCTCTTCATCCGAAGGATGACGGGCGATTTCGGCTTCGGTCTTGACGTCGATACCCTTGATGGACGGGATGTCGAGCGGCGAAGGCAGATATTCGACGACGGCGTCGAGCAAAGGCTGAACGCCCTTGTTCTTGAAGGCCGTGCCGCAGAACATCGGATGGAACTTGACGTCGATGGTACCACGACGAACCAGCGCACGGATCTTGTCATTGTCCGGCATGATGCCGTTCAAGTAGTTTTCCATGGCTTCTTCATCGATGTCGACGACCTGTTCGATCATCTTCTCGCGGTATTCGGCAGCCTTTTCCTTCATGTCGTCAGGAATCTCGACGACGTCCCAGGCAGCGCCGAGCGACTCGTCGCGCCAGATCAGGGCATTCATCTCGATGAGATCGATGACGCCCTTGAACTCGGTTTCTGCACCGATCGGGAGCTGCATGACAACAGCGATGGCGCCGAGACGGGTTTTGATCATTTCTACCGAGCGGTAGAAGTCAGCGCCGGTCTTGTCCATCTTGTTGCAGAAGATCATCCGCGGGACATGGTACTTCTCGGCCTGACGCCAGACGGTTTCCGTCTGCGGCTCTACGCCGGCGTTTGCGTCGAGAAGAGCGATCGCACCGTCGAGCACGCGCAGCGAACGTTCGACTTCAATGGTGAAGTCGACGTGGCCGGGAGTGTCGATGATGTTGAAGCGGCGCATCTTGCCGTCACGGCCCTTCCAGAAGGTCGTGGTCGCAGCGGAGGTGATGGTGATCCCACGCTCCTGCTCCTGCTCCATCCAGTCCATGGTGGCTGCGCCATCATGAACTTCGCCGATCTTGTGCGACTTGCCCGTGTAGTAAAGAATCCGCTCTGTGGTCGTGGTCTTGCCGGCGTCGATATGCGCCATGATACCAAAGTTGCGGTAGTCTTCGATTTTATATTCGCGAGCCATAGGACTGCCTTTCGAAACTCGATCGGGTGAAGATTACCAACGGTAATGCGAGAATGCGCGGTTTGCGTCCGCCATCTTGTGGGTGTCTTCACGCTTCTTGACGGCGCTGCCACGGTTGTTCGAAGCATCCATGAGTTCGCCCGAGAGGCGATCGATCATGGTGGTTTCGTTACGCTTGCGGGCAGCAGCAATCAGCCAGCGGATGGCGAGAGCCTGACGGCGCTCCGGGCGAACGTCGACCGGGACCTGGTAGGTTGCACCACCAACGCGACGCGAACGGACTTCGACGTGCGGAGCGACGTTGTCGAGGGCTGTGTGGAAGATGCCGAGCGGATCGGACTTGGCCTTGCCCTGCACGGAGTCAAACGCACCGTAGACAATGCTTTCGGCGACAGACTTCTTGCCGTGAAGCATGATGGCATTCATGAACTTGGTGACGATCAAATCGCCGAACTTAGGGTCCGGATTGATCTCACGCTTTTCTGCACTATGGCGTCGGGACATATTACTCGTCTCTCAAACGGTTTAGACGCTTTATCACGCGGAGAACCTCGCGCAGCGCCGGAAAATTGGAAATCCGAAGGATTACTTCGGACGCTTCGCACCATACTTCGAACGGCGCTGCTTACGGTTCTTGACGCCCTGGGTGTCGAGAACGCCGCGGATGACGTGGTAACGAACGCCTGGCAAGTCCTTTACGCGGCCGCCACGGATCATGACGACAGAGTGTTCCTGCAGGTTGTGACCTTCACCCGGAATGTAGCCGATGACTTCGAAGCCATTGGTGAGGCGAATCTTGGCAACCTTACGCAGAGCCGAGTTAGGCTTCTTCGGGGTCGTCGTATAAACGCGGGTGCAAACGCCGCGCTTCTGCGGGTTTTCCTGCAGAGCAGGAACCTTGTTGCGCTTTACCTGTGCCTGGCGTGGCTTACGGATCAGCTGGTTTACGGTAGGCATATACCCATCCCTTGCAAAATCTTCTTTCAAGCCCCTTTCGGGACCATTCGGATGCCGTTTCCGGCGGCGACACACACATCTCCTCATGCACGAAACGTGGCCCGATCCGTATCCGGATGGACCACATAAGGCAGAGGACGCATTGAAAACGCGTCGTGCGTGCAGCATTCTTGTAGTCAACGTGCGTTTTTTGGAAACCTGTTTGAGGCGAACTCCGGAGAAAGACTCTCCAGACGCACATGTCTCACATGGTGTCCGATGCCGCGGCGTTTACTGACTTAACCCTTCTGCGTCAAGAGCTGGCCCGAAAATAATGGCGGAAAGCCTTGTTTACCGGGGTTTTCGATCGCCTGAAAAGCCGCCCCAAAACATTAAAGTTCGACCCCGGCATTTCCGTTTGGGAATCACTGAATATGGCAATAAAGGAGGTTTTGGAACATTCCTCGCTCTTGCCTCTTGATGACAATGAAGCGTCAGCCCCTTTACCTGGAGATTGCACATGGCAAACCCCGCCGATAACGACAACACGCTCGATGACCCAATGATTTTCATCATCATCGGCAAGGCTTACGAGACCAAGGGCGGCGAAGGCATCGAGATGCATGTCATCCTGCGCGCACCCGACGATGACTCCGCCGTGCGCGAGGCGCTGAACGCGCTCACCGAAGAAGGCTTCCTGGAGGCTGACCTCGATCAGATCGGCGTCCTGACCGACGAGCCGCCGGAAGAGCCGCATGCATCCGCCTATCAGGGTGCGCTCGAAGGCGAAGTCGCGATCATCCGCTTCGACTGAACTGTTTCAGAATTTCGATAAAAGAAAACGCCCGGATCGCTCCGGGCGTTTTTTTGTCGTGCGTTCCTGAAAAGAGAGCGCCCGTTTCCGGGCGCCCTACCCTCGCGGCCTTATTCGGCCGGAGTCTTTTCCGGGTTCATGTTCTGCAGCATCGGTGTAGCCGAGCCAGCGCCGGAGCCCTTCTTGCGTTCCTCGAGGATGAGGTCGTCGCGCGAAGTGGCGATGCGGCGGATCTGCGTCATGGTGCCGCCAGTACCGGCCGGGATGAGACGGCCGACGATGACGTTTTCCTTCAGACCCTGTAGCGTATCCGTCTTGCCGGCGATTGCAGCTTCCGTGAGAACCTTGGTGGTTTCCTGGAAGGATGCAGCCGAGATGAAGGACGGCGTCTGCAGCGATGCCTTGGTGATGCCGAGGAGTACCGGGTCGCCGAAGGCAGGCTTCTTGCCTTCCTCGATGAGACGGTCATTGGCATCGTCAAGTTCGATCCGGTCGACATTGTCACCGACGATATACTGGCTGTCGCCGCTATCGGTGATCTCGACCTTCTGAAGCATCTGACGAACAATCACTTCGATGTGCTTGTCGTTGATCACAACGCCCTGCAGTCGGTAGACTTCCTGGATTTCGTTGACCAGGTAGGAAGCGAGTGCTTCCACGCCCTTGATCGCCAGGATGTCGTGCGGCGCAGGATTGCCGTCGAGGATGTAGTCGCCCTTTTCGATGTAGTCGCCTTCCTGAAGGTGGAAGGGCTTGCCCTTCGGGATCAGGTATTCGACTGCTTCGACACCGTCTTCTGCAGGCTCGATCTGGACGCGACGCTTGTTCTTGTAGTCGCGGCCGAGGCGGATCGTACCATCGATCTCAGCGATGATGGCGTGGTCCTTCGGACGACGAGCTTCGAACAGTTCGGCAACGCGCGGCAGACCACCGGTGATGTCCTTGGTCTTGGCGCTTTCCATCGGGATACGCGCCAGAACATCGCCCTGCGATACCTTGCTGCCCGGTTCTACGGACAGGATGGCATCGACGTTGAGGTTGAAGCGGGCGTCACCACCACGCGACAGCTTCATGATCGCACCCGAAGCGTCCTTGATGACGATTGCAGGCTTCAGATCGATACCGCGCGGGGTCGAACGCCAGTCGATAACCTGACGCTTGGTGATACCCGTGGATTCGTCGGTCGATTCCGATACCGAAATCGAGTCGACCATGTCCTCGAAGAACACCGTACCGGCGACTTCCGTCATCATCGGGCGTGTGTAGGGGTCCCACTCTGCAAGACGCTGACCACGACGAACCTTGTCGCCGTCATCGACATGCAGCTTCGAACCGTAGGCAACGCGCTGCGAGGAACGCTCGACACCACGCTCGTCGAGAATGGTAACCGACATGTTGCGGCCCATTGCGACGAGAACGTTTTCCGAGTTGCGCAGCATGTTGCGGTTCTTGATCTGGATCGTGCCCTCATAGGACGCTTCCAGGAACGACGAGTCGACCACGTTAGCCGTACCGCCCAAGTGGAACGTACGCATGGTCAGCTGGGTACCCGGCTCACCGATCGACTGAGCAGCGATAACGCCGACAGCCTCACCCATGTTGACCGGGGTACCGCGCGCAAGGTCACGGCCGTAGCAGATCGAGCATACGCCTGTCTGAACTTCGCAGGTCAGTGCAGAGCGGATACGGATCGACTGAATGCCGGCCTTTTCGATCTCGATGACATCGGGCTCGAGGATCATGCGACCAGCATCGACGATGCGCTCACCCGTGACCGGATGATCGATGTCGTCGAGGGCCGTACGACCGAGAACGCGGGTACCGATGGACGCAACGACCTGACCGGCGTCAACGATGGCGGTCATGGTGAGACCGCTCTCGGTGCCGCAATCGACCATGTTGACGATGCAGTCCTGGGCCACGTCGACGAGACGACGCGTCAGGTAACCGGAGTTAGCCGTCTTCAAGGCGGTGTCTGCGAGACCCTTACGGGCACCGTGGGTCGAGTTGAAGTACTCGTTAACGGTCAGGCCTTCTTTGAAGTTCGAGATGATCGGGGTCTCGATAATTTCACCCGACGGCTTCGCCATCAGGCCGCGCATGCCGCCCAGCTGACGCATCTGGTTCGGTGAACCACGGGCGCCGGAGTGGGACATCATGTAGATCGCGTTCATCGGCTTCTGGCGACCGGTCTCTGCGTCGAATTCGACAGCCTTAATGCGGGCCATCATGTCTTCGGCAACCTTCTCGGTGGCCTTGCCCCAGGCGTCTACGACCTTGTTGTACTTCTCGCCCTGAGTGATCAGGCCGTCGTTGTACTGCTGTTCGTATTCCTTCACGAGGGCTTCGGTATCACCGACGATCTTCACCTTCGAGTCCGGGATGATCATGTCGTCCTTACCGAACGAAATGCCAGCCTTGCACGCGTGGGTGAAGCCGAGCTGCATGATACGGTCGCAGAAAATGACCGTGTCCTTCTGACCGCAGTGACGGTAGACCGTGTCGATCATCTTGGAGATGTTCTTCTTGGTCATTTCCTGGTTGCAGGTCTCGTACGGCACCTTGAAGTTCTTCGGCAGAAGTTCGCCGATGATCATACGACCAGGTGTCGTTTCATAGATCTTGGAAACCGGCTTGCCGTCCTCGTCGACCGTCTTGAAACGACCGCGAATCTTGGCGTGCAGGGTGACGACCTTGTTTTCCAGAGCATGGTGCAGTTCGCCCATGTCCGAGAAGACCATGCCTTCGCCCGGCTCGTTCTGATTGAGGATCGACAGGTAGTACAGGCCGAGAACCATGTCCTGCGAAGGAACGATGATCGGCGCGCCGTTTGCCGGGTGCAGAATGTTGTTCGTCGACATCATGAGCACGCGGGCTTCAAGCTGGGCTTCCAGCGAGAGCGGCACGTGAACAGCCATCTGGTCACCGTCGAAGTCGGCGTTGAAGGCCGTGCAGACGAGCGGATGCAGCTGGATCGCCTTGCCTTCAACCAGGATCGGTTCGAAGGCCTGGATACCCAGGCGGTGGAGCGTCGGTGCGCGGTTGAGAAGAACCGGATGCTCGCGGATGACCTCGTCGAGGATATCCCAAACTTCCGGCTTTTCCTTTTCAACCAGCTTCTTCGCCTGCTTGACGGTCGAGGAATAACCCTTGGCGTCGAGACGGGCGTAGATGAACGGCTTGAACAGCTCGAGCGCCATCTTCTTCGGCAGGCCGCACTGGTGCAGCTTCAGTTCCGGACCGGTCACGATGACCGAACGACCGGAATAGTCGACGCGCTTGCCGAGAAGGTTCTGGCGGAAGCGGCCCTGCTTGCCCTTGAGCATGTCGGACAGCGACTTCAGCGGACGCTTGTTGGCACCCGTGATGACGCGGCCACGACGGCCGTTGTCGAACAGCGCGTCCACAGATTCCTGCAGCATGCGCTTTTCGTTGCGGATGATGATGCCAGGAGCGCGCAGTTCGATCAGGCGCTTCAGACGGTTGTTACGGTTGATGACGCGGCGGTACAGATCGTTGAGGTCGGACGTCGCGAAACGGCCGCCGTCAAGCGGAACCAGCGGGCGCAGATCCGGCGGGATGACCGGAACGACCTTCATGATCATCCATTCCGGGCGGTTGCCGGATTCCATGAAGTTCTCGACGATCTTCAGGCGCTTCATCAGCTTCTTCTGCTTGAGATCCGAAGTGGTCTCAGCAAGGTCCGTGCGAAGGTCG
>Ga0213836_100458_pt1 | contig 33104 bp, 34 predicted proteins | sample SWPATP03_FD_160578 | JGI IMG/M metagenome (GOLD analysis project Ga0213836, IMG submission 160578) | Coastal seawater microbial communities from Marineland, Florida, United States - SWPA TP0 #3 | ecosystem: Environmental > Aquatic > Marine > Coastal | place: USA: Florida | collected 2016-08-05
GGCCGATCCCACACGCGTCCGGCTGCTGTCGCTCATCGCAGCGGGCGAGCAGGGCGAGGCGTGCATCTGCGACCTCACCGATCCGGTCGGGCTCTCGCAGGGCACGGTGTCGCACCACATGCGGATCCTCGCGGAGGCTGGGCTGGTCGAGCGCGAGCAGCGCGGCAAGTGGGCCTACTACTCCGTGGTCCGGCCGGCGCTCGACGCCGCCGCCTCCGCGCTCCGCGCCTTCTGACGGGAGCGGCTGCGTGCGCGCCGACGCTCCGGCCCACGGGGTCGCGCTCGCAGCCCGAGCCGATCGGTGGCGGCTCGCCGCGCTCTCCGTTGGTCAGGTCATCAGCTGGGGCATCCTCTACTACGCCCTGATCGTTGCCGCGCCGGTCATCGCGATCGACACCCGATGGTCCCTCACCACGGTGATGCTGGCCTTCTCTGCAGGGCTCGTCACGTCCGCGATCGCCGGGGTGCTCGTCGGGCGATGGCTCGACCGCGGCAGCCCACGGCTCATCATGACCGGCGGCAGCGTCGTCGGAGCGCTCGGCCTCGTGCTCGTCAGCGCCGCCCAGGACGTGCCGTGGTTCGTGCTGGGCTGGATCGTGGTCGGATCGGGGCAGTCGGCCGTGCTGTACCAGGCGGCGTTCACCGTCATCACGCGCAGGCACGCATCCGACCGGCGTCGCGCGATGACCGTCGTCACGCTCGCGGGCGGCCTCGCGTCCACAGTCTTCGCGCCCGTGGTCGCGGGCATGCTCGGCGTGCTCGACTGGCGCGCGACCATGCTCGTCCTCGCGGCCGTCCTCGTCGTCACGACCACGCCGCTGCACTGGTGGAGCCTCGAGCGGCTCTGGCCACCACGGCCTCCGCGCCCCACGGATGAGCCGGGGCACACCGTCGCGACGGTGCTGCGGACGCGCCGGTTCTGGGCGCTGGAGCTGTCGATGATCGCCGTCGCGGCGGCGCTGTACAGCGTGACCCTCGCGATCATCCCGCTCTACACCGAGCGGGGCATGACCTATGAGCTCGCGGCGTGGGGACTCGGGCTGCTGGGCGCTGGTCAGGTGCTCGGGCGGATCGTGTACGTCGCGCTGCCGCACGCCGGGTCGCCGTGGGTGCCGCTCGCCCTGACCGCTGCGGCGAGCGCGCTCACACTGGGGCTGCTGGCACTCGTGCCCGGCCCGCCATGGCTGCTGATCCTGATCGGCATCGGGGCGGGCGCCGTGCGCGGCGCGCAGACGCTCGTGCAGGGATCTGCGGTCGCGGATCGGTGGGGCACGCGGGACTACGGAGCGATCAACGGAGCGTTCGCCGCGCCGATCACCGCGGTCACGGCGATCGGGCCGGCGCTCGGCCCCGTGCTCGCAGTCGCGACGGGCTCCTACGCCATGATGGGCCTCCTCGCCGCGGCCCTCGCGCTCGTCGGCCTCGCGCTGGCGCGCCTGACGTGACGGAGCGAGCGCCTCAGCGCTCGGAGATCGCCTCAGCGGCGGGCGTCGCCTCCTGCGTCGCCGCCCATGAGGCCAGCATCCGGAGCGCGTCCGCGGTCGGCGATCCCGCAGCCGCGGTGTAGACGTTGAGCACCAGCCCGGGCTCGCTCGGGAGCTCCATCGACTCGTAGTCGAGGTCGAGGTCGCCGACGACGGGGTGGTGGAGGCGCTTGCGTCCGCTGCGATGGAACATCACGTCGCGGGATGCCCAGCGCTGCCGGAAGAGCTCGCTCTGCATCGACAGCTCGCCCACCAGGGCGATGAGCTCTGGATCGTGCGGGTTGCTCCCGACCTCCATGCGCAGCATCGCGGCGGCGTCGTTCGCGATCTGGTCGTAGTCGCGCCAGAACACGCGCGCCGCGGGGTTCAGGTAGGCGAAGCGCGTGGTGTTCACGGGCCGTCGCGGGTCGTCGAAGACGGGGGCGTAGAGGGCCCGGCCCATCCGGTTGGTCGCCAGGATGTCATGCCGGCCGTTGCGCACCCAGGCCGGGCTGTCGATCGCGTCGAGCACCTGCTGGACGGCGGGGCGCACCGCGCTGGTCGCGCGGGCGCGACGGGGTCGTGTCGGCCCGCTCGCGCGGGCGAGGTCGAACAGGTGCTGTCGCTCTGCGTCGTCGAGCTTGAGCGTCGAGGCGAGCGCGTCGAGGACGCTCTCCGAGGCTCCCGCGAGGTTGCCCCGCTCGAGGCGGACGTAGTAGTCGACCGAGACGCCTGCGAGCATCGCGACCTCTTCGCGGCGCAGGCCCGGCACGCGCCGATTGCCGCCGTAGGCAGGCAGGCCAGCCTCCTGCGGCGTGATGCGCGCGCGGCGCGAGCTGAGGAACTCGCGCACCTCGTTCCTGACGTCTCCCATGTCGACCACGCTACGCGCGGCGCTGGCCGGCCGGGAGGCACGGCCACTACCCCTCACCGGTGCGGGCCCGGCGGGTCTCAGCGCAGACGAGCGTCCGGGCTCCGTGCTCAGACCGTCGCGGCGTGATCGGGGACGAACCGGAGCTCCTCGAGCGGCGGGCGGGCGGTCCCGGCCGGGGCGGGCCGCTCGGGGAAGTCGACCTCGTCCGGGTCGAGCCGGTCGTACGGGACCTGGCTGAGGAGGTGCTTGATGGTGTTCAGCCGAGCAGCGCGCTTGTCGTCGCTGTTGATCGACCACCACGGCGCGTGCGCCCGGTCGGTGACGTCGAACATGGCGTCCTTGGCTTGGGAGTAGTCCTCCCACTTGGTGATCGACAGCAGGTCGGTGTCCGAGAGCTTCCAGCGCCGCATCGGGTCGTTCAGCCGGGACCGGAATCGCTGCTCCTGCTCGGTGTCCGAAACGGAGTACCAGTACTTCACGAGGATGATGCCGTCGTCGACGAGCATCTGCTCCACGACGGGCGCCTGCGCGAGGAAGCGGTCGTACTCCTCCTCGGTGCAGTAGCCCATCACGCGCTCGACGCCGGCGCGGTTGTACCAGGAGCGGTCCATGAGCACGATCTCGCCCTTGGTGGGCAGCCGCTCGATGTACCGCTGGAAGTACCACTGACCCTTCTCGCGCGCGGTGGGCTGCGGCAGGGCGACCACGCGGGCGTGGCGCGGGTTGAGGTACTGCATCACCCGCTTGATCGCACCGCCCTTGCCGGCGGCGTCACGGCCCTCGAAGAGGACGAGGATGCGGGCGTCGGCCGCGATGACCCACTGCTGCATGCTGACGAGCTCGACCTGCAGGCGCTTGAGCTCCTGCTCGTACTTCTGCTTGTCGACGCGTCGGGTCTTGTGCTTCTTGCCCTGCTTCTTGCTCGCCATGGCGTGTGCTCTCGATCGGGGAGCGGATCCGCCGGTTGGCGTTCGGCCGCTCGGTCATCATGGCAGGCACGCCCGCACGGTCACCGCAGCAGCAGCTCGAAGGGCACCTGGCTCGCGCGGTAGCGCGCTGCGGAGTGTCGCGACGGCGCAACCAGCACGACGGATGCGGCCGCCTGGGCAGTCGGGTAGTCGTCGAACGAGTCGGTCCAGAAGCGCCGCTGCTCGATCGGGATGCCGGCCTCGAGGATCGCCGTGAGCTTGCTGGCGCCGCGGATGTGGCGCTCGAAGACGGGGCCGGTCGGCGTCCAGCGGAGCGTGGACGCCAGCAGCAGGTCGTGCTCGACCCCGGCGGCGGCGAGGAACGCCGCTGCCAGGCGGTGCTCGGAGCCGGTGGCGACGACGATGTGCGCACCCTCGCGCCGCAGCCCCGCGGCCACCTCAAGCATCGAGCGACGGCTCGCGATCCTGCCGAGCCGCGCGCCGACGTCGCGCGCGAGCGCGTCGTACATCGGCTCCGGCATGCCGCGCAGGAGGCTGCGCGCCACCTCGCGCGAGGCGGCCGCGTGCCGCGGCACGTCGTGACCGGCGCGCAGCCAGCGGGCGAGCGCGGGAGCGCTTCGGGCGCCCATGACGGGGGAGCGGCGAGCCGCCTCGACCAACAGCGTGGCGAAGGTGTCGCGCGTCGAGAGCACGCCGTCGAGGTCGAGCACCGCATCCGTCATGGTCGTCAGCCTGTCAGTGCCAGCCTGCCGGTGGCTGCCGATCCGCGTCAGGGCAGGGCGTGGCCGGGCTGCAGCTCGCTGCGGCTCAGGCGCGTCGGACGGAACTCCTGGATGCTCACGAGCGTCGGGTCGGGCGCGACGCCGGGGCCGCCGGCGGTGACCCACTCGACGATGTCGTTCGTCACCGCGGTTTCGTTCACCTCGCCGATCCAGACGGGCGTGGCACCGGCCGAGCTGCCGGCTTCGCTCGGCAGCACCACCACGACGTTCGAGTGCTCGCACGCGTCGAGGCACTTGCTCGGGATGACCCTCGCGGATCCAGCGGTGCCATCGCGGAAGGCCGTGAGCTGCGCGCCGTGGTCGACATCCGGATGCTTGCGACGGCTCCCGCAGTCGCCGCCGCGGCAGACGACGACGGTGAGCTCCTCCGGCGGCACGGACGGCTTCGGTCGCTTCGAACGCTGCTTCGCCATCACGCTCCTCCGCAGTCGAGGGCGCGCCGTCCGACGCGCCGTGTCAAGCATGGCAGGGCGCCTCCTGCGGATCATCGACGCAGCGGCGCTCGCGCTCGACTCCGCATGCGCCGAGGCGCTCCGCGGGAGCGCTTAGGCTGGAATCGGAACGGTCGAGCGGGGGAGCGGCATGGAGCAGGAGCAGCAGATCGCAGACGATCCGCTCGCGCTCGAGCGCCAGGTCTGCTTCGCCCTCGCGGCCGCCTCGCGCAGCATCGTCAACGCGTATCGTCCGGTGCTGCAGCCGCTCGGCCTGTCGCATCCGCAGTATCTCGTGATGCTCGCGCTGTGGGGCTCCTCGCCGCTCTCGCTCCGGACGCTGAGCGAGATGCTGCGGCTCGAGCCCGCCACCGCCTCGCCGCTCGTGAAGCGCCTCGAGGCGGCTGGGCTCGTGTCCCGCACGCGCCGGCCCGGCGACGAGCGCACGCTCGACATCGCCCTGACCGAGGAGGGCCGTCGGCTTCGCGAGAAGGCGTCGGCGGTGCCCGGCACGATGGTGGAGCGCCTGGGGCTCGAGCTCGACGAGCTCGAGCAGCTGCGCTCGCTCATGGGGCGGCTCATGGACGCCGCCGACCGCTCGCCTCGAGACTGAACGACGCGCTCCGGCCGCGTGGCCGGGATTCAGAGCCCGGGGAGCACCACCACCGCGACGAAGGCCGCGGTCGCCGCGAGCGACAGCACGATGCCGCCGGAGATCGCCAGCTTGATCGCCAGCACGTCGCCGCGCGTGAAGCTCTGCGGGTCGCGGCGGCGCTGACCGTCGAGCGTGACGGGGGTGGGCTGCTGCTGCGCGTCCATGGCTGGCTCCATCAGTGCGAGGCTCGGCCCGAGCCGCTCCCGGCGTCGAACCTTCGTGCACTAATCGTACCAGCCGTACCGCTCGCGGTGGGGTGCTCAGGGCTCCAGCTCGAGCTCGGCGACGACGGCGTGCACGCGGCGGCGCTGCTCGTCGTCCAGGCCGAGGATCGGGCGGGGGAGGCAGCTGCGCGTCGCCATGCCGAGGTGCTCGGCGATCGCAGCGGTGACGCGCAGGCTGCCGTGCTCGGCGAACAGGTCCCACAGCGGCTGCAGCCGGGCGGATGCGGCTGCGGCAGCGTCGTGGTCGCCCGCGAGCGCCGCCCGCGTCAGCGCCACCATCGGAGGCGCGATCGTGCCCGCGATCACCGAGTACCAGGCGTCGCAGCCGGCCGCGAGCCCCCGTGCGGCGTGCGCGTCACCGGAGATCCCGATCGTGATGCGCTCGGGCAGGAACGCACGGAGCTCGCGCAGCCGTTCCTGCGCGGCCGTCGCGTCGGCGATCCCTGGGATCTTGATCGATGCGATGCCGGGGAGATCGGCGAGCCGCGCGTAGAGCGCGTCGTCGAAGGCGAACCTGGTCGTGCCCGGGTTGTCGTAGACGATCACCGGCAGATCGGCGTGCTCGACGACGTCGGTGAAGAGCCCCAGGACGTCGGCCGCGGTGAGGGGCTGATAGCTGACCGGTGCCACGAGGAGGGCTCGCGCGCCGGCGTCCTGCGCGTCGCTCGCGTGCTCGAGCACGTGCTTGGTGCGGAGCGCACCGACCCCGGCGAAGACCGGCACGCCGCCCGCGTGCTCGACGGCGGTCGCGATGGCCGCCTGGCGCTCCGCGCGGTCGAGGTAGGCGTAGGACCCGGTCGAGCCGAGCACGGTGATGCTGTCGACCCCGGCGGCGACGAGTCGGCGCACGATCGCGGCGAGCGCGTCGTGGTCGACCGGGTCGTCGCGCAGCGGGGTCAGGGGGAAGGCGCTCAGTCCGGTGAACACGGGTCTCCTCTGCGGTCGGGATGCTGCGGGTCGAGCCGGGTGCACGACGCCGAGCCCGCGCACCATCGTCGCGCAGCGGAGCGCTGCTACGGTCCAGGATCGTGCGGGTCGCCGCGACGAACCACCGGAGGACGCCATGACCGATCGCTACACCGCCGCCGCCGACCGCTACCAGGCCGCCGGCGCCGTCTACCGCAAGGCCGGCTCGAGCGGCCTCCGGCTGCCCGCGCTGTCGCTGGGGCTCTGGCAGAACTTCGGCGCGACCACGCCGTTCGAGACGCAGCGGGCGATCCTCACCCGTGCCCTCGACCTCGGGATCACCCACTTCGACCTCGCGAACAACTACGGTCCGCCCTACGGCGCTGCGGAGGACGGCTTCGGCCGGCACCTGGAGCGCGACCTCATGCCGTACCGCGACGAGCTCGTGATCTCGACGAAGGCGGGCTACGACATGTGGCCCGGCCCCTACGGCGACGGCGGCTCGCGCAAGTACCTGTTCGCATCGCTCGACCAGAGCCTGCGGCGGATGGGGCTCGACCACGTCGACGTGTTCTACCACCACCGACCCGACCCCCAGACGCCGCTCGAGGAGACGATGGGGGCGCTCGCGGACATCGTGCGCTCGGGTCGTGCCCGCTACGCCGCGGTCTCGAACTACTCGCCGGAGCAGACGGAGGCCGCCGCCGCGACCATCGCCGCTCGTGGCAGCAGCCTGCTGCTGCACCAGCCGCGGTACTCGATGCTCGACCGGCGCGTCGAGGACGGCCTGCTCGACGCGGTCGGCCGCCTCGGCATGGGGATGGTCGTCTTCTCGCCGCTCGCGCAGGGGCTGCTCACCGACCGGTACCTCGACGGGGTGCCCTCGGGGTCGCGCGCGACCCACTCGCGCTCCCTCCGCTCCGGTGACATCACGGATGCGAAGGTCGCGATCGCGCGTGACCTCGACGCCATCGCGCGCCGGCGGGGCCAGACGCTCGCGCAGCTCGCCCTGCAGTGGGTGCTGCGCGACGAGCGCGTGACGTCGGCGATCGTGGGGGCCAGCAGCGTCGCGCAGCTCGAGTCGAACATCGCCGCGCTCGCTGCGACGCCGCTCGACGACGCCGTGCTCGCCGAGATCGATGCGGTGCTCGAGCGGGCCGACACCGGTCGCCCCTGACGGACGGCCGCTGCGCGCAGCGAGCGGTCCGGCGCGTCAGCCCGTGGCGCCGCCGGAGCCGAGCAGCGGGTGCAGCGTCGCGGTGACGGCGACGATCGCGACGGCCGCCGCGGTCACGACTGCGCTCGCGCCGCCACCTCGAGCCGTGCGGAGCAGCACGATGACGGTGGCGAGGCAGGCGATCGCCGCCCACACGAGCAGCACCATCCCCACGATGAAGAACAGCTCGACGGGGCCGTCGAGGGTGTTGACCCACGCGGCGAGCTGCAGCAGGGCGGCGGCAGCGGCGGCGACGACGATCGAGATGATGGCGAGCGGCCAGGCGTCGTGCTGCGTGCCGGCCCGGACGCGGCCACGGAGACCACCCACGGCCGGAGAGAGTGCGCTCATGGTGTGAGCATGCAGGCAGGCGCGCCCGTGCGCAAGCGCCTGCGCCACTGTTCATCTGGCGGTCGTGGTGGCGGTCGTCCGGGGCGCGCCGCGATGGCGTGGCCTACGCTTGCGGCCATGCTCGACCTGCGCCCGAACTGCGAATGCTGCGACCGGGATCTGGCGCCCAGCGACGTGGCCTACATCTGCACGTTCGAGTGCACGTGGTGCCCGGCGTGCGTCGGGGACTTCCCCGGCCGCGCGTGCCCCAACTGCGGCGGCACGCTCGAGCTGCGGCCGGTGCGCCCGCCCGCTGCCCTGCTCCGGCATCCGGCGAGCGCGACGAGGGTCGTGTCGGCGAGCTGCCGCGAGGCGGCGGAGTCACGGGCATGACGGCAGAGGGAGCCACGGTGGACGAGGCGACGGACGACTACGACATCGCGGTGATCGGCGCGGGACCCGCCGGCACCGCAGCCGCGCTCCGAGCGCGAGAGCTCGGCGCGACGGTGGTGGTGCTCGAGGCGAAGCACCTCGGCGGCACCTGCGTCAACAGCGGTTGCGTGCCGACCCGCGTGCTGGCCAAGGCGGCGCGGCTGATCCGCGACGCCCGCACGGCGCACGAGCACGGCGTCGACGTGTCGGGCGTCGGCATCGACTGGCCGACGCTCGTCGAGCGCGTGCACGGGCGCGTCGACGAGGTGCGGGCGATGAAGCGCGAGGCGCAGCGCTTCGCCGACGCCGGCGTCGACCTCATCGAGGAGGGACGGGCGCGCTTCGAGGATGCGCACACGCTCGTGCTCGACAGCGGGCGGCGCGTGCGCGCGGCATCGATCCTCGTCTGCGTCGGCGGGCACTCGCGGCGGCTGCCCATCCCCGGCGCCGAGCTCGCGACGATGCCCGAGGAGGTGCTGCACCTCGCGGCGCTGCCGTCCCGGGTCGCGGTGATCGGCGGCGGCAACACGGGTGCGCAGCTCGTGACCGTGCTGAACGCGTTCGGCGCCGACGTGACGCTGCTCGACATCGCGCCGCGCATCCTCATGCCGTCGGATGCCGCGATCGCCGAGGAGGTGAGTGCCGCGTTCCGCCGGGTCGGGGTGACCGTGCGCGCGGGCATCGCCTCGATCGACGAGCTGCGCCGGATCGACGGCGACCGGATCGAGCTGCGCTGGACCGACGCGGGCGAGCCGCAGGCAGAGCGCTTCGACGCGGTCGTGATGGCCGCGGGCTGGCCCGCCGACGTCGACGACCTCGGCCTCGAGCGCGCGGGCATCCGGCCCGAGCGCTCCGCGATCCCGGTCGACGAGTACTTCCGGAGCGTCGTGCCGCACATCTACGCCGTGGGCGACGCGAACGGTCGCGACATGCTCGTGCAGGCGGCCCAGTTCGAGGGGGAGGCCGCGGCCGAGAACGCGGTCGTCGGCGCCAACCGGCGGACGTCGCACCTGCTGCTGCCCGCGGGCGGCTTCACCGACCCCGACTACGCCGGCGTCGGGCTCACCGAGGAGCAGGCGCGCGCACGCGACGAGCAGTGCGTGGTCGCGACGGTGCGGTACGACCAGCTCGACCGGGCGGTGATCGACGATCGCGGCACCGGCTTCCTCAAGCTCATCGCCGACCGGCGCCGGTCGCTGATCCTGGGCGCGCACGCGGTCGGCGAGAACGCGGTGGAGGTCATCCAATCGGTGACGACGGCGATGGCGGCGGGCATCGACGTCGCAACGCTCGCGAACGTGCGCTTCGCCTACCCGACCTACACGGCGATCGTCGGCCTCGCCGCCCGCGCCGTGCTCGCCGAGCCGGCGCGGGGGAGCGAGCTGCACTAGCGGAGCCCTCGCGCGGCGGGCGAGCTCAGGCGAGCACGTCCGGCGCGAGCCGCGCGAGCGGCAGCGCCGCCTGCCACCGCTCGTGGTAGGCCGCGCACTCCTCGACGAGCCGGGCATCCGGCTGCTCCACGGTGCCCGGGTCGATGCCGCCGCGATCGAGCAGCCAGTCCTCGAGCGCGCGCTCGTCGCCGCGGATGCGGTCGAGCCGGTAGCGGGCGAGGAGCGCCATGCCCCACGCGCCGCCCTCGCCGGCGCTCGGCGTCACGCGGACCGGCGTGTCGAGCGTCGCCGCGAGCAGCGGCTGCGCGGCGCCCGGGGTGCGGAAGACACCGCCGTGGGCGACGAGCTCGTCGAGCCGCACGCCGGTGTCGGTCAGCTGCTGCATGCCGAGGCGGAGCGCGCCGAACGCGCCGAGCAGCTGCGCCTTCGCGAAGCCGGCGAGCGTCAGGTCGGCGCCCGCCCGCCGCGCGACCAGCGGCCTGCCTTGCGGCAGGTGGATGGCGTGCTCGCCGGAGATGAAGCCGTACGCGACGAGCTCGTCGGCGCTGCCCCCCGCGCTGCCGCCGAGCATCGCCGCGAACACCTCGTCGGGCGCGAGCGTCACGCCGGCCGCTGCCGCGAACTGGCCGAAGAGCCCCGCCCATGCGCCGAGCTCGGCCGTGCCGTTGTCGCAGTGCACCATCGCGCTCGGCTTGCCGCCGGGCGTCGCGACGATGTCGGCATCGAGCGGCTCGCCGGTCGGCACGGCGTCGAGCACGATCATCGCGAAGATGCTCGTGCCGACGCTCACGTTGCCGGTGCCCGGCGCGAGCGCGCCGGTGGCGACCATGCCGGTGCCCGCGTCACCCTCCGGCGGGCAGAGCGCGGCGCCCGCCCGCAGCGCGCCCGTGGCGTCGAGCAGCCGAGCACCGGCGTCCGAGAGGCTGCCGGCGTCGTCGCCCGCCGTGCGGACCTGGGGGAGCAGGTCCGCGATGCGCAGGCCCTCCGCGCCGTGGCGAGCTGCCAGCGCATCGAAGGCGGCGAGCAGCTCCGCGTCGTACTCGGTGCCTGAGGGCGCGAGCGGGAACATCCCGGATGCGTCGTCGGGCCCGAGCACGGGCGCGCCGCCGAGCAGCCGGTGCACGTAGCCCGCGAGCGTCGTGATGGCGGCGAGCCGGCCGACGTGCTCCTCGTCGTCGAGCACCGCCTGCAGCAGGTGCGAGGCCGACCAGCGCAGCGGCATCCGCACGCCGAGCTCGGCGGTGAGCAGCTCGGCCGCGCGCGCGGTGGTCGCGTTGCGCCACGTGCGGAAGGGCACGAGCAGCGCGCCGTCGGCGTCGAAGGCGAGGTAGCCGTGCATCATGCCCGAGACGCCGATGGCGCCGATGCGCTCGGGGCGGGCACCCCATTGGCGCTCGCAGTCGTCGGCGAGCGAGGCGTACGCGCGCTGCAGCCCCTCGTGCACGGCGTCGAGGCTGTAGGTCCAGAAGCCGTCGCGCAGCTCGTTCTCCCAGGCCGCGTTGCCGGATGCGATGGGCGTGCCCTCGTCGTCGACCAGCACGGCCTTGATGCGGGTCGAGCCGAGCTCGATCCCGAGGCTGGTGGTGCCGTCGCGGAGCGCGTCCAGGGCGGTCGTCGGTTCGGTCTGCATGCTGCTCCTCGGGGGCGGGGGTGGGTCGTCGTGCGGGGTGCGGCGGTCGGTCACGCCGGTGCCAGGGTCCAGGATGCGGTGTGGTCGTCGCCGGGGGCGAGCACGGTGATCGGCCCGACGTGCTCGCGCCGCTCGTCCATCGCGCCGGGCGCGCACGTCATCGGCTCGACGGCGAGGCCGATCCGGTGGCCGAGCGCGCGGTCGCCGGACGGCAGGTCGGCGGTGTGCACCTGCACCCACGGGCACTGCTCGTCCCACGACATCCGCACGCCGGTCCCGGACTGCGGGTCGGTGACGACGACGCTCGCGACGCCGCGCTCGTCGCGGCGGAGGTCGGTGAACGCGTGGTCGATGCTCGTCGAGCCGATGCTGCGGGCGGTGCGGAAGTCGAGCTCGCCGTCGCCCTCGTCGACCCCGGCGATGCCGACCGGGGTCAGCGAAGTCGTCTCGACGAGCTGCACGCGCCCGGCGGGCACCTCGAGCGACCACGACTCGAGCGGCGCGGGGCCCGCGACCAGGTAGGGATGGGGTGCGGTGCCGTAGGGAGCGGGCGCGTCGTCGAGGTTGGCGGCGTGCACCCGCTGCGTCAGCCCGTCCGCGCCGAGCACGAAGGTGGTCGTGATCTCGAGGCGCCAGGGGTAGCCCAGCGTCGGCTCGAGCAGCAGGCGCAGCGAGACCGCCTCGGCGTCGGCCTCCACGAGCTCCCACGAGCGCCAGGCGCCGAGGCCGTGCAGCGCGTGCCCGCGCTCCGGCTCGGAGAGGTCGAGCCGCCGGACGGCGCCCTCGAACGCGTACTCGCCGCCGATGACGCGGTTGGGCCACGGCACGAGGGTCGCGCCCCGGTAGGCGGGCCGGACGACGTCGGCGGGGTAGGGCACCACGAGGTCACGGTCGTCGTCGCGGTACTCGCGGAGCGAGGCGCCGACGCTCGCGATCACCGCGGAGGCCGTGCCGTGCCGCAGCTCGTACTGGTCGCCGGATCGGGGGCGGGAGCGCTCGCGCGCTGCTGCTGCGGTCGGGCCTCGTCGCTCCATGGCACCAGTATGCGTGCCCGCCGGCGATGTCGCCACCTCATGTGATCGCTCACGTTCATTGTGTGAACCGGCGGCAGGCCGGTCCTGGGACCGCCCGACCGTCGCATCATCGTTACCGAACCGTTACCTCGACAAGTCCCCCGGAAGCAAAATGTGAGGGTTAACATCGCCGCAGTGCGAGAGCCTCCGGCCAGCGCACGATCCGGCAACGATGCCGGGCACAGGGACGAGGAGGTCCGAACATGGTCAAGAGATCCACGATCAAGGGCGCACTGGCGCTCGGCGCGGTCGCGCTGCTGGTGACGGGCTGCGCCGGCTCCAACGCGGGAGCACCCGCGGGCAGCGACGGCGCCGACGGCGACGTCATCACCGTCGGCTTCGCGCAGACGGGTGCGGAGAGCGGCTGGCGCAGCGCCAACACCGAGTCGATGCGCTCGGCGTTCTCTGCGGAGAACGGCTTCGAGCTGGTCTTCAACGCAGCGGACAACGACCCGGCGGCGCAGATCGCGGCCGTCCGCAGCTTCATCAACCAGGGTGTCGACGCCATCGTCATCGCGCCGATCGTCGAGGACGGCTGGGACGACGTGCTGCAGGAGGCCGCCGACGCGGAGATCCCGGTGATCCTCGAGGACCGCACCGTGAGCGCCTCGCAGGACCTGTACGCGACCTGGGTCGGTCTCGACTTCCGCAAGGAGGGCCAGACGGCTGGCGAGTGGGCGGTCGAGACGTTCGGCGACGAGGAGACGAACATGGTCGTGCTCGAGGGCACGACCGGGTCGGCGCCCGCCAACGACCGCGCGGAGGGCTTCCTGGAGGCCATCGAGGGCTCGGGCATCACGACGCTCGCCTCGCAGACGGGCAACTTCACGCGTGCCGAGGGCAAGACCGTGATGGAGGGCTTCCTGCAGGCGTACGCCGGTGAGATCGACCTGCTCTACGCGCACAACGACGACATGGCGCTCGGCGCGATCGACGCGATCGAGGCGGCGGGCCTGACGCCCGGCGAGGACATCCAGATCGTCTCGATCGACGCGGTGCGCGACGGCATGCAGGCGCTCGTCGACGGCAAGATCAACTTCATCGTGGAGTGCAACCCGATGCTCGGCGAGCAGGTCGCCGACATCGTGCGCCAGGTGCTCGACGGCGAGGAGGTCGAGCCGGCCTACTTCGTGGAGGACCAGAGCTTCACGAGCGAGCAGGCCGCAGAGGTCATCGACACCCGGCCGTACTGATCCCACCGGAATCGGCGGACGCATCCGCCATGGCCGTGCCCGGTCGACTTCTCGACCGGGCACGACCCCTCCATCGAGAGGCACACCATGCTGCAGCCCACCGCGACGGACGCCGTCGTCCGGATGCGCGACATCACCATCGCCTTCCCGGGCGTGCTCGCCCTGGACGGCGTCGACTTCACGCTCCGCCGGGGCGAGGTCCACTCGCTCATGGGCGAGAACGGCGCCGGCAAGTCGACGCTCATCAAGGCCCTCACGGGCGTCTACCGGATCGACGCCGGCTCGATCGTCGTCGACGGCGCCGGCCGGGACTTCCACGGCACCGCCGACGCGCAGGCCGCCGGCATCTCGACGGTCTTCCAGGAGGTCAACCTCTGCCCGAACCTCTCCGTCGGCGAGAACGTCATGCTCGGCAACGAGGTGCGCAGGGCGTGGGGCATCGACTGGCGCGCCACCCACCGCGAGGCGGCGCGGCACCTCGCGAGCCTCGGGCTCTCGCTCGACACCCGCTCGACGCTCTCGAGCCACTCGATCGCGCTGCAGCAGCTCGTCGCCATCGCGCGCTCGATGGTGACGAGCGCGTCGGTGCTCGTGCTCGACGAGCCGACCTCGAGCCTCGACCGCAGCGAGGTCGAGCAGCTGTTCGGGGTCATGCGCGACCTCCGCGACCGCGGCGTCGCGATCCTGTTCGTCAGCCACTTCCTCGACCAGGTCTACGAGATCTCCGACCGCATCACGGTGCTCCGCAACGGCCGCCTCATCGGCGAGCACTCGGCCCGGGACCTGCCGCGCGACGAGCTCGTCTCGCAGATGATCGGTCGCGCCGTCGCGGAGCTCGAGGCGGTCGCGACGACGGCCGAGCGCACGATCGACCGCGATGCGACGCCGGTGCTGCGCGCGAGCGGCGTCGGCAGGCGCGGCTCGATCGAGCCGAGCGACATCGAGGTGCACCGCGGCGAGGTCGTGGGCCTCGCGGGCCTGCTCGGCTCCGGCCGGACCGAGCTCGTGCGGCTGCTGTGCGGCGCCGACCGCGCCGACGTCGGCACGATCGCGATCGACGGCCGCGAGGTGCGCATCCCCACGCCGCGACACGCGATCGGGGAGCGCATCGCGTTCTCGTCGGAGGACCGCCGCGGCGAGGGCATCATCGGCGACCTCAGCGTCGCCGACAACATCGTGCTCGGCATCCAGGCGCGCAGGGGATGGATGCGGGTGGTCGGCAAGGAGGAGCGCGACCGCATCGCCCGCGAGGCGATCGAGGCGCTCGGCGTGCGCCCCGCGAACCCCGACACGCCCATCCGCAACCTCTCGGGCGGCAACCAGCAGAAGGTGCTGCTGGCGCGCTGGCTCGCGGTCGAGCCCGACCTGCTCATCCTCGACGAGCCGACGAGGGGCATCGACGTGGGCGCGAAGGCCGACATCCAGCGCAAGGTCGCGGAGCTGTCGGCCGAGGGCCTCTCGGTCATCTTCATCTCGTCGGAGCTCGAGGAGGTGCTGCGCCTCGCGCAGCGGGTGGTCGTCATGCGCGACCGCCGGAAGATCGGCGAGCTCGACTCGAAGGACGTCGACATCGACGGCCTCATCGGCTACATCGCCAACGAGGGCGTGAGGGCAGCAGCATGAGGGCCGTCCTCCGCAGCCGGCTGCTCTGGCCGGTCCTCGCGCTCGTCGCCCTCGTCGTCGTGAACACGGTCGCCAGGCCGTCGTTCCTCGGCATCACGGTGCGCGACGGCGAGCTCTACGGCTCGCTCATCGACATCCTGCGCAACTCGGCGCCGCTCATGCTCGTCGCGCTCGGCATGACGATCGTGATCGCCACGCGAGGGATCGACCTGTCGGTCGGGGCGATCATGGCCGTCTCCGGCTCGGTGTCGCTCACCTTCATCGACTCGTCGTCCGACCCCGACGGCGTCGGCACCGTCATGATCGCGATCGCGATGGGCGTCGCCCTCGCGCTCCTGCTGGGCGTCTGGAACGGGTTCCTCGTCGCCGTGCTCGGCATCCAGCCGATCATCGCGACGCTCGTGCTCATGCTCGCGGGGCGCGGCGTCGCGCTGCTCATCACCGACGGCTTCATCACGACCGTCACCAGCGCGCCCTACCGGTTCATGGCGCAGGGCTACCTCGTGGGGCTGCCCTTCGCGCTCTACGTGTCGCTCGTCGCGATCGCCGTCATCGTGCTGCTGGAGCGCCGCACGGCGCTCGGCATGCTCACGGAGGCGGTCGGCATCAACCCGAGCGCGAGCCGCCTCGCGGGCGTGCGCTCGCGCGGCATCGTCTGGGGCGCCTACATCGCGAGCGGTGTGCTGTCGGGCGTCGCCGGCATCCTCTACAGCTCGAACATCATGGCGGCCGACGCGAACGCCGCCGGCCTCTACATCGAGCTCTACGCGATCCTCGCCGTCGTGCTGGGCGGCACGTCGCTCATGGGCGGCCGCTTCAGCATCGTCGGCACGGTCATCGGCGTGCTCACCATCCAGACGCTGCTGTCGACCATCACGTTCCTGGGGGTGCCGCCGGCCGTGAGCCCCGTGTTCATGGCGGCGGCCGTCATCATCGTCGTCCTCATCCAGTCCCCTCGCGTGCACGGGTGGACCTCCGCAGCCGCCGCGCGCCTCCGCGCGCGTCGCACGCCCGAACGCACCGAGGTGACCGCATGACCGCCATCGCACCCCCGCCCGCCGCCGACGCGCCGCCCGCGCGCCCGGCGCTCGGCGACCGGCTCCGGCGCTTCGCGCCGCTCTCGCCGACGCTCGCCGCCGTCGCGATCCTCGTCGTCCTGTTCGTGGGAGCCGAGCTGACGTTCGGCAACTTCATCACGCCGCGCAACCTGTCGGCGCTGCTGCTCGACAACGCGTACCTCATCATGCTCGCGGTGGGCCTCACCTTCGTGATCCTCACCGGCGGCATCGACCTGTCGGTCGGCTCGGTGATGGCGTTCACGGGCATCCTCGGCGCGAAGATGCTCGCCGACGGCATCCCGGTGCTCGTCGTGCTGCCCGCGATGATCCTCGGCGGCGCCGCGATCGGCGCGCTCATCGGGGCGCTCGTGCAGTACTTCGACGTGCAGCCCTTCATCGCGTCGCTCGCCGGGCTCTTCCTCGCCCGCGGCTTCGCCTTCGTGGTGAGCCTGTCGTCGATCCGGGTCGAGGATCCGGTCGTGCTGTGGCTGCAGTCGACGCGGCTGCGGATCGGTGACTGGTACCTCACGCCGACCGGCATCATCGCGCTGCTCGTCGTGGCGATCGCGGCCGCGGTGCTGCGCTGGACGCGCTTCGGGCGCACGGTCTACGCGATCGGCGGCAGCGAGCAGTCGGCGCGGCTCATGGGCCTGGCGGTCGGCCGCACGAAGGTGATCGTCTACCTCATCAGCGGCGTGTGCGGCGGCCTCGCCGGGCTCATGCTCACCGCGTACTCGGGCGCGGGCTACCCGCTCAACGGCGTGGGCACCGAGCTCGACGCGATCGCCGCCGTGGTCATCGGCGGCACGCTCCTCGCGGGCGGTCAGGGCTACGTGCTCGGCTCGCTCGTGGGCGTGCTCGTCTACGGCGGCATCAAGTCGGTCATCAGCTTCACCGGCGCGGATCAGTCGTGGACACGGATCATCATCGGCGGGCTGCTGCTGCTGTTCATCATCGTGCAGCGGCTCATCGTCGCTCGCGCCGACCGGCGCTGAGGCCGCCGGTCGGGGAGTGCCGGAGCACGTGTCCGCCGCGAGGGCGCACGTCGCGCCACCGGGGCGGCGCGATACTGGAGCCATGACCGCCGCCCCCGTGCTCGAGCTGCGCGGCGCGACGGTGCGCTTCGGGGCGCAGACCGTGCTCGACGGCGTCGACCTCCGGCTGCTCCCGGGCGAGGTGCACGCGCTGCTCGGCGAGAACGGCGCGGGCAAGTCCACGCTCATCAAGGCGATCACGGGCTCGGTACCGCTCACGGCGGGCGCGATGCTGCTCGACGGCGTGCCCGTGCGGCACCGATCGCCGCGCGACGGTCAGGCTGCGGGCATCAGCGTCGTCCACCAGGAGCTCGAGCTGCTGCCCAACCTCTCGGTCGCCGAGAACCTCAGCATCGGGCACGAGCCGCGGCGCGGCGGCCGCATCGACTGGCGGCGTGCACGCCGATCGGCCGCCGCGGCGCTCGACGACCTCGGCATCCGGATCGACCCGGCTTCGCTGCTGGGCGCGCACCCGCGCTCGGCGCAGCAGCTCGTCGCGATCGCGCGGGCCGTCGCGGCCGACGCGCGCGTGCTCGTGCTCGACGAGCCGACGGCTCGGCTGGAGCAGGACGCGATCGCCGAGCTCTTCCGCGTGGTGCTCGAGCTGCGCGACCGCGGCGTCGCCATCCTGTTCGTCTCGCACTTCCTCGACCAGGTCTACGAGGTCTGCGACCGGGTGACGGTGCTGCGCGAGGGCCGCTGGGCGGGGGAGCACCGCACGCGCGAGGTGCTGCGCGTCGAGCTGCTCGAGCAGATGACGGGCAGCGCGCCGGCCGCACCTCGACCGGACGCGGTCGGCACCGGCGAGCCGGGCGCCGGCATGCCGCACGTCGTCGCGCGCGCCATCGTCGGGGGGCGCGCGGCCGGGATCGACCTCGAGCTCGCCGAGGGCGAGATCGTCGGGCTCGTCGGTGCCGTCGGCTCCGGACGCACCGCCCTCGCGCGCCGGATCTCCGGCGTCGAGCGCCCGGTGTCGGGCACCGTCCAGATCGCGGGCGTCCGCCGCGACCTCGCGCACCCGCGCGACGCGATCGCGCTCGGGGTCGTCTACGCATCCGAGGACCGGCGAGCGGAGGGCATCGTCGACCGGATGAGCGTGGCCGACAACATCGTGCTCGCGCTGCAGGCGGAGCGCGGCACGCTCCGCCCGCTCTCGCGCGCGCAGCGCGACGAGCTCGCCGAGAGCTGGATCGAGGCGCTCGCGATCAAGCCGGCCGACCCCTCGCGGCCGGCGGGCACGCTGTCGAGCGGCAACCAGCAGAAGGTGCTGCTCGCACGCCTGCTGTGCCTGTCGCCGCGGGTGCTCATCCTCGACGAGCCGACGCGCGGCATCGACGCGGGCGCGAAGTCGGAGGTGCAGCACCTCGTCGAGGACCTCGCCGCCAACGGGGTCGCGGTGCTGTTCATCTCGGCCGAGCCGGAGGAGGTCGTCGGGCTCGCGACCAGGGTCGTCGCGCTCCGCGACGGCCTCGCGGTCGGGTCGTTCGACGCCGACGGCCTCACCGTCGAGTCCCTGCTCGCTGCGGTGGCGGAGAGCGGCGACGACTGAGATGACGAACGAGGAGGCGGCGCCGAAGGCCGCGAACATCTTCGACGTGGCGCGGCTCGCGGGCGTCTCGCACCAGACGGTCTCCCGCGTGCTCAACGACCTCCCGAACGTGCGCCCCGCGACGCGGCAGCGCGTCGAGCACGCCATCGCGCAGCTGCGCTACAGCCCCTCCCCGGCGGCTCGCGCCCTCGTCACCCGCCGGACGCGCACGATCGGGCTGGTCACGCCCGGCGTGCCCGACTACGGCCCGACGTCGATCGCGCTGCGCTTCAACCTCGCGGCCCGGCAGGCGCGCTACAGCGTGCACGCGGTGCACGCCCTGACGCACGAGGTGACGGACGTGCGCGCGGCCGTCGACGAGCTGCTGCGCCAGCGCGTCGACGCCATCGTGCTCATCGTCATCGACGTCGCCGTGCTCGAGGCGATCCGCACCATCGAGCTCGGCGTGCCGCTCGTCGCGGTCGCCGCGACGCCGCGCGCGTCGTCGACCACGATCTCGATCGACCAGTACCGCGGCGCGAGATCCGCGGTGCGGCACCTCGCCGAGCTCGGGCACGAGCGCATCCTGCACATCGCGGGTCCGGCGAGCATGCCCGACGCGGTCGAGCGCGTGCGCGGCTGGCGCGACGAGCTCGCCGCGCACGGCCTCGTGGCGAGCGACCCGGCCGCGGGCGACTGGAGCGCCGAGAGCGGGTACCGCGTCGGTTCGACGCTCGAGCTGCGCCCGGGCGACGGCGTCTTCGTCGCGAACGATCAGATGGCCATCGGCCTGCTCGCGGCGCTCCGCGAGCGGGCGCTGCGCGTGCCCGACGACGTGAGCGTGGTGGGGTTCGACGACGTGCCGGAGGCGGCCTACCTCGATCCGCCGCTCACCACCGTGCGGCAGGACTTCGACCGGCTCGGCGAGCTGATGATGCAGAAGGTGCTCATCGCGATCGAGGAGCCGGACAGCGCGAGCCAGGACGCACCGCTGCCGACGCGGCTCATCGTCCGGGGATCGACGCGCGCGCGACCGTGAACGGGTGCGCGGCGGCACGCGCGTCGCCGCAGGGCGGGAGGAGGGTTCGCCAGGGCCTCCCACGAGCGGGCCCGTGGGCGCATGCTGGAGGCATGCACATGCCGTGGGCGAGCCGATGAGCCCGGCGGGGGCGCGCGCGAGGAGACGCTGGCTCGGTCGTGCGGTCGCTGCGCTGCTCGCGACCGCGGTCCTCGTCGGCGGCGGCACCGCGCTCACCGTGACGGCGCTGCAGCCCGCGCCGCCGCTGGCCGGGGCGGCTGTCGGCACGGACCTCGGCGTGGCTGCCGCGCCCGCCGAGATCGACTGGCCGGGCTCGTCGGCCGCCGGCGCGTTCCGGGTGGTGGGCGTCGACGGCGCCGAGGGCTCGTTCGGGGCCGCGGGGCCGATGCCGATCGCCAGCATCGCGAAGCTCGTCGCCGCGCTCGTGGTGCTCGAGCGGCACCCGCTCGGCACCGACGAGCAGGGGCCCACGATCACGATCGGCCAGGGCGACGTCGACGACCTGCGCGCGGTGACGCGCGAGGGCGCATCCGTGCTGCCGGTGGCGGTCGGGCAGCAGCTGACGCAGCGCCAGCTGCTCGAGGCGTCGATGCTCCGGAGCGCGGCGAACGCCTCGACGACGCTCACCACCTGGGCGTTCGGGACCACGCGCGAGTACCTCGGGGAGGCGCGACGGTGGCTCGAAGCGCATGACCTGGACGGCATCCGGATCGTCGACGCGACGGGCCTCAGCGTCGACAACAGCGCGGTCGCGGTCGACGTCGCGCGGCTGATGGCGCTCGTGGACGGCGCTCCGACGCTCCGCGCCATCTCGGGTCAGCGCGCGGCGTGGCTGCCGGGGCTCGGCCCCGTCACGAGCACGAACGGAGCGCTCGGCGCTGCCGGGATCGACAGCGGCAAGACGGGCAGCCTCAACCGGTCGGGCCGGACGGTCGTCGTGGGCGCATCCGTCGAGGTCGGCGATCGGACCTTCCGCATCCACGCGGCGCTGCTCGGCATCGGCCGGTCCGCCGACCGGGACGCGGCGATCGTGCAGCTGGTCGAGAGCGTCGCGCGCAACCTGGCCGAGCGGGAGGTCGTCGGTGCCGGCGACGTGATCGCCACCTACGACGCGTTGTGGGGCGAGCGCATCGAGCTGCGCTCGCGGACCGCGCTGCGCGTCATCGTCTGGCGCGAGCACGGTGCGACCGCTGACCTGGAGATCCCGGACCAGCTCGCCGTCGGCGCGCGGGCCAGCGTGGCGCTCACGGTGACGAGCAGTGTCGAGCAGGAGCTCGCGTGGCTCGACACCGTCGGCGCGCCGCGCCCCCCGACCCTCGGGTGGCGGCTCGAGCACATGCGCGAGGTGCTCGGCTGGCGGTTCGAGGAGGATCGCGCTGGATCGCGGATCGGGACGTCGGTCAGCTGAAGCGTTCGCGGACCCGCTCGGCCTGCTCCTGCGTCAACCGCCACGGCGCCCAGATGCGATGCCCGTCGAACAGCCCGCGACCGTCGTCCGGGTTGCGCAGGAAGACGCGGATCGCGCGGCCCGCGTCGGTGTGGCCGAGCTCGTGGGCGAGTTCGTGCGCGGTGGTCGTCTCGTGCATCCCGCCGAGCGTATCCACGGCTCGTCGGGCGGCTTGGCGTGCAAGCAGAACCTGTGCAATTCTTGCGTCGTGGCAGGCATCGTGGACCGAGACGAGATCGCTTCGCAGGTGACCGCGAAGCTCATCGCGACGCATCCGGAGTACGACCGCGACGAGGTCGACCGGATCGTCGAGGAGGAGCTGTCGGCGATCGAGCACAGCCCGGTGCAGGACTTCCTGCTCGTGCTCACCGAGCGGGCGGCGAAGAAGCGCCTCAAGCGGGGCGCGAAGCGCGACTAGCGGGTCACGCGGCGTCGCGATGCCCGGACGATGGCTTCGAGCGCCGAGCCCTCCGCCACGCTCCACGCGTCGTCGCGCGCTGCCGGCTCGTAGGCGATCGCGCGCCGTTCGACCTCGGCCCATGACACGCTGCGCTCGGCGTCCAGCTCGGTGAGGATCCAGTAGAGCCGATCGACCGCCTCGTCGCGCGAGCTGTGTCGCGACGCGGTCGCGGTCGGGCGATGGATGGTCACGCTCGCGCTCCGTCGTTGGGGCTCATGCCTCCAGCATGATGGCGCGTGTCGGCGGCGCACAACGGTGTGCACCAGACGTTCACCGAGCCGAAACACGCCGGCCACGAAGGCCGAGCTGCGGAGGACCGATCAGATCGACTCGGCGGCGCGCATCGCGCCGGAGTCGTCGGGGCGCCTCGCAGCGATGTCGTCCGCGCGCGACGCAGCGGTGTCGTCCGGCGCCGGCGCCGAGATCGGGGCGGGGCCCACGGTGCGCGAGCGGGCGATGCTCCGCGCCAGGCTCACGCGCAGCACGACCACGATGCCGATGACGACCAGGATGAAGATCGCGGCCGCCACGAGGAGCGGGGAGAACAGGGACAGATCCAACATGACGGCCACCGGGGCCCTTCTGCGGAAGCCAGACAGCGGAGTCGCTACGTGCGCTGAGAGGGAATGGGACGCACCTGCGGATGAGGCTTGCGCTGGCTGCCATCAGGTCGATGGCCAGTGCTCCGACGCTATCGCGCCTGGGGGACAAGCGCGAGGGGCAGTCCCCGGCGCGTCGCCCCGACACGGAGCGGCCGCCCCGCGATGGCGAGGCGGCCGCTGCACCGGTGTCAGCGCTCGAGGAAGTCGAGCAGCGCCGCGTTGAACTCGGCGGGGTGGCTCGCGTTCAGCCCGTGCGGGGCACCCGGCACGAGCACGAGCTCGCTGCCCGCGATCGCCTCGTGGGTGCGCTTGCCGGACCCCTCGAAGGGCACGATGCCGTCGGCGTCCCCGTGCAGCACGAGCGTCGGCACGGTCACGAGCTCGAGGTCGTCCCGGAAGTCGGTGATGCCGAACGACTGCATCGCCTCGAGCGCCGCGAGCTTGTCGGCGTGCAGGCACAGCGTGATCGCCTGCTGACGCTCCGCCTCGGTCACGAGCACGTCGCCGTCGGCGTTCGCCGAGAAGAAGTCCCTCGTGAACCCGTCGAAGAACGCCTCGCGGTCGGCCGTCAGCTGCGCCGTCATCGCGGTCGCCTTGGCGACGGTGAGGGGGCCATCGGGGTTGTCCGGGGTCTGCATCATGCGCGGCGGCACCGCCGCGGCGAAGACGACGCTGCGCAGGCGCTCCTGCCCGTGCCGCGCGATGTAGCGCGCGACCTCGCCGCCGCCCATCGAGAAGCCGACGAGCGTGACGTCGCGCAGGTCGAGCTGCTCGAGCAGCCCCGCGAGGTCGTCGGCGAGGGTGTCGTAGCCGTAGCCCGTCGTGGGCTTGTCGCTGTGGCCGAAGCCGCGGCGGTCGTAGGCGATGACGCGGTAGCCGGCGTCGAGGAGCGCCTGGCGCTGCGGCGCCCACGAGGCGCTCGAGAGCGGCCAGCCGTGGATCAGCACCACGGGGCGTCCGGTGCCATGGTCCTCGACGTGCACGTGCACGTCCTTGAGGCCCAGCATGCGGGTGTTCACGGAGATGTCGGTCATGGATGTCCTCCTCGTCGCTGCTGCGTGGTGGGTGCTGGCTCAGGGCGTTCGGAGCGGCTGGACGCCGGGTTTGGATGGTCGCGGAGGGCGCGCGCGGCGCGGCCGCGCTCGCGCAGGTGGGCGGCGACGGCGTCGTCATCGGCGAGCGCCGCGGCCCGCTCGAACGCCGCGGTCGCGTCGAGGCCCGCGGCCGCGAGCAGGTGCGCCCGCGTCGCCCAGTACGGCTGGAAGCCGTCGGCGTCGTCCGGCAGCGCGTCGAGTCCCGCGACCGGCCCGTGCAGCCGCGCGGTCACGGCCGCGGCGGCGACGCGCGCGCCGAGGCTCGGCGCGGTCGCGAGCATCGCCGAGTACAGCACCTCGAGCGCGCGCCAGTCGGTCGAGCCGGTGCGCCGGCGGTCGCAGTGCACGGCGTCGATCGCCGCCTCGAGCTGGAAGCGTCCCGGCGGGCCGTCGGGGCGCGCGCGGCGGAGGTGCCGCTCGGCCTCGTCGAGGAGGGCGGCATCCCAGTCGCGAGGATCCTGCTCCTCGAGCGGGACGAACGCGCCGGTCTGCCGGCGCGCGAGCGAGAACGTGGTGAGCGCCGCGAGCCCCCAGGCCTCGGCCTCGCGCTCGAGCAGCGTCGCGAGCGTGACCGCCAGGTAGCTGGCCTCGCCGGCGAGCGAGGCCGCGTCGCCGCGCCACGCGATCGCCGCGCAGCCGTAGATCGCCTCGAGCACGGCGGGCAGCCGCTCGGGCATCGCGCGCCGATCGGGGATCGCGAACGGGATGCGGGCATCCTTGATCCGCCGCTTCGCCCGCACGAGCCGCTGCGCCATGGTCGCGGGCGGCAGCGCGAACGCCCGCGCGATCTGGGCGGCCTCGAAGCCGAGCACCGCCTGCAGCATGAGCGGCGCCCGTGCCGCGGGGTCGATCGCCGGGTGGCCGCACGCGAAGAGCAGCTCGAGCCGTCGATCGCCGATCGCGTCCGGGTCGTGCCGGGCGAGCGGATCCCAGACCGCACTGTCGTCGTCGAGCGGTGCGGAGGTGCGCGCGGCGGCCGAGCGCCACGCATCCCGCTGCCGGTTGCGCGCCACGGTGAGCAGCCAGCCGTCGGGGTTCGCGGGCACGCCCGCTGCCGGCCACCGCCGCAGCGCCTCCTCGAAGGCGGCAGCGAGCGCGTCGTCGGCGAGCGCGAGGTCGCCGGTGGGGGCGGCGAGCAGCGCGATGAGCCGGCCGTAGGAGGTGCGGGCGGCGTGCTCGGCTGCCGCCCGCGCCTCCTGGGTGCTCATGCGGACCTCAGGCGCTCGGGGTCCAGGCACCGTCGACCGTGTGGACGGCGCCGGGGCGGATCTCGACGGCGCCCCAGTGCACCGGCGGCGCCTGGCACGCCCACTCGATCGCGGCGTCGAGGTCGGGCACGTCGATCACGATGGTGCCGCCGAGCTGGTCCTTGGAGTCGGCGAACGGGCCGTCCTGCACGTGCAGGGCGCCGTCGCGCATCCGCACCGTGGTGCTCGCGACCGACGGCTGCAGCACCTCGCCGGCGATGAGCACGCCCGCCGCGTGGAGCGTCGCGGCGTAGCTCGCGAAGGCGCGCTGGCCCTCGGCGAGCGCCTCGGCGCCGAGCGTCTCCGCGGTGGCCTCGGGGTAGTGCAGCAGCAGCGTGTAGCGCATGGTGGTCCTCCTCGAGCCGGTCTCACGCGACAGCGTAGAGGCCGGGGTCGTGGTGGTGTGGGTGGTGGTCATGGGAGGTCCCTTCGTCGTGGCGGCCGGTGCGGCCGTCGAGGGGATGACGATCGAGCGTCCTGCCGATCGACAGGTCGCGCCGGATCCGCGTGGAGCCGTCCCGGAGCACGCGGCGCCCATACTGGGATCGACCACACGGACTCGACGGGATGGGGATGCGATGGAGCAGCGGACGCTCGGACGGACGGGGCGCAGCGTCTCGGTGATCGGCCTCGGCACGTGGCAGCTCGGCGCCGACTGGGGCGACGTCAGCGAGCAGGACGCCATCGCCGTGCTGCGCGCGGCGCACGACAGCGGGGTCCGCTTCTTCGACACGGCCGACGTCTACGGCGATGGCCGGAGCGAGCGCATCATCGGCGCGTTCCTGCGCGAGCTGGGCGACCACGACGTGGTCGTCGCCACGAAGGCCGGGCGTCGGGTGGAGCAGCTGCCCGAGCACTACACCCTCGAGCACCTGCGGTCGTGGGTGGACCGATCGCGCGAGAACCTGGGCGTCGAGCGCCTCGACCTCGTGCAGCTCCACTGCCCGCCGACCGCGGTCTACAGCCAGGACGGGGTGTTCGACGCGCTCGACACGCTCGTCGCGGAGGAGCGCATCGCGGCCTACGGCGTCAGCGTCGAGACCCGCGCGGAGGGGCTCGCCGCGATCGCCCGGCCGGGCGTCGCATCCGTGCAGCTGATCCTCAACATGCTGCGGCTGGCGCCGCTCGAGGCGGTGCTGCCCGCTGCCGCCGACGCGAACGTCGGCATCATCGTGCGGGTGCCGCTCGCGAGCGGCCTGCTGTCGGGGAAGTACGACGAGCGCACGACCTTCGCAGAGGACGACCACCGCACCTACAACCGGGAGGGGCAGGCGTTCGACATCGGCGAGACCTTCTCGGGCGTGCCGTTCGAGACGGGCCTCGAGGCGGTCAGGAGGCTCGCGCCGCTCGTGCCCGCGGAGGCGACCATGGCGCAGTTCGCGCTCCGTTGGATCATCGACCAGCCGGGCGTCAGCACGGTGATCCCCGGCGCGCGGAGCGTCGAGCAGGCGCGGAGCAACGCTGCCGCCGCGGAGCTGCCGCCGCTGTCGGAAGAGGCGCTCGCGGGCGTCGAGCAGGTCTACGACGAGGTCATCGCCCCGCACGTCGCCGGCCGCTGGTGATGCTCAGCGGGGTCGGCCGTACGCGTCCAGGAGTCGCAGCCACACCTCGCTGATCGTCGGGTACGCGGGCACGGCATGCCACAGCCGGTCGATCGGCACCTCGCCCACGATGGCGATCGTCGCGGCGTGGAGCAGCTCGGCGACGTCCTGGCCCACGAACGTCGCGCCGATGACGACCTGCCGCTGCTCGTCGACGACGAGCTTCGCCCTGCCTGTGTAGCCGTCGGCCTGGAGGCTCGCGCCCGCCACCTGGCCGAGGTCGTGCTCGACCGCCCGGACCTCCATGCCGGCCTCGCGCGCCTGCGCCTCGGTGAGCCCGACGGCGGCCACCTCTGGGTCCGAGAACACCACCCGCGGCACCGCGCCGTGGTCGGCGGTCGCGACGTGCTGCCCCCAGGGGTCGTCGGCGACGGGGGAGCCGTCGAGGCGCGCCGCGATGGCCTCACCGGCCGCCCGCGCCTGGTACTTGCCCTGGTGCGTCAGCAGCGCTCGTCCGTTCGCGTCGCCGACCAGGTAGAGCCAGTCGGTGCCGACGACGAGCATGGTGTCGTCGACGTCGAGGTCGGTGCCGAGACCGACGTCGTCCAGTCCGAGGTCGTCGAGGGCCGGGCGACGGCCTGTCGCGACGAGGAGCTCCTCCGCCTCGAGCCGGCCGCCGTCCTCGAGCTCGATCGTGACGATCCCGTCGTCGCCTCGGTCCACGCGGGTAGGGGTGGCGCCATCGCGCACGTCCACGCCCTCCTCGACCAGGGCGTCGGCGACGAGGTCGCCGACGAACGGCTCCTCGCGGCGGAGCAGGCCGCCGCGGGCGAGCAGCGTGACGTGAGCGCCCAAGGACGAGAACGCGAAGGCCAGCTCGACGCCGGACACGCCGCCGCCGATGACCACGAGGCGGTGGGGGATGTGCTCGGCGGAGGTCGCCTCGCGCGTGCCCCACGGGGCTGCATCCGCGAGGCCGGGGATGTCGGGCAGCGTCGGCACCGAGCCGGTCGCGAGCGCGATCGCGCGCGCCGAGCACGTGCGGTCGCCCACCTGCACGAGGCCCTGGCCGACGAGGCGCGCTCGCCCTCGGATCAGGTCGATCCCGGCGGAGGCGACCCAGTCGGCCTGTCCCGAGTCGTCCCAGTCGCTCGTGAACGACGTGCGCCGCGCGAGGACGGCGGGAGCGTCGATCCCGCCGGTGACGGCCTCGTGCGCGCCCGCGACGCGGCGGGCGGCGCGGAGCGCGTGGCCCGAGCGCAGCAGGGCCTTCGACGGCATGCAGGCCCAGTACGAGCACTCGCCGCCGACGAGCTCGGACTCCACGATCGCGACCCGAGCGCCGCGCCGCGCGGCGTAGTCGGCCACGTTCTCCCCGACGGCGCCCGCGCCGATGACGATGAGGTCGTAGTCGTGCGAGCCGCGCTCCGAGGTGGTCATGCTGCATCCTCTCGCGCACGTTCGACGTTCGTCGAGCGGCGCGCGTCGCGGGTCCAGCCGGACCGAGCCTCGCGTGCGTCAGAATCGACCCATGCGCGACGAGCCACCGGGTCATCGCGGCGGCGGCTGGGCGGGTGAGTATGCGCTCGTGCTCGGTGTCGTCGCGCTCGTCTGCGCGCTCGTGCCGGTGGTCAGCGACCTCGTCGCCGGCCCGCTCGGCGCGGTCGCGATCGTGCTGGGGCTCGTCGGCGTGCGCCGCCACCAGGCGGGTCGCGACCGGCGCGTCGCGCCCGCGATCCTCGGCGTGGTGCTGGGCACGCTCGTGCTCTGCGTCGTCGCGATCATGTTCGCGGCCTCGCACACCTGAGCGGCGTCACGCGCAGCCGGCATGTGGCCCGCCTCGACACGGGTCGCGCGGGCCACGATGATGGACTCGTGCTCGATCCCTCGCTGCTCATCGGCCTGGCATGGGCGGCGGGCATCCTCGTCGTCGGCGGCTGCATCGTCTTCGAGCTGCGCGCGCCCGACCGGCCGGACGGCAGCTCGATCGCCCGCGTCGCGACGGTCGTCGCGATCCCGGTCGCGGTGACGGCGGCCTGCTTCGTGCTGCTCTTGTGGGCGGCGGGGCTGGACTGAGCCCGCCGCGGCGCTCACTCCTCGATCGCGCCGCCGAGGCTCCGCAGGTGCTCGCGGAAGCCGATGCCGCGCTCGCTGCGTGCCGCGAGGTACGCCGTGAAGCGCAGCTGCTCGCGCAGCGACGTGCCCGAGGCCATGGCGGCCGCCTGCTGGCGCTCCGTGTCGCGGATGGCCGCGGCGGCATCCGCCACGGCGCCCGCGTGCTCGAGCCCCACGAGGATGACGCCGTCGTCGTCGACGAGCACGAGGTCGTCGCGGGTCGCCTCGTGCTCGCCGCAGTTGGCGCGCTCGAGCGCGTCCACGGGCTGCGGCTCCGCGGACGCCGGTCCGGTCGGCGACGTCCCGAGGCTCACGACAGGGAGGCCGATCTCGCGCAGCTCCGGGGTGTCGCGGTGGAGGCCCCAGATGACGACCCCGGCGATCCCGGCGCCGACCGCCTCGAGCGCGACGAGGTCGCCGACGCAGGCCCGATCCGTGCGGCCGCCGTCGTCGACGACGAGCACGTCGCCGGGCTCTGCTTGCTCCATCGCCTCGAGGAACACGTCGACGCTGCCGGTGTGCTGCGCCGGCAGCGCTCGCCCGACGACGTGCACGCCGCTCTGCACGGCGCGCATGCCGCTCGGCGCGCACCGCACGGGCAGCCCGAGGCGCATGCAGGCGTCGGCGACGTGCGGGGTCGACAGCGCTGCGAACGCGGCGAGGAGCTCGGCGGTCACGATGCTCCGAGCCTCGGGCGTCAGCCCTCGTCGGCGATCGGCTCGAGCGTCAGGAACAGCCCGCCATAGGGCGGCAGGCTCACGCTGAAGCTCTGCAGGTCGTCGACGTGACCGATGCTGTCGCCGGTCGCGGCGTCGATGACGTCGCATTGCGTCTGCAGGGCCTCCGAGTGCACGGTGCCCTCGATCGCCTCGCCCGAGAAGTTGAGCACTGTCACCTGGATGCGCGCATCCTCGTCGGTGTGGTCGCCGTCGTCGAGCCGGTGCACGAGCACGAGCATGGCCGGGTGCGCGACGTGCGGCACGTCGAGCTGCGTGGCGGTCGCGATGCCGCCCTCGCGGCGGATCGTGAGCACGTCGGCGAGGCCGTTGAGGAACGAGTCCGGCTGCTCGATCTGCGACGGCAGCGAGCCGTAGAGCGCGCGTCCGCGCGGCATCCCGGCCGCCGATCCCGCGGCGTCGGGCGCCGCATCCATGAGGTCGTGGGCGCCGCGCTCGATCCAGCGGGTGTCGCCGGTCGCGATGAGGTCCTGCACCTGGTCGGCCGGCACGGTGAGCATGCCGGTGAGGTCCCAGCCCGAGAGCGCGAAGACGCCCGGCTGCCACGCGTTGTACTTCGCGAGCAGCAGGTGGGCGTCGCGGATCGCGGGGATCGCGTCGTCGGTGATCTCGTCGAGTGTCGCGAACCCCTGCGTCGCCGCGATGAGCGACGCCGTGGTGCAGGCGATGCCGTTCTGCGTGAACACCCGGTTGTAGTCGGCGCTGCCGGTGAGCGCCTCGGTGAGCTCCGCGCGGATGAGCTCGGCGAGCGAGCCGCCCGAGATCTCCTCGTGGCGGAAGACGTAGGTGTCATCGCGGTGACGTGTCGCCCAGTGCACGAGCTCGTAGGTGAGCTCGTCGTGGTTCTGCAGGCCGTGCACGAGCCCGACCGGCTCGACGCCGAGCTCGAGCGACGTCATGAGCGTCAGCCGGAGGAACTCCGTGTGACCGGTCGCGAGCGCGTGGTGGTAGCCCGGGCGGCTGACGAAGTCGTACGACAGGTCGGCCCCGACGGCACCCGTGTCGCGGATGTCCTCGATCGTCAGGTTGAGCTCCTGGAACGTGAAGCCGCCCACCTTGCGCACCATGCCCGAGATGATGTGGTTCGCCGCGTGCGAGAGCGGATGCCCCTCCGACCACGCCGGCAGGCCCTCCGCGCTCTTCTCGACGCCGAGGAACCCGTTGGCGTCGAGGCGCAGGGCGCTGGTGCCGAGGTCGCCGAGCGAGTGCAGGGCATCGCCGATGACGAGGCGCATGCCGGCGAAGGTCGGGTCGAGCCAGTTGATCGACGGCTGGCCCTCCTTGAAGTAGTGCAGGTACACCCAGCGGCGCTCGTTGCCGTCGACGCCCAGCACCGGCGCGGTCGCGCTCCAGTTCGTCTCCTTCACGCCGGGCGTGTAGAAGATCACGCGCTGCAGCTCGCCGATGATGTAGCCGCGCTCGGCGAGCTCGCGCTCGCAGCCCGCGTCGAGGTTCACCGCGTCGCGGCCCTCCGGCACGTCCGGCAGCAGGTGCCAGTCCTCCGGCGGGATCTCGACCATGTGGTAGATGCCGGGGTAGTCCTTGAACGCCATCTCCGCGAGCCGGAAGTCGGCGCCCTTGCCCGTGTGGCCGGGCACGATGTCGTCGATGATGCTGCCGTTGTGCGAGTCGGCGACGTCGGAGAGGCGGCGGAACGCCTCCTCGCTGCCGAAGGCCGGGTCGATCTGGGTGCTGATGCGGTCGAAGTGACCGTCGACGCTCGGGGTCTCGCGCCAGTCGGTGATGCCGCCGGCGCGCTTCACCGGGCCGGTGTGCAGGCCGTTGATGCCGACGTGCTCGAACGCGGCCCAGAGCGCGTCGTCGCCGAGCGCCTCCAGGAACGACTGCCCCGGCCGCGTGATGAGCGAGATCGGGTACGCCGTGAACCAGACGTCGCTCGTGCCGATCGCGCGGCGCGCATCCGGTCGCGCATAGGGGTTGCGCCACATCGAGGGCTGCCCCGACAGCTGGCGGCTCAGGACGTCGGAGTCCTTGAGCATCGACTGCCGCACGAGCCACTCGACGTACGAGGGGTTCGACGCGTTGGCCGTGCGCGGGTCGGTGCTGAACCGCCGCACGCTGCCGCCGCGGAACTGGTCGCGCGGGCGCAGCCGTCGGGGACGAGCGGGGTAGCGCTGCTCGTCGTAGGTGATCTCGGTGCCGTGCTCGTCGGGCTCATCCACGTGTGCAGTCCTATCACGACAGCTCGGGCGGGACTCGTGTGCGACGCGGTCCGGGCGGATGCGCGCGGCACGCCTCGGCGCTCGTCGCGCCTGCGAGGATCGTGGCATGCGCGCCCTCATCCTCGACGCCGTCCGCGGCACGCCCGCGGTCCGCGACGTGCCGACGCCCGTGCCGCCGCCCGGCGGCGTCGTGGTGCGGGTGATGGCGACCGGGCTGTGCCGCAGCGACTGGCACGCGTGGGCGGGTCACGACGACATCGCCTTCCCGCACGTGCCGGGCCACGAGCTCGCCGGCGTCGTGGCCGCGGTGGCCGACGACGTGGTCGCGTGGCGGGTGGGCGACCGCGTGACGGTGCCGTTCGTGTGCGGCTGCGGCCGGTGCGAGTGGTGCCTCGCGGGCGAGGCGCAGGTGTGCCCGCAGCAGGAGCAGCCCGGCTTCACCCACTGGGGCTCGTTCGCCGAGCAGGTCGCGCTCCACGCCGCGGACGCGAACCTCGTGCGCGTCCCCGACGGCGTCGACTTCGCCACCGCCGCGAGCCTCGGCTGCCGCTTCGCGACCGCGTACCGCGCCCTCGTCAGCCGGGCGCGCGTGGAGGCAGGGGAGTGGGTGACGGTCGTGGGCGCCGGCGGCGTCGGGCTCAGCGCCGTGATGATCGCCCGCGCGCTCGGCGCCCGGCCCATCGCGGTCGACCGCAATCCGGCAGCGCTCGAGCTCGCGCTGCAGCTCGGCGCCGAGCACGCCGTGCTCGCCGACGGCACCGACGTGCCCGCCGCGGTCGCGGTGATCACCGGCGGCGGCAGCCACGTCGCGGTCGACGCGGTCGGCAGCGAGCAGACGAGCGCGGATGCCCTGCTGAGCCTGCGCCGGCGCGGACGGCACGTGCAGATCGGCCTGCTGCCGCCCGTCGACGGGCACCCGCGGGTGCCGATGTCGCGCGTCATCGCGTGGGAGCTCGACGTGCTCGGGAGCCACGGGATGGCGGCGCGCGACTACCCGGGGATGCTCGCGCTCATCGAGCGCGGCGTGCTCGCGCCGCAGCGGCTCGTCGAGCGCACGGTCGGGCTCGAGGAGCTCGTGACGCTGCTGCCCGGGTTCGATCGCGCGACGGCGGCGGGCATCACGATGGTGGATCCCCGCCTGGGCGGACCGGACGCGTAGGAGGACCCCATCCCGGCCCGCGTCACGCGGGCTTCGTGGCCCGGATGCGCTCGATCGTGCCGAGCTGCAGCCGCTCGTCCTCGTCGATCGTGAACCCGGCCGCCTCCACGAGCGGGAGCTGCCGACGCGTGAAGTGCTCACCCGCGACCCGCACGCTCACGAGCTCGACGAGCCGCTGGGCCGCGCGCAGCGGCCACGCGCTGCTCGCCACGTGGTCGAGCAGCAGCAGCCGGCCGCCCGGCTCGAGCACGCGGTGCATCTCCTGGATGGCGACGGCGGGCTGCGGGATGCTGCAGAGCGCGAGCGCGCAGACGACCGTGTCGAAGGCGGCGTCATCGAAGGGCAGCCGCTGCGCATCCGCCTCGAGCAGCGTCACCGGGCGGCCGAGCGCCGCCATGCGCGAGCGCGCCTCGGCGAGCATCCCGGGGCTGATGTCGACGCCGGTGACGACCGCGTCGGCGGGGTAGTGCGGCACGTTCGTGCCGGTGCCGACCCCCACCTCGAGCACCCGGCCGCGGGCCCGCGCGCCGAGCCACTCGCGGCCGCCGGTGAACCAGATGCGCTCGAGGCGCGCCATGCTCGCGTCGTAGTCGGGCGCCGCCCGGTCCCAGACCCTCCGCTGGAGGGCCGAGCCGTCGTCGCCGTCGCGATGCGCCATGCCGTCCTCCTCCGCCGCCGGGGCCGCCGTGCAGCCGCGTCCGCGATGGC
>Ga0213836_100459_pt1 | contig 33090 bp, 32 predicted proteins | sample SWPATP03_FD_160578 | JGI IMG/M metagenome (GOLD analysis project Ga0213836, IMG submission 160578) | Coastal seawater microbial communities from Marineland, Florida, United States - SWPA TP0 #3 | ecosystem: Environmental > Aquatic > Marine > Coastal | place: USA: Florida | collected 2016-08-05
GTCCGGCGCCTGGCGTCCGAGCCCGGGCTCCGTGTACCCGACGCTCCAGCAGCTCGTCGATGAAGAACTCATCGCTCCCCTGGGTGACGGCCGACGCACGGAGTTCACCCTCACCGACGCGGGCAGGGCTTACGTGGCCGATCACGCCGAGGAACTGGGGAACGCGTGGAACACAGACGCCCAGGGATCCGGCCCGGCATTTCATGAGAGCGTGGGAAAACTCATGGGAGTCATCCACCAGTTCCGCTTCTCGGCGACTGAGGAACAACGCACCGCCGCGATGGAAAAAATCGATGAAACCCGCCGCGCCCTCTACCGCATCCTGGCCGACTAACGCCGCGGCTCGGGAGCCCCAGTGGGCGATGGCATGGCCATCCCCTGCTTTTCCTGGTCGTCGTGGGCGTCATGGGAGATGTTTGCGGCGAACTCTGCCGCCCGGCAGCTTCTGGTCAGGGATTTTCTGACAGCCTGGCCACGGCGGCAATATCCTGCGGAGTCGTTCGACAGCACCCGCCAATGAGCCGGGCACCCAGTTCACGCCAGATGGGCGTTCCCTCCGCAAGGCTTGAGGGCTGTTTGCTACGGGGGCCCGCTAGGGGGTGGCCCGTCGCGGCCGGCCGCCATGTCTTGGTGACTGCGTCGTAGCTTTCGCCCGAATTTGGATAGGCGATAAGGGGCGTATCGGTGGCTTTGCCCAGCGCCTCCAAGGAAGGCGAGACCAGCTCCAGCGGTACGCAGTTCACGCCGATTGCTGCCACGAGCGGTTGCGCCCGAGAGAGAGTCGCCACGTGAGCCAGCGGCGTACCGTCGCTGATGTGCCCGCCGTCCCGCAGCGTGAAGGAGAGCCAGGATTCGACGTCGAACTCCCCTATGAGTGTCAACAGGGCCTCGGCCTCAGCCAATGAAGGCAGCGTCTCACAGGCAAGAAAGTCCGCTCCGGCCTCCACCAGCGCCGCGATTCGAGGCCGGTGGAACTCCAAAAACTCGTTGCGACTGAGAACGTAGTCGCCCCGGTATTCCGATCCGTCCGCGAGGTACGCGCCGTAGGGCCCGACCGATCCTGCAATCAGCAGGGGGCCTGCCTCCGGGTTTTCAGCCAGGTAATCGCGGCGCGCCTCGTCAGCCAGGCGCACACTCATTGCCACCCGCTCCAAAGCCTCTTCCTCGCCAATCCCGCGCCGCGCAAATCCCAGGGGTGTGGCCTGATAGCTCGCCGTGATGGCGACTGCGGCTCCGGCGCGGAAGTAGTCCTGGTGTACGCGCTTGACGAGCTGCGGTTGTTCCAGAAGGACTTTCGCGGACCACAAAGGGTCTTCCAGATCGCAGCCGAGCGCTTCAAGCTCGGTGGCGAGTGCGCCGTCCACGGTCAGGTTTGCTCCGGCATCGAGCATGCGTGAGAGCTTTGTGTTACCGGGCATCGCTTAGGCCTCCAGACATATATGTGCGTTATAAGCATTTTTCAATGCTTGTAATGACCATCACTCTATGCCACCATGGCTTTCAGACACCTTCGCGACCCGCCCAGGAAGAGGCTTCCCTTGAAGATTGAAATGAAATCAGTACGCAAGCTGCGCGTGCACTGGCCCATTGCTTCGGAATCGTTCTCGCGGCTCACCAAGGGAGACGTAGAAGCATTCAAGGACGAGGCGGGCATCGGAGCCCTGCTCCAGGCTTTGTCCGATTCCCCCGATTTAGGGGACTTTGGCAACTACCGGCATGTCTTCGAATCCGGTGTAGGTTTCGAGGGGTTCACCTGCACTGAAGGCGCAAACCCTACGTTGGGTCAGGTGGGGCAGCGGACAATTTCCCCGACCTTCGTCTTCACGACGTATTTCGATGCGCTGCTCGATGACGCCGCCGTGGAACGATTCGTCCAGCGCATGGTGGATATCCATCCCTGGGAGGTGCCGGTCATCGAACTGACGGGGCCAATCAGCGTCTCGAGCACCGCGCTTCCGGCATTCCATGCGAACGGGGCCGCATCATGATTGAAGCCGCCACGGCCGGACTTTGGGACGGCTTGCAGTCGCTGCTTGCAGGCAGATCATTTACCGACCTGACGCACGCCTTTCATCCTGGCCAGCCGCATTTCCCGGCATTCCCGAACGAAACAAGGGAGGCTGTGTTCGATCTGGAGAAGGGCGACGGGTTCACCGCTCACCGCTATTCGATCATCGGCCAATGGGGAACGCACGTTGATCCTCCCTCGCATTTCATCCGCGGGGGACGAACCCTGGACCAGATTCCCGTGGAGGACATGGTCCTTCCGCTGGTCGTCCTGGACATCACCGCACGGGTCACCGCCAATGCGGACGCCACCCCCACGATGGAGGACATTCAGGCATGGGAGCACCGCAATGGCGCCATCGCGCCCGGGTCCTTTGTGGCGTTGCGGACAGGATGGAGCCATCGTTGGCCCGACACTGGCGCCATGGCAAACAGGGATGATGAAGGTGTCAGCCACACGCCGGGATGGTCGCAGGAAGTCCTCTCCTTCCTGATTGAGGAGCGCTCGGTGACTGCCGTCGGCCATGAGCAGACGGACACAGACCCGGGGAGTGCCACATCCCGCCAGGATTTCACCTTGGAAACCTATATCCTGGCCCAGAACCGGTGGCAGATCGAGCTGATGGCCAATCTGGACGGACTGCCGGAAGCGGGCGCGATCCTCATTGCGAGCTGGCCGAAGCCGCTGCAAGGCAGCGGTTTTCCAGCCCGGGTCTTCGCCATCCACTAGGACATGTTGATCCAGTGACTAGAATCGGATCCATGTCAAAGACGTCCAGCATGGGCCGGGGAATCATGGCTGTCCTAGCGGTGGGCGCCCGCAACCCAGGAGGGCTGCCTGGCGGAACGGTCGCTGACATAGCCGCCGATCTGGGCAAAGACCGCAGCCAGGTTTCCCGCAGCCTCCGGACCGCCGAGCAGGAGGGGTTTCTGGCCCGCGGCGAACATCGGTCCTACACCCTGGACTGGTCGCTCCTGACGGACGCGCAGCTGTTGACAGAGCAGCGGCTGCAGAGCGACGGCGTGACCGCACTGGAAGGCTTGGCCGGCGAAACTGATGAAGGATGCTTCCTTGGCATGCTGCGCGGCGACAGTACGGTCACCATCGGCGAACGGGTTCCGGCAAGCAGCAACATGGTCGGTTCCTGGCTGGGCCGGCCCTACCCGGCCTACTGCAGTGACGCCGGCCAGGCCCTGATGTGGGAAGCGTCGGATGCCGAGGTCCGAACCGTCTTTTCCGGCGTTGACTTCGTGCGTCATGGTCCCAAAACACCGCTCGACGTCGAGGACTTCCTGTCGCGTCTGCGCGGGGCGCGGGCCCGGGGGTACTCCATTGTCGATGAGGAAGCCGAGCCAGGACTGTATTCCCTGGCCGTTCCGATTCGGGACTTCAAGGGCGACGTGGTCGCAGCGCTTCAGGTTGTAGGCACCAAGACCCGTCTGGAGCCGCGGCGGGAAGTCTGCGCCACGGCCCTCCTGTCCTGGGGAAAGTGGCTTGAATCGGCGTTGGGCCACACGTCGGCACCGAACCGGCTCTAGCTGGCAAGGCCCTTACGGCCGGCGTCGCCACGAGTGCGGCCCTCGCAGGATCCCAGCCGTTCGGCTGCTGCCATGAGGGCCTTTGCAATGTCATTGGTGCGGACTTTGATCTGAGCCTGGCTCCCCAAGACGCTGAGCGCGGCAAGAATGGACCCGTCCGCGCTGCGGACGGGAACGGCTAGTTCGTAGACCCCATGCTCGAATTCTTCCTCCGCGAGGATGAAGCCCCGCGCCCTGTCCAGGTCCATCAGTTCGGCGACTTCTTGGGGCGAATGGGCCGCTCCCGGACCGCCCACGCCGATGAAGTTGACATCCTGGAGGAGGGCTTGAACGGCCGGCTGCCGATCGTCCCACAGCAGCGCCCGGCCGGACCCGGTACACCATACGGGCGTCACCATGCCGGGTTTCACGAAGCTTCCGGGGACCGCGTCATTGCTGGAGGCACGCAGGAGAATGACGCGGAAGCCCTCGCGGACGGAAACTCTGGCTCTGAGGCGGAACGAAGCCACCAAAACCTCAAGTTCGGCTCTTGATTCGTGGACCCATCCGGCATTCAGCGCTGCGGCCAGACTGAAAAAACGTGGGCCGGTTCGGAAGGGTCCACGTTCGACACGTTCCAGCAGCCCCAGCTCGCACAATTCCTGCGTCAACCGGGAGACACGGCTTTGTTCCATATCCAGCTCGGATGCGAGCTGGGAAACGCCGAGAAGCCGCCTGCCCCACTTCTCCCGATCTGCGACCAGCCGGACTATTCGAAGTCCTTGGGCCATGGACGACGCTTCCGAGGAAGAATCCACGCTCCATGCTCCTTCCGCCCGACAACTACGCCTATTCTCACATGTCCTCATCGTTGACCAGGACGCGGTTTCCTTGTGCCCACACGGTATAGAGGTCGGCGAGTATGGCCGCATTCGCTGCCTCCAGTTCTGCCGGAGCGATTTCGGCGCTTCCCTGCCGACCGAACAGCACGACCTCGTCTCCCGGGGAGACGTTCGCTATATCGGTGACGTCGATAACCATGGAATTCATCGAACCAACATCGACAATGGCAGCGCGACGGCCGCGAACAAGCACGCCGCCCTGGCTGGCCAGTGCCCGCCGGTAGCCATCTCCATAACCTGCCGTGACTGAGGCCAGCCTGGAATCCCGGTTCAAGGTGTGGGTTAGCCCGTAGCCGACCTTCGTTCCTGCTGCGTAGCTGTTAATGGAAGCGATCCGGGCTTTGAATGCCAGACACCGTTCGAAGCGCCCTGCTTGCGGATCCGAATCGCCGTAGAGGACTGCCCCGGCACGGACCATGTCCAGCCACGAGCCGCGCACGTTCAGCGCGGCGTAGGAGTTGGCGCAGTGGAGCAGCACGTCCTCCCGCGGAATTCCGGTCAGATGGAGCAGCGACAACGCTTGGCTTTGAAAATGCTGAAGAGCTGTTTCAACATGGCCGTTATCGTCCTTGGGGAAATGGGTCATGATCCCGGCCAGTTGAAGCCCGGGGTGGCTCACGATCGCGACTGCGGATGCCCGCCCAAGCGTGGATGAGACGTCAAGGCTGTGCCTGCTGATCCCGGAAGAGTTGATGTCGAGGTGGATGCGGACCATCTTCCCGGCTTCGGCAGCGATCTTGTTCATCTCCCACGCGCTCTGCGGGTCGGCAACAAGTTCCTCGATGTCGTGACGCAGGCCGGCCCTGATCTCTTGCGGCGCCGCGGCCCGGACACGCAGGAGCCGTCCCGCAAAGCCGCAGCGGCGTGCAACGGCCGCCTCGTCGTTGCTTCCTACTCCGACGAATGGAACCCCTAGACGAACAAGTGACGGCAGTAATAGCTCAGCTCCATGTCCGTACGCATTGGACTTCACCACTGCGCACAGGAGCGCGGTGTCATCGATCATGGTCAGGAGGTTCCGGACATTTGACTCGAAAGCGGCGGCGTCAATCTCCAGCCAACTGCCGGCGTCGTGGCCTGAACTGCGCATGTGTTGCATCAGATCTTGTGAATTCATTGTTTATCCGTTGGGCGGCGTGGTGGCCGGCGGGAAAGTGCCGGCCACCACGCCGAACTGACGATGATTGATGACAGCGTTAGGGCAGCTGGTTGGTGCGCGCCTTGCGTCCGTATTTGAAGTGGAAAAAGGCATAGCAGACGCCAACAAATGCGACACCGAAATAGAGGGCTGCTACCTGGTTCGGGTCAAAGGCGATGCCGATGAGCGAAATGAGGCAAAGCGAGAAGGCCAGGATAGGCACCAGCGGGAACAGCGGGGCCTTGTACGGAAGGGCAGCGACATCTCCGCCGTTTTTGACGAAGGACCTCCTGTGAAAAAAGTGCGAGGCGGTGATGGACATCCAGACCCCGACGACGGCGAAACCCGCCACAGAAACGAGGGCAAGATATACCGTTTCGGGCGCCACGACGCTGCTGATGAGAGATGCCAGGCCTCCGAGCATGCTCACCGACAGCGCGGTCATGGGGATACCCCGTCGGGTCAGCTTCTTCAGTGCCCGAGGGGCGTGCCCCTCGTCGGCAAGGGAGTAGAGCATCCGCGCGCAGGAGAAGAGCCCACTGTTTCCGGCAGAGAGGAGTGCGGTGATGATGACAAAGTTCATGATGTCGGCGGCAAAAGGAATGCCGATGGATGAGAAGACCGTCACGAACGGGCTCTCATCCAGTCCGACCTGCTCGAACGGGATAGTGGCGGCAATGACAGCGATTGCCCCGACGAAGAAGATCAGCAGACGGATGACTGTGCTGCGCATCGCTTTGGGGATGCTGGAGGCAGGATCGGCTGTTTCGCCCGCTGCCACGCCGATGAGTTCAGAGCCGGAGAAAGCGTAGAAAACTGCAAGTGCAGTGACCAGTACACCGGCGAAACCGTTGGGAAAGAGACCGTTGGAGGTGCTGAAGTTCTCAAACAGGAAAGGGTGGTTTGCCCCCTCACTGAGCGGGTGGAAGCCGAGCAGTGCGGCGCCGCCGAAAACGATGAGGACCAGGATGGCGCCCACCTTGACGATGGCGAACCAGAACTCGGACTCGCCAAAGAACTTCGAAGAAACTGCGTTGAAGCCGAAGAGGACCGCAGCGAAGATGACGCACCAGACCCAGACGTCAACACCCGGGAACCACCGCTGCATGAGCAGACCGGAGGCAGTGAACTCCGATCCGATGGCCACTGCCCAGCAGAGCCAGTAGAGCCAGGCGGTGGTGAACCCGGTGGCCGGGCCGATCGACCTCGCCGCGTAGATATGGAAGGCGCCTGAGACCGGATATGCGATGGCAAGTTCGCCGAGGCAGGCCATCACCAGGTACACAACGAAGGCGCCTATGAGATAGGCGATGACAGCCCCGAGAGGGCCGGCCTGGGAAATGGTGTAGCCCGAGCTCAGGAACAGCCCGGAGCCGATCACGCCGCCCATGGCGATCATGACCAGATGCCGGGCCCCCATGGACCGCCGGAGTCCGGAATCGGTCGACGCAGGAATCGTGGGCTGTGGTTCCAGCCGGACAGATGATGAGGGTTCCATGGTTTCTCCCAGGTGAGTGGACGGGTCTGATGCGAAGGATGCGCACGCCCCGGCGTGCGGGACAGGCCGCCTCGAGCTGTGCAGCATCGATAGTGATGAAAGTAACACAAAAACCACTTTTTGGTCATTAAAAACATTTGAACATGTCTATGTTGCACGTACGTTACCTGGGGTCCCGATGCCGAATCGGCAGTCAGATGGTCAATTCGCCCTGTTCTTCGGTCACAATCACATGCACTGACGGACATGGAATGCGGTGAGCATTGGAGGACCGATGTAACTGATTGAAGGAGCACCATGACCACCTACGACATTGCGCTGATCGGATTCGGCGGCGTAAACAGGACTCTGGCCGAACTGATCGCAACACGCGGCGAGACGCTTCATGCCGATCTGGGCTTCGGCCTGAGGGTCGTGGCCATAACCGACCTGCGCTTGGGCTCCCTGGTCCAGCCCGAGGGCATCGATCTGTCCATCGCCCTCAAACTCGGTGGTGGCAGCGAAACCTTCGCCGAGCACGGCGGATCCGCGGACACCAATAACGAATCAGTTATCCGCAACTGCACCGCCGACATCATCTGTGAAGCCACTTTCACGAATCCCGACGACGGCGAGCCGGCAGTTTCGCACGTACGCTGGGCGCTTGAATCCGGCAAGAGCGTCTGCACGACCAACAAAGGCCCGGTTGCCCTCCGCGGCGCCGAGCTGACGTCCCTGGCCGAACAGAACGGAGTGCACTTCGAGTTCGAGGGTGCCGTCATGAGCGGCACTCCTGTCATCCGCCTGGCAAAGAAGATGTTCGCGGGACTGAAGCTAAAGGGCTTCGAAGGCATCCTCAACGGCACCAGCAACTATGTGCTCGGGCGGATGGAAACCGGACTGGACTTCGAAGCGGCCATCAGCGAGGCGCAGGAACTCGGCTACGCCGAGGCAAACCCCGCAGCAGACATCGAGGGATACGACGTTCAGCTCAAGGTCCTCATCCTCGCCAACGAGCTGCTCGATGCAGGCCTGGAACTCAAGGACGTTCAGCGGCAGGGGATTTCGACCGTGACGCCGGAGAATATCCGGAAGGCAGCCCGCGAGGGACTCCGCTGGAAGCTTGTCGGTTCAGCGCGACGCAACCTGGACGGGTCAGTGACAGCGGGCGTATCCCCCGTAGCGCTCCCCCTGGACCACGGGCTGGCCGGAGTTTCCGGCGCGACCAATGCCGTGTCCTTCGACACCGACCTTCTGGGCCCGGTAACCGTCTCAGGACCGGGAGCCGGCCGCGTGGAAACCGCCTACGCCCTGCTCTCCGACATCATCGCCATGCACGCCGTCAGGACGGGAGCAGCTGCAAATGCTTGAATCCACACTTTATTCGACGGAAACCGTGCTGCCGCAGTTCCGAGACGTCAGGAGCCCCTACGACGGCAGGGTGGTCGGCGCGGTTTCGCTGACCGAAGCCACCGCCGGCGAAGCCGTGATTGAAACAGCCCGCATCGGCGCCCGGAAAGCACGGGCGCTGTCCCGCAATGCCCGCGGGAAGATACTCGACGGCGCCGCAACAGAGATCGAGCAGCGCCACGAGGAGTTCGCGCAAACCATTGTGTCTGAGTCCGGGAAAACGATCCGCCAGGCCCGGAAGGAAGTACTGCGCGCGGTCAATACGCTCCGCCTTTCCGCTGCCGAAGCGCGCCGAAACGCAGGCGAAGTCATCCCCTTTGACTCGTACGAGGGCTCAGAGGACCGGACCGGGTGGTACTCCCGCGAACCCTTGGGCATCATTGCCGCGATCACTCCGTTCAACGACCCGCTCAACCTGGTGGCGCACAAGATCGGCCCGGCCATCGCCGGAGGAAACGCCGTGATCCTCAAACCCTCGGCCCTGACTCCGCTGTCAGCCCAGCTGCTCACGGACGCCCTCGTCAGCTCCGGGCTCCCACCGGAGACCCTCACGATTGTTCACGGCGACCGGGAAGTGGCCGAATCAATCATCAGGTCCCGGGACGTACGAATGGTGTCCTTCACCGGGGGGTTCTCCACGGGTGAGAGTATCGCCCGCACCGCAGGCCTGAAGAAGCTTTCGATGGATCTCGGTGGAAACGCACCCGTGATCGTCCTGGACGATGCCGACATCGAGAACGCGGTGGAATCCTGCGTCTCCGGAGCGTTTTGGGCCGCCGGACAGAACTGCGTGGGGGTGCAGCGGATCCTCGTAGCCGCCCCGGTGTACAGCGCGTTCCGCCGGCGCTTCCTGGAGGAAACGGCGCGGTTGGTTGCCGGAGATCCATCGGATGAACGGACGGATGTCGGGCCCATGATCAGCCCGGCCGCCATGCAGGAGCTCCAGACGAAGCTGGACGGGGCCCTCGGTGCCGGCGCTGTCCTGCTCTCAGGCAATGTCAGGGACGGCAATGTGCTTCAGCCGACCGTCCTGGAAGCCGTCCCGGCGGACAGCAGCCTGTGGAAGGAGGAGGTTTTCGGGCCGGTGGTCATGCTTCATAAATTCAGCACCTTCGAAGAGGCCATCGACGTCGCCAACGCCATCGAGTTCAGTCTGCATGCGGGCATCTTCACCGACTCCCTGGCCAAGGCCATGGATGCGGCCCGCGAGCTCGAAGCAGGCGGCGTCATGATCAACGATTCCTCTGACTACCGGTTCGACGGCATGCCGTTCGGCGGGGCCAAGTACGGGAGCATGGGCCGGGAGGGCGTCCATTTCGCGTATGAGGAGATGACGCAGCCAAAGGTCATTTGCATCAAGAACTGACCGAACTGGAGGGCGCGACCGGGCCCTGCGCCCTCCAGTTCCTCCGAGCAAGCGGCACTCAACAACGCCACCACCCACACTTCGACACAGAGGATGGAAAACCATGACCTGCCGCATCGAGACGGATTCGCTCGGGAGCGTTCCTGTACCGGCCACAGCCTATTGGGGAGCGCACACCGCCCGGGCCTTGGAAAACTTCACCATCAGCGGGATTCCCATCTCCCGCCACCCGCACCTGGTGCGTGCGCTGGCGATGATCAAGAACGCTGCGGCGCAGGCCAACTGCGAACTGGGCATCCTTGACCCGCGGGAGGCGACAGCGATCCGCGAAGCGTGCCAGGAAATCCAGGACGGACATCACCACGAACAGTTCTGTGTGGACGTCATTCAGGGCGGTGCCGGAACGAGCACGAATATGAATGCCAACGAGGTGATCGCGAATCTTGCGCTGGAAAAACTGGGCCACCGCCGCGGCGACTACCAGCACCTGCACCCCATTGATCACGTTAACCGGTGCCAATCCACCAACGACACCTATCCCACGGCGATCAAACTGGCACTGATTTTCGCCAATGCAGAGCTCCACCGCGAGTTGGGCAAGCTCGCCGAGTCCACCCGCAGCAAGGGTGCCGAATTCGCCGACGTGGTGAAGATGGGCAGGACACAGCTTCAGGACGCCGTCCCGATGACCCTTGGGCAGGAGTTCAATGCCTTCGCCGCGACGCTGGAAGAAGACCGCTCCAGGCTCATGGAATCCACAGCGCTGATGCTCGAGTGCAGTCTGGGCGCCACCGCCATCGGGACCGGCATCACCGCCGAACCTGGGTATCAGCAACTCGTACTTCGGGCGCTGTCCGAGGTCTCCGGCGTCCCCGTCTTTCCCGCCGCTGACCTCATCGAAGCGACGTCCGACGTGGGCGTTTTCATGCACATGTCGGGCATGCTGAAGCGCACGGCCATAAAGCTGTCCAAAATCAGCAGCGATCTCCGGCTGCTGTCGAGCGGTCCACAGAACGGCTTCGGCGAGATTGTCCTGCCCCCACGCCAGGCCGGGTCATCAATCATGCCGGGAAAGGTCAACCCCGTCATCCCTGAGGCCATGAATCAGATTGCCTTCGCGGTCGCCGGAGCTGACACTACGGTGACGATGGCTGCAGACAACGGGCAGCTCCAGCTCAATGCCTTCGAACCTGTCATCGCCCATGTCCTTCTTCAGAGCATTTCATGGCTCGAACAGGGATCACGAATTCTTCGTCGTTACTGCATTGATGGCATTGAAGCGAACACCGGACGCCTCGCCCGCCAGACGGCAGCCTCGGTGGGGCTTGCAACGGCTCTAATACCCGCCATCGGCTATGCCGCCGCGGCAGCGGTGGCTAAGGAGGCCCTCCAGAACGGGTCAACCATTCTGGACGTCGTCACCAGAAGGAACCTCTTGGGCCGGGACGCAGCTCAGGCATTGCTTGAATCCGCCGTACTGCCTGTCAGAAATGCGGACATGTCCGGAGTCTGACCACTTTCACTCGGTGGCGCGTGCGCCGCCGGTGTCCCGCCTGATGAAACTGGAAAGCGTCATGGCCGTCACTGTGTCCGTGACGCCGGGAATAGCCGCGATCTGCTCCCAGATCTCCTGTACCCTCTCCAGCGATCGGGCCTCGACCCTCACCAGCAGATCAAAGTCACCGCTCACGACGTCACAGAGAACCACTTCAGGAATCGACCGCAGCACGGCGATGACATCCGACCCCCGCACCCGGTCCTTCCTGTAGACCATCAGGAAGGCGGACACGAGACCCTGGCCCGGCGGGCCGGCAACGATCGTGTACCCCTGGATATACCCCTGCCGTTCCATCCGTTCGATCCGCTGGCGCACGGCATTCCTCGAAAGGAGGACCTTGGTCGCCAGCTCTGCATGGCTCATGCGCGCGTTCTTCGTGAGCTCCGCAAGAATCCTCTGATCTATCTGATCAAGACTCACTCGATCCATGCCTACCCTTCACAGCAATAATCCCCCGGGCACAACCGGAACGGAACCAACTTCAAGACCGAAAGCGCTCGAAAAATGACATATCTGCACCAGGCCCGGCCCTCTCTCACTGGCATTAGCTGCATCTTGTTCGACATGGACGGAACGCTCCTGGATTCAGCACCCGGCGTTACGGCAAGCGCCACCCAGGCCCTGGCAGCCGTAGGCGCGCCAGTCCCCGCGATGGACAAACTGCGCCGATTCGTCGGCCCACCGATGATCGAGTCCTTCAGAACAGTCTCGCAACTGGACGAAAAAACCGCCCAAAAGGCCCTCCAACATTACCGCAAAGCGTATGCCGATCATGGCGCTGAACAGTCCAGCCTCTACGACGGGATAATAGACCTGCTTCAAAACCTACATTCGGCCGGTATTCCAATGGCCGTAGCCACATCCAAGGTGGAGGACCAAGCAATACGACTCGCACGAAAGTTTGGAATTGAAGGCCATTTCATCAACGTATGCGGGGCATCGGACCGTGAGGGAAGAGCGAGTAAGGACGAGGTCATCGCCGAATTGCTGCTCCGGCTCCAATCCGACGGCGTGGACATTTCCAGTCCCGCAATGGTCGGAGACCGAAGCTACGACGTCGCCGGAGCAGCCAAACACGGAATCCCCACAATATTCGCACTCTGGGGGTACGGGGAGGCCGAGGAGGCGTCGCAGGCGGCCGCCGTTGCCTCCTCCCCCGCAGCTCTATTGCCACTGATCCTCAGCAACCGTCGTCAGACAGCCACCCAGCGATACAATCCCCTGTGCCATGAGTCCCCGGACGCGACCAGCAGGCATCAGTCCGCTGTTTGCTAGAAGCTGCGGCCTAGGCAAGAAGGATGCATCTCCCTAAGGGGCCCGTCACAGCCCGTGCGCCGGCGTATGGGCCCGGGGCCCTTCGTCCAGCATCAAGCTCCAAGGCACTGCGTCCGGTCAGGACTCCAGAACCAGCAGCTGGGCCTTGTCGGCGTCCCAGCCCACCCACAGCTCTTCATCAGGCAGGAGCCCCTGGCCCCGGTCCGAGCTCAGCGCACGAAGCTGGAGTTCGTGGCCGCCGGCGGTGAGCCGGTGGCGCACGGTGGCGCCTAGATTCGTGGACGACACCAGGGCCGCGGCGCAGCCGTTCTCCGCCGTGGCCCGCGTCTTGAATTTGAGGTGCTCCGGGCGGATGGAGACGGCGTAGTTCTCGCCGCTTGCCCCGCGGTCCCGGACCTTTGCCAGGCCAAGTCCGCCGAGGTCCACAAGTGCCTCCTCGCCGTTCCGCTCAACAATGGTGCAGGGAATCAGGTTAGTGTCGCCGAGGAAGCTGGCCACCCAGTCCGTGAGGGGGTGGTTGTAGACTTCCTCCGGCGGCCCCGACTGGACAATCTTCCCGTCCCTCATCACCACGATCCGGTCGGACATGGCCATGGCCTCGTCCTGGTCGTGGGTCACGAACAGCACGGAAATGCCCAGGCTCTTCTGCAGGGTCTTGATCTCCTCCTGCATCTGCTCGCGCAGGCGCTTGTCCAGGGCCGCCATCGGCTCATCCAACAACAGTGCGGCCGGGTTGAAGACCAGGGCCCGCGCCAGCGCCACCCGCTGCTGCTGTCCGCCGGAGAGCTGGCGTGGCTTGCGGTCGCCCATCGCGCCCAGGCCAACGCGGTCCAGCGCGTCCGAGGCACGCTGCCGGCGTTCCGTGCGGGGCACCTTCCGCATGCGGAGTGCAAACTCCACGTTTTCCAGGGCGCTCATGTGCGGGAACAATGCGTAGTTCTGGAACACCACACCGAGATTGCGGTCCCGGGGCGGCAGCGTGTCCACCGGCCTGCCGTCGATGAGGACTGAACCGGCGGTGTGTTCTTCAAACCCGGCCACCATCATCATGGTGGTGGTCTTGCCCGAGCCGCTGGGGCCCAGCAGGGTGACGAACTCGCCGGGCTGAACCGTCAGGTCAAGCTGGTCCACAGCAACGACGTCGCCGTAGTGTTTGCTGACCTGGCGGAGCTCAATGGCGCCTTGCGTGGCTGTCCCGGACCGCGGAATCGGTTCCACGGAAACTACTGATGCAGTCATCGACTTTCCTTTACGTTTGTGCGGACACGGCCAGGGGCAGCATCCGGGCCGTGGAGCGGCGCTTGAGGACAAACAGGACCTGGAGAAGAAGCCCGATGGTCGCGACGCTGACCAGCAGGGCGGACGAAACGGCGATCTTCGGGGTCAGGTTGAACTGGATATCCGTGAACATCTTGACCGGCAAGGTCGTCGCCCCCGGCGACTGCATGAACAGGGACATGACCGTCTCGTCAATGGAGACCGAGAAGGCGAAGAGTGCCCCGGAGATCAGGCCCGGCAGGATAACGGGCAGATACACATGGCGCAGAACAGACAGGGCACCGGCCCCGAGGCTCTTCGCCGACCGGACCAGGGCGGGGTTGAGCCCCGCGAGGCTGGCCCGAGTCGTCAGGTACACGTAGGGCGTTGCAATCACGGCGTGCGCCAGGCCGATGGGGATGATGCTCCCCACCATGCCGATCGAGATGAAGAACTGGTAGAACGCCAGCGCCAGCACCACGGTGGGCACGATCATCGGCGCCAGGATCAGGCCCACCACGGCAGGCTGTCCCGGGAACTTGCGCCCGTGCAAACCGATCGCCGCGGTGGCGCCCAGCAGCACACCGATCACGACGGCGATCGCCGCCGACTGGAGGCTGGCCGTCAGGGCGGAGGTCCAGGCCCGGTCGGCGAAGAACCCGGCCACGGCGGCGAAGGAGATCCCCTCCGGCGGGAACGTGATGTAGCGGCTGTCGTTCAGCGCTACCGGCACCACAATCGCCGTCGGAATGACGAGGAAAAGGAAAGCCGGGATGGAAAGAAGCGCCAGCAGGCGGTGCTGCGGATTAGTTGTCTTCATGGTGGCCTCCTGCCTTGAGGACGCGCTGGTAGACAGCCACGAGGATGCTGACCATGACCGTCAGGATGACGGCCAGCGCAGCAGCACCGGAGAAGTCCGTGAGCTGTCGGGCGTAGTAGTCGATCTGGTTGGCGATCATCATGTCCCCGGGTCCGCCCATGACCACGGGCGTGATGAAGAAGCCCGTGCTGATGATGAAGACCAGCAGCCCGGCGGCGGAAATGCCGGGCATGCTCAGCGGCAGCGTGATTCTCCGGAAGACGGATCCTTCCCGCGCGCCCAGCGAGCGGGCGGCCAGCCCAAGCCGGTCATCGATGGACGTCAGCGAGGAGAAGATCGGGAACACCGCATACGGCAGGAGACAGTGCACCATGCCGACGATCACGGCGAACCGGTTGTGCAGCAGCGGGATCGGCGCATCGGTGAGCCCGATGCCCTGCAGGAACGCGTTCACGATGCCGTTGTCCTGGAGCAGGACCGCCCAGGCGAAGTTCTTCACCAGGATGCCGGTCCAGAACGGCAGCAGTACGACGGCGAACAGGATCACCCGGGTGACGTTCCCGGCACGCCACAGGACCATGGCGATGACATAGCCGAGCCCTACCGTCACGATGGTGCTCGCCAGGCTGATGGTCAGCGTGTTGACCAGCGCGCGCAGCACCAGCGGGTCCTCGAGGACCCGCTGGTACGCGTTGTCGGCGAAGCTTGCGCCCACCAGTTTGCCCAGCGGCGTCAGGAACAGCACCACGTCGAAGGCCAGGATCGGGGCCAGCAGCAGCCACCAGCCGCTGCGCCGCCGTCGGGGTGCTGCTCCAGCGGACGGAGGCGCACCGCGGCCCCGCGGCCGCGTCCGCTCCAGTGTTGCGTTGGTCATGTCAGCTGGCCTGCCAGAGCTTGAACTGCTGTTCGGTCTTCTTCAGGTTCTGCGACCACCACTTGTCGTCGCGGACCAGGATCTTGTCCGCGAGCAGGGGGCTGGTGGGAAGCGTGTCGGCGATTTCCTTCGGCAGCTTGGACAGCGCCGGGATGTTGGCCAGGGTCAGGTTCGTGACCTTGTCGAACGCCGCGCCGGCCTCGGCGTCGTTGGACATGAAGTTCATCAGCTTGAACGCCGCTTCCTTGTTCTTCGCGCCCTTCGGCACCACGAAGTAGTCGCCGGCCAGCACGGCGTTTTCGGCGGAGAAGTTCAGCTTTGCGCCGTCGTTGCGGGCCGCGTTGATCCGGTTGTTGAAGCTGGTGGAGAGGGAGACCTCGCCGGAGGTGAGCTGCTGGATCGGCTCCTGGTTGGCAGAGTGGTACAGCAGCCGGTCCTTGCCCGGGTGCTGGCCCAGGACCCGCAGGGCGCGGTCGACGTCGAGGGGGTAGATCTTGTCGAACGGGACGCCGTCAGCCAGCAGCGCGGCTTCCAGGACGGAACTGTCGGACAGCTGGTTGTACACCGAGCGCTTGGTGTTGTACTTGCCCTGATCGAAGAACTGGGCCCAGTCTTTGGGCGCCTGGGCGTCAGAAATGACCTTCTGGTCCCAGGCCATGACGAACAGGAAGCTCAGGTACTTGATGCCATACTCGGCCTTCGCGTAGCCGGGCAGGCCCTTGTCACTGATGATGTCGTAGTCGAACTTCTCCAGCAGACCCTCGGCCACGGCCACCTCGTACTCCGGCGCCGTGATTTCCACGAGGTCCCATTGCACGTCGCCGGACTGAACCTGCGCTTTGAGTGCCGCCAGGCTGGTATTGGCCAGGAGCGTGGTCTGGATGCCCGACTGCTTGGAGAACGGATCCAGGATCGTCTGGGTCAGCTGGTCGTTGTAGGAGCCGCCATAGGACGTCACCGTCACGGCCTTGTTGGCGGCCGAGCTTTCGGCCGGCTTCGCTGCGCCGCATCCGGAGAGCGCCAGGCCCGCGAGCGGGGTCAGCGCTGCCGCTTTGAGGAGCTGCCTGCGGTCAAACGGAGTGGATCGAAAATGTGTCAAGGAAAGCCTCTCATTGGTGCCCGCGCCACGGCGCGCCAAAGGAGGCCGTGCTGGGGCGGTGGGGCGTGGGGCGGGTGGCGCATAGAAGCGTCAGGGGAATCGACGGCGGCGGTTCTCGCGCACCGTCCATCCACGCAACGTTGGTGACTCAAATCCGCGGTCCGGCGGCTTTTCGGTTTCGCAACTGTAACTGTGAAGTTGCTCACCAGTCAACAGTTGTATTGGTTTAATCAACTTGAGGACCGGAAACCCTCTCCGGCGCGGTTCCTGCCGCCCGCGCCACAGCCCTTCACGCCATAGGGGACGGGCCGCGTCGGGCCGGCACGGGTCCATATCTGGCCCGCAAGGGGACGGCGGCCTCCACCAGGATTCCGCGCAGCCAGTCCTTGAACGGGTCCTCCGCGAGCCACGGGTTCCACACCATGTCGATGCCCAGGGTCTGGATCGGGAAGGGGAATTCCTCCATGCGCAGGTCGAAGCGGCCCACGAATTCCAAGCCGACCTGATACCGGTGGACCGCCACCCCGCCGGCCTGGGCAATCAGGTGGGGAATGAACAGGTAGTCGGAAACGCGCTGCCGGATTGTGTAGGGCACTTTGCGTTCGTCGAGGATTTCATAGGGCCGCGGGCGCTCCGGGGACGCGTCCAGGACCACGTGCGGCACGGTTTTCAGCAGTTCCAGCGCATCGGCTTCCCGCGGTGAATCCCACGACGTGACGACGACCCAGCGGTCGTCATACAGGCGTTCACGCGGGTAGGGCGTGGCGAACGTCTCGGGGAGCAGAATGACGTCGGCCGCATCCTCCGCAAAAACCGCGATGGTCGGGGAGGACGTGGTGCGCAACCGCAGGACCGTGTTTGGCGCACGCTCCGCCAGCAGCCGGGTGAGAGTGCTGCCGATCACGAACGCGGTGCTGTTCGTCATCGCCACAGTAATCAGACGTCCGTCGGTTGCAGGGTCAAACGGCGCGGCATTGACCAGCCGGGCCGTCTGCGTGAGCGTCTGCCGCAATGCAGGCAGGAGCTCAGCAGCCCGCGGCGTCAGCACCATTCCGCGCCCCTGCCGCACAAGGAGTTCGTCACTGAGCATGCGACGCATGCGCGTCAGCGCATGGCTCATGGCCGGCTGCGACAGCCCAATCTTGCCCGCCGCCTTCGTCACCGACCGCTCTTCAAGCAGCGCCAGCAGCGGCACCAGCAGGTTGAGGTCGACCGAAGCCAGCCGGGCCAGCTCTCCGTCCATCCCAGGCTCCATCGCCATTGCACCCTTCACTTGTCGCACGCCGGCTGTCCGGCGCATGGCCCATCATGCCCAATCATTCACGCGGTGCACGTGAAAGATGATAATTATTCATTTGTCGAACATCCTTTACAACTGGGAAACTCAATATACGCCGTGATTGTGACTCACGCCACGCCACTGTTTTCAAAGGAGAAAGCCATGAAGATTGTTCTCGACCGACCGCGCTGCGAAGGCCATGGCCTATGCGAGGAGGTCGCCCCGCAGCTGATGCACCTGGACGACGAGGGCGAGCTGGTGCTGGACATCGAGACGGTCGATGACGTTCTTGAAGCGGCGAAGGCCGCGGTCCGCGTCTGCCCGGTTGCCGCGCTGCGGCTGGCGTGACCATGCCGCTGAAGCGCATTGTCGTCGTCGGCAACGGCATCGCCGGCCTCACCGCGGGCGACTCCCTGAGGGCGGCCGGTTTCGACGGCGAACTGACCATCGTCGGCGATGAGCGCCATGCGCCGTACAGTCGTCCCGCGTTGTCGAAGGCTGCCCTCATGGACTCCGAAGACATGACCTCCCATCAGCTCCCCGCATCAACCCACGAGGCACGGGAGATCCTGGGCGTGAGCGCGACGCGGCTCGATGCCGACAGGAAGGTGGTGCACTTCGACGACGGCGGCGACCTTCCGTTCGACGCCCTGGTCATCGCCACCGGCTCCCGGGCACGCCGCCTCGGCCCCGGCGACAATGCGGGCCGCCGCGGCGGCGAACTGACGCTGCGCAACGTTGAGGATGCACTGGCCTTGCGCCGCCGGCTCGCAAACCGGCCGTCCGTCGTCGTCATCGGGGGTGGCGCCCTGGGGATGGAGATCGCCTCCGGGTGCCTGTCCGCGGGCTGCGAGGTAACCCTCGCGTCGCATGATCGTCCGCTGACCCGACAGCTGGGTCCTTACTTATCCGAGGTTTTCCTGGCCGCTGCCCGCCGCCGCGGGCTCAGGCTCGCGCCCTCCCGCGCGGTCGAACTGCGCAGTGCCGGGGGGCGCAGCGCCGGCGGGCGCACGCTGGTTGTGCTCGCCGACGGTTCAAGCATCGAGGCCGATCTCGTGGTCAGCGCCGTCGGAGATGCTCCCAACACCGAGTGGCTCGCCTCAAGCGGCCTCCTGACCAACGGCCGGCTTGAAGTCGACACCCGCGGGCGCGTCCGGCCGGACATCATCGCCGCGGGAGATGTGGCCGCGTTCCCGACCAGGCACGGCATCTTCCGCGTTCCCCTGTGGACCAGCGCCATCGAGCAGAGCAAGGCCGCGGCGCTGGCCCTGGTGAGGGGAAATGAAGCGCCGGAGCTCGACTTCCAGCCCTACTTTTGGACCGAGCAATTCGGCCTCAGCCTGAAGGCGAGCGGTTTCCTGCCCCTGGCCGGCGCCCCCGGATTCCTCGAGGGCGATCCCGACGGCGGCCCAGCCCTCATGCGCTGGTCCCACGGCGAGGGTTCGGGCACCGCCGTCGCCATCAACAAACGGATCCCCGTTCCGAAGTTGCGGCGCCTGAGCGGCTCCGCTCCCGCGGCGGCATCGCCCGCCGCCTGAGGGTCGGCCCTTTAGGCGGCGTCGCTCGAGTAGTGGAGCGAAGCACTCCCACATCAGATGCAACACAGCGGAAGATGATCTTTTGTCTGCCCGTGCGGCTACACTGGATGAATCGAACATATATTCGAATAAGGGTGTGTTGTGGGCGTTGTTGTCGGTCCCCGCGTGATAGATGCGGGCATGTCGTTGCTGTCGGTGCTGATCTCTCCGGTCCCGGTCGCGGCCGGGTATCCGTCGCCGGCGCAGGACTACTTTGATGGCCGGATCGATCTGAACGAGCACCTGATCACGGACATCACCAGCACGTACGTCGTGCGGGTGTCCGGGGACTCTATGGAGGGCGCCGGCATCAGCGACGGCGATGAACTGATCGTGAACCGGGCTCTGGAACCCAAGGACGGGTCCGTGGTCATCGCCGTCCTGGACGGGGAACTGACCATCAAGCGGCTGCGGATCATGGCCGCCGGGGTGGTGCTGCAGGCGGAGAATCCGGCGTACCCGGACATCCGGGTGCCGTCGGTCTCGGATCTGGTCATCTGGGGCGTCGCGACCCGGTGCCTGCACCATGTTTGAGGCAAGCAATGTTTAGGGCAAGCAATGTTTAGGGCAAGCAATGTTTGAGGCGAGCGATGTCTAAGCCCACCCCGATGCGGCGGATGCCGCAGATCGCGCACGTGGATGTGAACTGCTTCTACGCCTCGGCCGAGCGGGCGTTCGACCCGTCCCTGGAGGGCAGGCCCGTCGTTGTGCTGTCCAATAACGACGGCTGCGCCGTCACCCGGTCCCCGGAAGCCAAAGCCCTCGGCATCGGCCTGGGCGAGCCGTGGTTCAAACTCGCGCCGCGGGCCAAAGAATGGGGACTCGTTGCCCTCTCCAGCAACTACGAGCTCTACGGCGACATCAGCGCCCGCGTGATGGAACTGCTGGGCCGTTACTCGGCCTGGCTGGAGGTCTACAGCATCGACGAGGCCTTCCTCGGCGTCAAAGGCACCCCGGAGGACCTGCTGGACCTGGGCCGGACCATCAAGGCCGCCGTGCGGCGGAATGTCGGGGTGCCGGTCTGCGTTGGGATCGCCGGGACCAAGACCCTGGCGAAACTGGCCAACAAATGGGCCAAGCACAACCCGGCCTTCGACGGGGTCTGCCACTGGGACTCCGTACCCGCCACGGAGCGGGAATCCCTGATGCGGCGACTGTCCGTGATCGAGATCTGGGGTGTCGCCACCCGGCTGACCAAGCGGCTCAACGGCCTGGGCATTCAGTCCATCCTGGATCTGTCCCGGGCCGATCCGGTCATGATCCGGGACCGGTTTTCCGTGGTGATGATGCGCACCGTCCTGGAACTGCAGGGCACCCCGTGCATCCCCATGGAGGAAGAACGGATCGGCCGGGACCAGCTCATCTTCTCCCGCTCCTTCGCCACTCCCATTACCACCACGGCCGGGATGCGGCAGGTCCTGAGCGTCTACGGCCAGCAGGCCTCGGCGCGGCTGGCCAAACACGGGCTCCAGGCGAAAGTCCTCACCGCGTTCGCCGGCACCTCACACTTCAATCCGAAAGACACCTCCTACCCCTCGGTGTGCGTGCCGCTGCCCATGCCCACCGCCGATCCCGTCCTGCTCACCAGGGCCGCCCACGCCCTCCTCCCCGTCATCCACACAGGCATCAGGTACGCCAGGGCCGGCATCATGGTCACCGACCTGCGGCCGACCGGCAACCAGGCACCCCTGGCGCTGTTCGAGAACCCGCACGAGGAACGCCGCGTCGGCACCCTCCTGGAAGACGTGACACGCCGGTACGGGCGCGGCTCCATCGGACTCGGCCATGCCGGCATCCGCGGCGGACCGGACTGGACCATGAGACGGGACATGCTCTCCCCCCGGTACACCACGCACTGGGACGAACTCCCCCTCGTCAAAGCCGCCTAAACCACAACACGCCCGCACTGCCACACCACGAAAGAAAACCCTGATGACCCTTGCACCCGAAGCCCCCGCACAGGCCGACGTTCAAATCCGTTTCGACGCCGCCGGCCGGCCCCTGGCCATCCGTCACGACGGACGGATCTGGCTCGTCGATCCCGCCACCGAGTCCGAACACCGGTTCGGACGCGACGCGTGGCGGGACGCCCGGCCCACGGCCGGCGTCGGCAGCAGCGAACCGGTGACCATCGAGTACTGGCGGGTGCAAGCCCGCCTCGGGTCCACCTCGGCGTTGCGGACGTTCACGCTTCTCCGGGACCCGCTCTCCACCCGGTGGCTCCTGGAATCCGTCGATGACGGTTCCTGAATGCCACCATCAGTGAGCCGCGGACCGATCAGCAACCAGACGTGGGAGGCGATCAGGGCGGAGTTCACGCTGCCGGCCCTGGAGCAGGTTCATCGCCGGCTCGCCGAACTCATGGACGACCCCGAACCGGTAATGCAGCAACTCGTCCGCGTCTTCATCGACGACGGCACCTTCTGCCCGGGATTCCAGTTCCTCCCCGGCGGCCAACTCCGGCCGACCGTCGTCGCGCTGTTTCAGCGCGCGATCGAACTGAAAGTCCCGCACAATTACTTCACGGCCTGGATGGTCACTCCATCCAGGGATCTTGCCGGCGGCCGCCCCGTTGACCATCTGAAACGCGACCCCGCTCCCCTGCTGCGCGCGCTTGAAGCCTTCGGCCGTCGCTAGAGCTCTTGACCTCGCTAGCGGATCCGTCCCTACGATTGCCCGGTTCGGTCGAGCGCCGCGAGGAGCCGTCTGACCGAGCCGCCGAGGTTCCACTCCGTGACGAGGCGCTCAAGGTCTGCCCGCGAACCGCCGGGGACAGGATGCAACCGGGCGCTGGCTTCCTCGACCGTCGGCAGCTCCAGGTCCCGCACGATCTTCACGACGGCGGGCGCGACCCTGAGGTAGTCCGCGGCCGCGGCCAGCTTTGACCGCACGGCAGTGGACACGCCGCTTCCTGCATCGGCGGCGGCCGCCAGCAGCCCGTCGAGCGTGCCATAGTCTCCGAGCAGCGACGCGGCGGTTTTCTCGCCGATGCCGGCGACGCCCGGCAGCCCGTCGGAGGTGTCGCCGCGCAGGGTCGCGTAGTCGGCATACTGCTTTGGCAGCACGCCGTACTTGGCGACGACGACGGCGTCGGTCAGGACTTCGAGGTTCCTCATTCCGCGCGCGGTGTAGATCACCCGCACCTGACGGGCGTCGTCGACGACCTGGAAGAGATCACGGTCGCCCGTCACCACGTCGACCGGAAGCTCGGCGTGGCTGGCGTAGGTGCCGATGACGTCGTCGGCCTCGTGGTCGGCAGCCCCGACGACGGCGATGCCGGCGAGCTGGAGCACCCGGCGGATCATCGGAATCTGCGCCTCGAGCGCATCCGGCACGACCTCCACATCGGGGCCGCCGGCCACCGTCTCGGCGACCCGATGCGACTTATAGCTAGGAATGAGGTCCACCCGCCACTGCGGGCGCCAATCGTCATCCCAGCACGCAATGAGGTGCGTTGCTTCGTAGTCGGTGGTGAGCCGCGCCATCATGTCGAGCAGCCCGCGGACGGCGTTCACCGGGGTGCCGTCGGCGCGGCGGATCGTGTCAGGCACCCCGTAGAACGCGCGAAAGTACAAAGACGCGGTGTCGAGCAGCATCAGACGGTCGGCCATACCTGATCCTGACACGAAGGGGCCCGTTAGCGGTGGACAATGACCGGCCCGGCTAACCGTTCACCTTCCTTGTCCTGGCCGACCGCGGCTCCAAAGACATCCTCATCGCCGCAACGTCCTACTCTTTGGACCCTCTCCAGCGGCGGCGTCCAAAGCGTCGCCACGCACCTCCCACAGCAATCTCACGCTCTTTAACTGGTGGGGCCACAGGCCGCCGGTACTGGACGCCTTCCGGCCCCTCGGCGCGGGCATGCGCGACTGGCTGGACGAGATCATGGCCCCCGCCCTGCCGTGACGGGCGGGTGCGTCATGATAGGCGTAGGCTATCTACGCTTCAGGGCCGCACGCTTTGCCAGCAGCGGGCGTGCATTCCAGAGCGGGGAAAGCCCCAGGAACTGACCGGTGAAGGAGCTGGCGTGGACACACGGAAGCTGAAGTACTTCCTGGCCGTCGTTGACCACGACGGTTTCGGCCGCGCCGCGGAGCACCTGCTCATCGCCCAGCCCTCCCTCTCGCAGACCATAGCGAGCCTGGAAAAGGACCTCGGGGTGCCGCTCTTTCACCGCATCGGCCGCCGCGCCGTGCTGAGCGAGGCGGGCCGGGAACTCGTCGGGCCGGCCCGGCTCGTTATGCGGGACCTTGACGCAGCGCAGTCCGCGGTGCAGGCGCTCCGGGGCGTGCGGAGCGGCCGGCTGGACATCATCACCATGCCCTCCCCGGGCATCGAGCCGCTGACGTCCATGATCGCGGAGTACACCCGGGCGCATCCGTCCGTGCGGCTCAACGTCAGTGCCGCGTTCACCCCCGAGGAAGTCATTGAATCGGTCCGCAGCGGCAGCACGGAGATCGGCCTCGCCGGATCGCCCAACCCCATCCGGGTCCCGGGCGTGCAGGTCCTGGAGCTGGAGCGCCAGCCGCTGATCCTGATCGTCAACCCGCAGACGGATACCTTCGGCACGGGGACGGCCATCCAGCGCGAGGACCTGGGCGGGCACCGGCTGATCGCCAGCCAGCGCGGCTCCCTGATGCGCTGGCTGGTCGACGATGCCCTGGCCCGCGGCGTCGACACCGAAATCGTGGTGGAGGTCGCGCACCGTACCTCAATCCTGCCGCTGGTCCTGGCCGGCGTGGGCCACGCCGTGATGCCCTCGTCCTGGGCTCCGCTGGCACACAAGTCCGGGCTGCGGACCCTCCTGATCGAGCCGGTATCCCATCTGGACGTCGCGATCCTGAGCCGGAAGGAGGACCTGACGCCGGCGGCTCGGGCCTTTCTCGCCGTCGCAGAGCTGCATGCGGCCAGGAGCCCGCACGCTCCCGGCGACGAGCCGAACCAATAGGCTGAACCTATCTACTGGATCGGATCTTGGTCTTGGACGGCGGGTGGTGCCTGGCCGTCTACTTGAAGAGGACAAGCAGTGTGACGCTGCTAACACACTCAACGAGGAGGTAGGCACATGAGCGCCACCCAGAAATTCAGCATCGCTTCCATCCCGGCCGACGGCGTTGGCAAGGAAGTTGTCTCCGCCGGGCGCCGCGTCCTGGACGCCCTCGCCCAGCATTCAGGCGGCAAGTTCGCCTTCGAATGGACCGAGTTCCCGTGGGGCTGCGGCTACTTCGAAAAGACCGGCCAGATGATGGACCCGAAGGGCCTGGAGGCCCTGAAGAACTTTGACGCCATCTACTTCGGCGCCGTCGGCTGGGAAAACGTCCCGGACCACATCAGCCTCTGGGGCCTGCGCCTGAACATCACGCAGAACTTCGACCAGTGGGCCAACATCCGCCCGGTGAAGTTCCTGCCCGGCATCCAGTCCCCGCTTCGGAAGGCCGACCACACGGAACTCGACTGGATCGTGGTCCGCGAAAACAGTGAAGGCGAGTACGCCGGCCTGGGCGGGCGGAACCTCAGCGGCCGCGGTCCCGGCAACGAGGTCGCCCTCCAGACCGCCCTCTTCACCGAAAAGGGCTGCGAGCGGATCATGCGCTTCGCCTTCGACCTCGCCCGGACCCGCACCGTCAAGAAGGTCTCCTCCGTCACCAAGTCCAACGCCCAGCAGTACGGCATGGTCCTCTGGGACGAAACCTTCCAGCGCGTGGCCCTGGACTACCCGGACGTGGCCACCGAAAGCGTCCTGGTCGACGCGATGAGCGCCAAGTTCATCCTGCACCCCGAGGACCTCTCCGTCGTCGTCGCCTCGAACCTGAACGCGGACATCCTTTCGGACCTCGGCTCGGCCCTGGCCGGAAGCCTCGGCCTGGCGGCCAGCGCCAACCTGAACCCGGAGCGCCGCTTCCCGTCCATGTTCGAACCGGTCCACGGCTCCGCCCCGGATATTGCCGGCAAGGGCATCAGCAACCCGATCGGCGCGATCGCCAGCGCCGCCCTGATGCTGGACCACTTCGGCCTGCACGAGGAAGCCCGCCAGGTGGAGGCCGCCATCGAGCAGACCACCGCCGCCGGCTACCTGACGCGCGACGTCGGCGGCGACGCCAACACGGTCGACGTCACCGACGCCATCATCAAGGCCCTCACCCACACCCTGGCCGCCGTCTAGCCCCACCACGCCCGGGGCGGGCGGTGCCGCGTACGCCGCCGCCCGCCCCGACTCAGCTCCTTTCATTCTTCAAGCAGGCTCCATTCACATTCCACAATGAGGTAGGAATCATGGGACACATCACCACCGCGGGCACGTCCGCGGGCGCCCCCAAGACACGCTGGTACAGGCAGCTGTACTTCTGGGTATTGACCGGCATCGTCCTCGGGATCCTGGTCGGCTGGCTCGCCCCCGCCGCGGGCATCGCCCTGGAACCGATCGGCACCACGTTCGTCAACGCCATGAGAATGCTGATCGGCCCGATCGTGTTCCTGACCATCGTCGGCGGCATCGCCAGCGTCGCGGACCTGAAAAAGGTCGGCATGACCGGCCTGAAGGCCCTGACGTACTTCCAGATCGGCACCATTTTCGCCCTGCTCTTCGGCCTGGTCGCCATCAACCTCTTCCGCCTCGGCGACGGCGTCAACGCCGATGCCAGCGCGATCAAGACCTCCGACTCCGCGGCCAAGCTGATCGACGCCGGCGCCCACCAGGAATGGTGGCAGTTCCTGACCCACATCATCCCCACCAGCATCGTTGCTCCGTTCGTGGAGGGCGACATCCTCCAGATCATCTTCATCGCCGTGATTTTCGGCATCGCCCTGAACGCCATGGGCAAAGTCGGCACGCCCGTCCTCGACGGGGTCCAGCGCCTCACCGGGGTCATGTTCAAGATCCTCGGCTTCATCATGAAGGCCGCTCCCCTGGGCGCGTTCGGCGCGATGGCCTTCGCCGTCGGCAAGTACGGCGTCTCCTCCCTCTCCAGCATGGGCGGGCTGATCGCCCTGTTCTACGCCACCTCCATCCTCTTCGTCGTCGTGGTCCTCGGATCCGTCATGGCCTTCCTGAAGCTGAACATCTTCAAGATGATCCGCCACCTCAAGGAGGAATACCTGCTCATCCTGGGCACCTCCACCGCCGAACCGGCGCTGCCGGGCCTGATGCGCAAACTCGAGCACGCCGGGGTCAAGAAGGAAACGGTCGGGCTCGTGGTCCCCACCGGGTACAGCTTCAACCTCGACGGCGCCGCCATCTACCTATCGCTGGCGGCCGTGTACATCGCCCAGGCCACCAACACCAACCTGACCATCGGCCAGCAGCTGGGCCTCATCGCGGTCATGCTGCTCACGTCCAAGGGCGCCGCCGGCGTCGCGGGCGGCGGCTTCATCGCCCTGACGGCCACACTGGCCACCCTCGGGACCATCCCGGCCGCCGGCATTATGCTCATCTTCGGCATCGACAAGTTCATGTCCGAATGCCGCGCCCTGGTGAACTTCACCGGCAACGCCGTCGCCACCTTGTTCATCGCCTGGTGGGACCGGACGCTGGACGCGGACCGTGTCCGCCGGGTCTTCAACGGCGAAACCGTGGAGCCGATGCCCAGCGAGGACCCGACACCCCTCGACGAGTTCACGGACATCGCTTCAGACCTAACCGACCCCCGGCACGCCGAACCGGCCGACGACGTCGACCTGGCGTCCGGGAACGCCCGCCGCCCCGCCTACTCGAAAAGCAACTGACGTGCTCACATCTCCCGCCCCGACACCCGTGCGGGCCCTCATCGCCCCGGACAAATTCAAAGGCAGCCTCACCGCCGGCGAAGTAGCCGATGCCCTGGCGGCGGGCCTCCGGTCCGCGGCCGGTCCCGGACCCGGATCCGTCCACTGCGAACTGCTTCCCCTGGCGGACGGGGGTGACGGCAGTGTGGACGCCGCCGTCGCCGCCGGCTTCACCCGGCGCAGCTACACCGTCGCAGGGCCCACCGGCCAACACGTCAGTGCCAGCATCGCGTTCGACGGCGTCACCGCGGTCGTCGAGGTGGCCAACACCTGCGGCCTCGGACTCCTGCCGGGCGGAACACTGGAGCCGCTGAACGCTTCCAGCCGCGGCTTCGGCGAGGCCATCCTGTTCGCCCTCAGCCTGAAACCGGCCAGGATCGTCATGGCCCTGGGCGGCAGCGCCAGCACCGACGGCGGCATGGGCATGCTCACCGCCCTGGGCTGCAGCTTCCTCGACGCCGACGGCCGGCAGCTCTACGGCAGCGGCCGGGCGCTGGCGCAGATCCACGCCATCCGCCGGACCGTGCTCCCCGAACTGGCCGACACCGAGCTCATCGTCGCCAGCGACGTCCACAACCCGCTGCTCGGCACCCACGGGGCCCCGGCGGTCTTCGGACCCCAAAAGGGCGCCGGACCCGAGGAGATCGCCACCCTCAACCGGGGCCTCGAACACTTCGTCGCCGCGCTGGCGGCGGCGGGATTCCCCGATGCCGCGGCCCTGGCCGAACGCGAAGGGGCCGGGAGCGCCGGAGGGCTGGGCTACGCGTGCCTGCTGCTGGGGGCCACGCAGGTCTCCGGCGCCGACTACTTCCTGGACCTGCTGGACTTCAACACCCGCAAGGACAGCTGCGACGTCGTCATCACCGGCGAAGGCAGCCTGGACGAACAGACCCTGGCCGGCAAACTGCCTGCCGCTGTGGCCCGCCGCTCCGGATCCCGTCAGATCATCGCCGTCGCCGGCCGCTCGCTCCTCCCCCGGGAACGGTGGGCCGAAATGGACCTGGCCCGGGTCTACACCCTGGCCGAGTACACGGACCAGGACTCCGCCAATGACCCCGAACTGTCCGCCGCCCTGCTCCGCCAAATCGGGAAAGACATCGGGACAAGCCTCCTGTAGCCGCCACACACAGCGCGACGTGGAAACGCCCGCCCGGGCATGACCCGGGCAGGCGTTGCTGGCTGGGCAGTGTGCCGCGATTCGGACCGGCAGATCACCGGCAGATCACCGGAGGTTCACCGACGGTATTCGGCCCAGATACCTTCCACTGCCGCTTCACGGGCGTGCAATGAGGCCCCGGCCAACGGCCCTTCTGCGCCGAGATCGCTGACGGTCACCAGGGTGGAGGGTTCCAGCAAGTGCGGCACCAGGCTGTCACGCAACCGCTCGACAAACTCCGGGCAGTCCACCAGCGGCCCGCTCAGCACGACGGCCGCGGGGTCGCTCAGCGTGGCCGTGTTGCCGATGGCTTCGCCCAGGAGTTCGAGAAAGTCGCCGGCTGCCGGGGAGTCCGGCTGTTCCGCAAAGAGAGCGCCATAGCGGTCCATGTCCAGGGAAAGCCCGCCGGCCGTGGTCATCCCGAGACCGAGCAGACGCTCCATCAGCGTCCGTCCGTCCTGCCGGAGATAGGCGATCTCCCCCGCGATGCCGTGCGAGCCGCGGCGCACCTCGCCGCCCATGACGAGGGCCGCGCCGATGCCGGCCCCGACATAGACCATCAGGAAGTCGTCGACGCCGCGCATCGCTCCGGACTCGCGCTCCGCCAGGGCCGCCCAGTTGACGTCGTTGTCCACCCGGACCGGCCCGCGGAAGTCCCCGAGAAACCGTTCGGCCAGGTTCCACTGCCCTTCGGGGAAAGGCGCGTTCGGCAAGCTCAGCACGGCCTGTCCGGCGGCCTCGACAGGGTTGGCCTGGGAGATGCCGGCGGCCAGGCATGGCGTGGAGACATCGCGCCGGTACTCGGCGAACAGACCGGAGAGGGCGGACTCCAGCTGCTCCCGGGACTGCGGCGTTCCCGACAAGACTTCGTAGTCACCCACGACGCCGCCGCGCAGGTCAGTGGCGCGGAGTTGGGCGCGCCCAGTGGCCACCGCGATAGCAAGAGTGTGTCCGTAGCCGGGGACGATGTCGTAGATCGCCGCGGTGCGGCCGCGCGGGCCCGCCGACTGGCCCGTCTCACCAATCAGACCGGCTTCCGTCAGCCGGATGGCCGCCTCGGAGGCGGTGGGCTTGGACAATCCGGCGGCCGCTGCGATGGCCGCCCGGGAGCTGGGCCCGTTGCGGCGCAGATGTTCGAAGAACCGCCGGTCAGTGACCGTGGCCAATGCCTGCGGCGTCGATGCAGCCGGGGCCAGGGAGTGCGGGGAACGGGTCACAGCAGGGGTCCTCCGATAGGGGTCTTCCCCATCGTAGCGGAGTGCCCTACACTGGAATCGGAATTAGTTAGGATTCTTTACTATAGGAGCGGTCGCCGTGGATCAAACCCCATTAACCCCTCAGATTCCGGCCGATCTCCCCGGCACCGGCGAGCACCGCCGCAATCTGGGCCTCCGCGAAATCCGGGATGCCGAGCTCCCAGGGATGTGTCACGGAAAGTGCCCTCGGGCGGAAGGCTTCCCCCTCACATCGAAATGCCCGATGAAAGAAACCGCAGTTTAGGAATCACGAGACAACGAACGAAGACAATGAGCGAGCAAAACACAGTCCATCAGGCCCCACAGGTCCCCGCTGATGTCCCTGACCAGATCCGCGCCCTCAAGGCCGAGCTGCGCCACCGGATCGGCGACGTCGAAGGAGTATTCCGCCGGCTCGAGGACCGCATCCGGGTACAGGTCGAGGAAATCGAGGCCATCCGGGCGCGCGGGGAGGAGGTCTGGCCGGTCATCGACTATGCGGACATCGAATCCGGTCAGGTCAGCGAGGCCCAGCTGGCCGCGCTGAAGCGGCGCGGCTGCGCCGTCGTCCGCGGGCACTTCCCCCGCGAGAGGGCCCTGGACTGGGACCGGCAGCTCGTGGACTATGTCGAGAGCAATGACTTCGATGCCAAGTACCGCGGTCCGGGGGACGACTTCTTCGGCACCCTGTCTGCCTCCCGCCCGGAGATCTACCCGATTTACTGGTCCCGCCCCCAAATGGAAGCGCGCCAGGACCCGCGGATGGCCGCCGTCCAGTCGTTCCTGAACCGCCGCTGGACCTTCGAATCGGAGGGCCGGACCTGGTTCGACCCGGACCAGGACTCGATGTACCCGGACCGGATCCGCCGCCGCCCGCCGGGCGCCGACTCGAGCGGCCTGGGCCCGCACACCGACTCCGGCGCCCTGGAACGCTGGCTCCTGCCGGCCTACCAGCAGGTGTTCCGGCACGTGTTCGACGGCGAACCCGAGAAGTACGACCCGTGGGACGCCGCCTACCGCACCGAAGTCGACGAGTACGAGGGCGGATCCACGATGTGCTCTGCCTTCCGCACCTTCCAGGGCTGGACGGCGTTGTCCGACATGAACAACGACCAGGGCGTGCTCCAGACGGTCCCCATCCCCGAAGCCATGGCCTACATCCTGCTGCGTCCGCTGCTGGATGACGTCCCGGAGGACGAGCTGTGCGGCGTCAGCCCGCGGCACGTCCTGCCGATCAGCGAGCAATGGCACCCGCTGCTGATGCGGGCGCTCTCGTCCATCCCCGATGTGCAGGCTGGCGACTCGGTGTGGTGGCACTGCGACGTCATTCACGCCGTCGCGCCCGTGCAGGACCAGCAGGGATGGGGCAACGTCATGTACATTCCGGCAGCCCCCCAGTGCGAGAAGAACTCCCGCTACGCCGCCGTCGTGGCAGAGGACTTCAACGCCGGACGCTCGCCCCGCGACTTTCCCGAAGAGCACTACGAAACCGACTGGGACAACCGGTTCCCGGAGAGCGCACTCAACTCCATCGGCCGGCGCGGGCTCGGGCTCGGAGTCTAGCCGCGCCGCCCCGGAGCGACCCCACCCATGGAAGGAAAGCAGTGCCTGAAACCCCTGACAACAGAACCGGATACCCCTCCGCGGTGCTCTGGGACATGGACGGCACGCTCGTGGACACCGAGCCGTCCTGGATCCGGGCCCGCGCCGATCTCGCCGCCGAATACAACGTGCCCTGGAGCGACGCCGATGCCGCCTTCTTCGTCGGCAAACCCCTGCCGTTGTCCGCGGCCGAGATGCGCAGCCGCGGCGTCCCCCTGGCCGAACCCGACCTTATCGACCGGCTCGTCCACCAGGTCCTCGACGACATCCGCGACCGGATCCCCTGGCGGCCCGGAGCGCAGGAGCTCCTCGCACGCCTCGCGCACGCCCGGATTCCCTGCGCCCTGGTCACTCAGGCGTTCCGGCCGGTCGCCGAATTCATCGCAGAAAGTGCCGGTCCCGGCGCCTTCCTCAAGGTCGTGGCCGGTGACGATGTCACTCAAGGCAAACCGCACCCCGAGCCATACCTGACGGCGGCTGCATTGTTAGGAATTCGGCCCGGCGACTGCCTGGCCATCGAGGACACCGACACCGGTGCGGCCAGCGCTGTGGCCGCCGGCATGACAGTCCTGGTCATCCCGCACCTTGGGGCCGTCCCTGGCGGACCGTCCCGGTCAACCCGGGAGACCCTCGCAGGCATCACCGTCGATGATCTTCGCTCCCTCCAGCCCGTGAAGCGGCGTTAGCAACGCCTGCCGCTGCGGCCACAGCGTCACCGATTCCAGCGCCGACAACGCCCGGGCCATGGCCTGCGCCTCCGCCGTAAACAAGTGTCCGTGGACGCGCTGGCTGCACAGACGCAACGCCTGGCCGCGATCAAGTCCGAACCAGTCCATCACGGTGTCGATGCCGTGCGGGCTAAGCCGCCAGGTCTTGTCCGCGTCCTTGACGATCGCGTCTTCGATCGAGATCGCCTCGCGCCGGGAGTCGTGGCCGTCGATGATAGCCAGGATGGCGGCCACCTTCCCGGCGTCGTACCCGGCCCGGGCGAGGATCCCGGCGGCGAGCCGGGCGCCCTCCTTTTCGTGCAGCAGCACCAGGTCCGGCCTGCCGCCCCCGGGGGCGATGGCCCGCAGGACCTCCGCCGGCGGCACCTGGGACCAGCCGATGTCGTGCAGCATGATCGCGGGAAGGACGACGGCGGCATCCGCCTCCGGGTGGGCGTCCAGCAGCGCGCGGGCCAGCCCCACGGCGAAGAGCGTATGGGCGTCGTTGTCGCGGACCGTCAGGAACGGCGCGGCGAGCTCCCAGAGGGCCGCCAGCTCCGGTTCCAGGGCGATGACGCCATCCGGCTCCGCTATGATTCCCGCCGCGACGTCCAGGCCGGAAAAATTGGCGGCAGGCTGCAGTTTGGTCATCCAGCCAGCGTGCCCGCCCTCCGCCCACACGGCAATGGGCCGCTTCCGTCCAGCGGAAACGGCCCATCGACTCCCCGAAACCGCTAGCCGATCAGGGCCAGCACTCCTCCGGCCGTGACAACGCCGCCCGCTTCCGTGCGGACGTCCGTGACGGTGCCGTCCCGGTGTGCTGAGACCTGGGTTTCCATCTTCATGGCTTCAAGAACAACAACGGGGTCCCCTGCCGAGACTTCGGCGCCCGGCTCGACCAGCCACTTCACCACGGTCCCGGCCATGTCGGCGCGCAGTTCCCCCGGGTCGGCAGCCGCGGCAGCACCGCCGTCGGACACCGAAGTCACGCCCGCGGGCAGCCCCCCGCCCGAGCGGGCCCAGCCGTCCAGCAGATCGGCCGGAAGCCCGACGGCCAGTCGGCGGCCGTCCA
>Ga0213836_100461_pt1 | contig 32948 bp, 22 predicted proteins | sample SWPATP03_FD_160578 | JGI IMG/M metagenome (GOLD analysis project Ga0213836, IMG submission 160578) | Coastal seawater microbial communities from Marineland, Florida, United States - SWPA TP0 #3 | ecosystem: Environmental > Aquatic > Marine > Coastal | place: USA: Florida | collected 2016-08-05
CAATCGACAGCGGTTACATCAAACCTTGGGCTACCAAACGCCTGTCGCCGTTGAAGCAGCATTTCGCTGTGCCTAAATAACTTGTCCAGAATATCCGGACTACCTCAGGTCTGACATTTGGACACGACCTCTTCTTTAGCTTTAGACAGCTGGTCACTTGAAAGTATAGTTGAGGTCGTGTCCGAATGTCAGACCTGACCCTGCTCCCGTTAAACGAGCTCAGAGACAGGTTTTTAACGACGGAGCAGTAGGAGACAGATTACTGCGTCGCGGTATAACAATGCGGCTTTTAAGAATAGGCGGCTGGAGGGGCGGTGAATGAGTTATCGAGAAGCTGCAGAAAATGCATATAGTGTTGCTTGTGCCGATGACCCCGAGTTAGCGAAATTCGGGTTGAGTCTCCTTTCCAGTTTGGCTAACAGAGAATGCTACTTAGCGCGGCTAAGCATGATGTTTTTGTATGATTCTGGTCGCGTTGTCCAACCGGACGTCGCGTTAGCAAAACTGTGGGCTGATAAAGCGCGAGCAATGCATCAGAGCTTAACCGATCCCAACGATCTGTATGATGCCGGACTCCAATGTTGGTGGGACCGCGACCGCTTTATGTCAACAGAGCAGGACGCCTTTGAACTTTGGGAGAAAGCTGCTTTGTTGGGGAGCGGAGTTGCTCTTTACGCTATCTGCGATGTGACCCGTAACAGGCAAGAGGGCACGAGCGAATGGACGGAGAAGTTAACTCGAGCTGCGTCTTTAGGCAGCATTGAAGCAATGGTTGAACTTGCCCAACAGAAGGCCCTACGCGACACCGAACAAGGATTACGTTGGCTTCGTGCAGCCGCTGTACTTGGAAGCCTGCGCGCCAAAGAAGTGCTTGAGTGGAGGCCTGACTGACGAAAGAGAGGGGAATAGGGTCGGTTGAGGTAGTCCTGACCCTGCTCCCGTGACTCTGCTCGCGCTGCGATTGATGATTATGGCAAACGAACTCTCCATCGAATTGCGCGAATATTTTAAGCGCTGTGGGCTGCCTGAGCGGAAGATCACGCGCTGCAATGGCAACACGCGGATGTATCATGATCTTGGCCTTTACGGCGATATCGCTGAGGCCTACATGGAAGAGTTGGCAGATCACTATCACGTCGACCTGAGCGGCTTCGAGTTCGATAAATTCTTTCCACCTGAGTTTGCGGGGAAAAATGCGCTCCTTGGTGCGCTGCTCTCAATCTTGCCTTTTGCTGGCTATGTTGCCAGGCAACGCGGTGAGTACTTGCTCCTGACGTTGACTCTCTGGTATGACCCTGCTCTCTGGTATCTCTATGACGCAGCAAGAGGAAAGTGATGAGTAGAACTAGGCTTATTATTGTTATCACTACCCTGTCTCAGGGCGCTTGGCTATTCTTCCTTATTGGACGATATGGGTTTTTTCCGATAGCCTTCGGTTTCTTCACTTTAATCGGATTGGCAGCCTGTATCATGCACCACCAGTACTTCGTCACTCGGCCTTGGGCCCGAGTAGGGTGGGGAGCTATTTCCGGGTATGTAGCATCGTGCGTCTGCGCTTTTATTGCTGAGTTTTTGTTGCGAGGGGGAGAGGTATTTGTGCGCCCGTATCCCATGCAAAATTTGTATTGGTTTCCGCTCTTATCAATGGGGTGGATATTTGGGATCGTAATCGCACTCGCGTGTGCGTCCCATTCGGCGAAGCGGCGGGATTCGTCCGCATAGGCTTTGATGGAGTGACAGGGACTTGGGGAATAAGCGGTTTGTTAACGAGTATTTTCCCGTCCAAGAAAGGCTCATGATGACTTCAACTAGAAAGAAATTCGTTCACGCTGCCAGTACTTATTTTTGTCGGACTAGCGATTGTCGCCGCCCTCGTAGAAACGCAGGAAACAGCACTTACAATTGCTTTTTTTGCGAGGATCGTCGGAGCTTTATTTTTACTTACAAGCATCCGATGTCCTGATTATGACGTTCCGGTTATGTACCAAGGCAAGCTCGGCAGCATTTCTATTTATGCCGGGTTTGCGAGAAGAAAATGTCAAAACTGTGGTGAGGATTTGACTGAAGTATCCGGAACTGGAACCTCATCTTTAAGAAAATCTAGCCGTTCAAAGCGGGGGGGCGTATCCCGATGCCATTCGATCAGAAACCCGGTCAAATCGTAAAGAAAACGGGGACAAGGAACACAAAATAAAAAAAGTAAAACAGGGTCAGGTCTGGCATTCGGACACGAGCTTTAGTTTCGCTTAATCTCAGACCGGGGGACGTGAATCTAGTTGAGGCCGTTTGCAAATGAGATCTGACCCTGTTATCCTGAATATCGAAATTTAGGAAGCGATAGTGTTCGTTGATCGTAGAAAACATTAAAGGAAATGGTCTAATGTTCCAAAAAATTTTCTTGGTTTGTAGCTTTGTATTTCCTTGCGCCGCTTACGCGTGTACATGCGCTGAAAAGTCGATCGATACGGGAGCGATTGTCAAGGCAAAAAGCGTCTTTGTTTTTCGCCTGGTACAAGCACAGATAAAAGCCGGGCATAGCAATGCATACAACACAACTATTTTTGGAAAAATTAAAATTGTCGACCAAATTCGAGGAGTTCGGCGCTTTAAGGAAGTAGAATTTTCCACTGCGGCCTGTTGTGGCTCCCGACTCGATGTCGGAGGATATTTCGTGGCAGCAGTATCTGAGATGGGGCCACGCTTTTTTGCGAATAGTGGCAATGTCATGGAAGTTGGTAAAGAATATCCGTTATCAGAGACCCGTGGCAAAATACAGGCGGTGATTAAAGGAAAAGAAAACTTTGAGGCTGTTTTTTCGAGAGGGTTCCGGGACCGAACCGAGCAATTCCCGGTGTTGCCTCCTTGTCCAAAACAGTAGAGCCTAATGCCTGTGCGCTGTTGTCTGACGATGCATATTGCCTTTCCGCCGGCAGCACTCCCCTTAGGGAAGCACTGATTTAATCGTCGACCGATCCCGGCTGGCGTCCGAGCTGGCACAATAACGTCTTCGATTTCTGCCGAGCCGCCATGAAGCAAACCACGTTCTCCGATGCTGAGTTCACTAACAAGAAAAAGCAGACCCGGCGCGACCGGTTCCTGGCTGAGATCGAATCGGTAACGCCGTGGCCAGCGCTGGTGGCAGCGCTGTTGCCGTACTACCCAAAAGGCGAAGGACGCGGCCGGCCGCCAGTCGGTCTCGAGCGGATGCTGCGCATGTACATCGCGCAGCAGTGCTTCGGTTTGTCGGATGAAGGCATCGAGGATGCAATCTACGACAGCTAGGCAATTCGCGGCTTTGTCGGCATCGACCTGACGCACGAGTCGGCGCCTGACGCGACGACGTTGCTCAAGTTCCGCCGCCTGCTTGAGAAACACAACCTGACGCGAAGGATCTTCGATGAGATCAACGGGCACCTGGCCAGTAAGGGCCTGATGATGCGTGAAGGAACCATCGTTGACGCGACCCTGATCGCGGCGCCGCCTTCGACCAAGAACCGCGACGAGAAGCGCGATCCGGAGATGCACCAGTCGAAGAAAGGCAAGAACTGGTTCTTCGGCATGAAAGCCCATATCGGGGTCGATGCCAAGTCGGGCTTGGCGCATACCTTAGTGACTACTGCCGGCAACGTGTCCGACGTGACGCAGACCCACAAGCTGCTGCACGGTGACGAGACGATGGTGTTCGGTGACGCTGGTTACCAGGGCGCCGACAAACGTCCGGAGAATGCAGGCAAGGCGGTGACCTGGCACATCGCGATGAAGCGCAGCGTCCGCAAAGCCATGAAGAAGAACCCGTTGGGCCGGGTGAAAGAGAAACTGGAGAAGGCCAAGGCCAGCGTGCGCGCGAAGGTTGAGCATCCGTTTCATGTGCTGAAGAACCTGTTCAGGCATCGCAAGACGCGTTACCGCGGCCTGGTGAAGAACACGGTGCAGCTGCACACCTTGTTCGCGTTTGCGAACCTGGTGCTGGCTGGCCGAACCTTTGGGACCGCACACGCCCGAACTCCGTCCTGAGCGGGGAAATGCGTGCCACCGCACGTAAAGCGAGCATGAGGCCCGAGCTGGAGCGCGAAAAATAGCTGATCTCGACCACCGTTTGGTCCGGCTCCGGTTTTGTCACTTCGGAACAGCCGCAGAACCTATTTGTTCAGCGCTTCCTTAGCGCGTGTAATCCACCTATGAAGTTCTTGGTAGACCTGGAAGGAACCCAGCTTCCGGTTAACGGCCTGGTCATCATCGACGTTTTTTAGGGGAAACTAGGGCAAGGGCGATGCCGATCTCAATCCGGGTATCTAGCGGCTTCGGAGGTCACAGGCGCGCAACAGCAATGCGCGAGTTGACGCGTTCCACAATAGCGAGCGCACCGAGATGCAATATCGTTCGCTTCCGCTGCCACACCTCACTTTTTCGCCGCCAGCACCGCCCGTAACCCATGCGTCACCACCAGCGGAAACACGCTCGCATGGTCCTCCTCCGCAAACACCTTCACTTGCGTGTGCAGTCCGGGATAACGGTGCGCCTTGAGCGCGCCTTCGAACTCGCGCAGGTCGGCCACCATGTCGGCGTCTTCCTCCGTCCGCGAGCGCTTCTTGCCCGGCGCCAGCCGTTCCAGTGCACCGATGCCGAAGAAGACGTTGGCCGGCAAGTCGCGGTGCCGTTCGCCATAGACCTCGAGGCGGTTGAACAGGACGCCGGCGTCATACCAGAGCGAGGGGCTGCCCAGGATGTAGTGCTCGAACATGCGCGGTTCGGTGAGCAGGATTTGCAGGCCGAGCAGGCTGCCGTACGAGTGGCCGACGAAGAACTTGCGCTTCATGTCGGCGCGGTAGTGTTTCGCGATCAGCGGAAAGACGTCGTTGGCGATGAAGCGCGCGTAGCCGGGCGCTTCGCCCAGGGCGATCGGGCGGCCCGGCATGTCGGAGCGGTAGTCGTGCTTGCGCGGCACCGTGGGCGTGTAGTCGCGCCGGCGGCTGTACACGCCCGTATCTCCCTTCGCATACGACAGGCCGACGACAATCACCTCTTCCATGCCCGCATGCTTGGTCAGGCGCTGCGAGATATTGCGCACGATCGGGAAAGCGTAGTTCGCGTCCGTCACGAATACCACCGGATACTGGCGCGTGCTGGTGGCGTAGGAATCGGGTAGGGCGACGAAGACCTGGTAGTCTCGCTTCAGGCCTGGTGCGCGTAGGTCGCGCACTTCGGTGTTTTCCAGCGTGTAGGGCAGGGGAGCCTGCGCCGCTGCGCAAGCGGCTGCGGCCAGCAAGGCAAATCCGAGGATCAGGTTTTTCAATTCGTCGCTCCGTAATGGTGGCGCATGGGCTTGCTATCTGTTAATTTTACGGCAATTCCGTTGAGCGAAGCCGAAAGGATCGGACTGTGGCAAGAACCCTGCACTACCTCCTGCTGGTGCTGTCCGCGCATGGCGCCTGCGCCTGCGCCGCCGAAGTGAGCGGCACCATCCACAGTCCCACCGGCACGCTGACGGCGGACGTCAAGCTCACCGGGGTGCGCCGCGACCAGCTGCCCGCGATTGCCGGCAGCGTGCAAAACGGCCGCTATCGCATCGTGCTGCCCGATGGCGTCGACGTGCGCCTGCAGCTCGAAGCGAAGGGGTGGGAAGCACCGCCGAAATACATCTGGGGGCCGATCACGGGCCAGGCGCCCGATATCCTGCTCTATCCGACGCCTGTACCGGAGCCACAGCTGGCTGCGGAGCTGATCCGCATGGGAGAACTCGACCAGACGATTCGCAAGTCCATGCCGGGGGCGAGCGAGGAGGAATTCTGGAAGCGCATGCAGCTTGAGGACAAACCGCGCGAAGAGCGCCTGGCGCGCATCATCGCGCAGCAGGGCTGGCCAAGAATGTCGCAGGTGGGCCACGAGGCGGCCAACAGCGCCTGGCTGATCGCCCAGCATGGATCGCCCGACTTCCTCAAACGCTGCCTGCCGCTGATGCAGGCGGCGGCCGACCAGCATGAGTTGCCCTTGTCGAGCCTGGCGCTGTCCGTCGACCGCGTGCTGATGCAAGAGGGGAAGCCGCAGCGCTACGGCAGCCAGTTGCAGATCAAGGACGGCCGCACGCTCGACTATCCGATCGAGGACATGGCGACTGTCGACGCGCGCCGCGCCGCCATGGGCCTGGAACCGTACGCGCAATACCGCAAGCGCTTCGACTGACAGCGGCACATACATACGTTTGTTGGCCTGTCTATACTTCTTTGTATGCGGATTGTTTCGCTGTGCCGGCACGACAATAAGCCTGCTATGATTTGGCGCGCATCTGCCGGCGGCGATCCCGCGGGCAGCCCTTTCGAGTCCGTTGAGAGAGACCATGAACCGCCCACAAATGCTCATCATCGCAGCCAGCCTGGCCATCGCCGGCACCGCCTTTGCAGCCCAGCCCGCCCCAAGCGCCGTCCTTGACGCATCGAACCCGTTCGCCAAGCCGAGCGCATTGCCGTTCAATTATCCGGCCTTCGACAAGATCAAGGACGAGCATTTCCTGCCGGCCTACGCCGCCGGCATGCGCGAGCAGCTGCGCGAAGTGGACGCCATCGCCAACAACCCGAAAGCGCCGACCTTCGAGAACACCATCGTCGCCATGGAACGCTCGGGCCAGATGCTGGCGCGCGTGTCCGCCGTGTTCTCGAACCTGCAGACCGCGAATACCAACGATCGCCTGGACGCCGTCGACCGCGAGATGTCGCCGAAGCTGGCCGCGCATAACGACGCGATCTACCTGAACCCGAAACTCTTCAAACGCGTCGAGACCCTGCACGCCAAGCGCGCCAAGCTGGGCCTGGACGCGGAATCGAAATTCCTGCTCGAGCGCTACTACAAGGAATTCGTGCGCGCCGGCGCCAAACTGTCCGCCGCCGACAAGGAAAAGCTGAAAGCCTATAACGGCCAGATCGCCTCCTTGCAATCGGAATTCTCGCAGCGCGTGCTGAAGGAAGCGAATGCCGCGGCGCTGGTGGTCGACACCCGCGCGGAACTGGCCGGCCTGTCGGATGCCGAGATCACCGCGGCCGCCGCGGAAGCGAAGAAGCGCGGCCTCGACGGCAAGTACGTGATCGGCATCGCCAACACCACCATCCAGGCGCCGCTGGCGAGCCTGACCAATCGCGCGGTGCGCGAGCGCCTGCAGGCGGCGTCGATGACGCGCGGCGCGCGCGGCGGCGAATTCGACACGCGCAAGTTGGTCCTCGAGCTTGCGAAGCTGCGCGCCGAACGCGCGGTCCTGCTCGGCTACCCGAACTACGCGGCCTATTCGCAGGAACTGGAAACGGCGAAGAACCCGGCCGCCGTGAATAAACTGCTGGCCGAACTGGCGAAGCCGGCAATCGGCAACGCTAGAAAAGAAGCGGCGGAAATGCAGAAAATCGTCGACGCCCAGAAAGGCGGCTTCCAGGTCGCCGCGCACGACTGGGCCTTCTACACCGACAAGGTGCGCGCCGCCCAGTACAACTTCGACGAGAACCAGCTGCGCCCGTATTTTGAACTGAACAACGTGCTGGTGAACGGCGTGTTCTTTGCCGCGACCAAGGAGTACGGCATCACCTTCAAGGAACGCAAGGACTTGCCGATCTATGACGCCGACGTGCGTACCTTCGACGTGATCGACGCCGACGGCAAGCAGCTGGCGATCTTCATCTTCGATCCGTATGCGCGCTCGAACAAGCAGGGCGGCGCCTGGATGAACGAGTACGTCTCGCAATCGCGCCTGCTGGGCCGCCATCCGGTGGTCGGCAACCACCTGAACATCCCGAAGCCGCCCGCCGGCGAGCCGACCCTGATGACCTATGACGAGGTGCGCACCGCCTTCCACGAATTCGGCCATGCCTTGCACGGCATGTTCTCGAACGTGAAATACCCGCATTTCTCGGGCACCAGCGTGCCGCGCGACTTCGTCGAGTATCCGTCGCAGGTCAACGAGATGTGGGCGATCTGGCCCGAAGTGCTGGCCAACTACGCGAAGCACTACAAGACCGGCGAGGCCATGCCGAAGGCGCTGCTCGATAAAGTCGTCGCTTCGAAAAAATTCAACCAGGGCTTCATGACCAGCGAATACCTGTCGGCCTCGCTGCTCGATCAACGCTGGCACCAGCTGACCCCAAGCCAGATCCCGACCGACGTGCTGGCCTTCGAAGCGGGCGCCCTGAAGGACGCCGGGGTCGACTTCGCACCGGTGCCGCCGCGCTACCGCAGCACGTATTTCTCGCACTCGATGAACGGCGGCTACTCGGCCGGTTACTACGCCTACCTGTGGAGCGAAAAGCTCGACGCCGACACGGTCGAGTGGTTCAAGGAAAACGGCGGCCTGTCGCGCAAGAACGGCGACCACTTCCGCAAGACCTTGCTCTCGCGCGGCGGGACCACCGATGCGATGAACCTGTTCAAGGACTTCCGCGGGCGTGATCCGATCATCGCGCCGCTGCTCGAGCGGCGCGGCCTGACCGGGAATTGATTGACGTTTTGAACGCGCGGGCCTGGCATGCCAGGCCCGCGTTTTTATTGCTCCACACTGTATAAAGAGACACAATGAACCGTCCCCACATCCTGCTCGTCGCCGCTGTCGGCGTCGTCGCCAATGTCGCCTACGCCGCTCCGGCCTCGCTGCTCGACGCCGCCAACCCGTTCGCCAAGCCAAGCACGCTGTCCTTCGAATACCCGGCCTTCGACAAGATCAAGAACGAGCACTTCGCACCGGCCTACGCCGAGGGCATGCGCCAGCAGGCCGCCGAGATCGAGGCGATCGCCAACAACAAGGCGGCGCCGACGTTTGACAACACCATCGTCGCGATGGAACGCTCGGGCCAGCTCTTGAGCCGCGTCGGCATCGTCTTCGGGACGCTCACCGGTTCCTACACCAACGACACCCTGAAGGCGCTCGACAAGGACTTGTCGCCCAAGCTGTCCGCGCACAGCGACGCGATCCGCCTGAACCCGAAGCTGTACGCGCGCATCAAGTCGCTCTACGACAAGCGCAATAAACTGCACCTGGATGCGGAGTCGGTCTACCTGCTCGAGCGCTACCATACCGATTTCGTGCGCGCCGGCGCCAAGCTGTCGAACGCGGACAAGGAAAAGCTGAAGGCCTACAACAGCCAGCTGGCGACCTTGCAGACCCAGTTCGCCCAGAACGTGCTGAACGAATCGAACGCCTCGGCCCTGATCGTCGACACCCGCGCCGAGCTGGCCGGCATGTCCGATAAACAGATCGACGCGGCCGCGGTCGAAGCGAAGAAGCGCGGCATGGACGGCAAGTTTGCGATCCCCGTCGTGAACACCACCGGGCAAGCCGGACTGTCGGTGCTGACCAACCGCGCCACCCGCGAAAAGCTGCTGGCGGCCTCGCTGGCCCGCGGTTCGCGCGGCGGAGAATTCGACAACCGCGACGAAGTGCTGCAGATCGCCAAGCTGCGCGCCGAACGCGCCGCGCTGCTGGGCTACCCGAACCACGCGGCCTATATGCTGGAAGACCAGACCGCGAAGAACACCGGCGCCGTCAACAGCCTGCTGGCTGAATTCGCCAAGCCGGCCGTGAACAACGCGAGAAAAGAAGCGGCCGAGATCCAGAAAGTGATCGATGCCGAGAAGGGCGGCTTCCAGGTCGCCGCCCACGACTGGGCCTTCTACAGCGACAAGGTTCGCCAGCAGCGCTACGCCTTCGACGCCGGCCAGCTGCGTCCGTATTTCGAGCTGAATAACGTGCTGCAGAACGGCGTCTTCTACGCCGCCAACAAGGAGTTCGGTATCACTTTCAAGGAACGCAAGGACTTGCCGACCTATGTCGAGGACGTGCGCACCTTCGACGTGTTCGACGCCGACGGCAAGCAACTGGCCATCTTCACGTTCGACCCGTACGCGCGCGCCAACAAGCGCGGCGGCGCCTGGGCGAACGCCCTGGTCGGCCAGAGCACGTTGTTGAAGACGAAACCCGTCATCGCCAACAACCTGAACATCGCCAAGCCGGCCGCCGGCGAGCCGACCCTGCTGACCTACGACGAAGTGCGCACCACGTTCCACGAATTCGGCCACGCGCTGCACGGCATGTTCTCGAACGTGAAATATCCGCGCTTCTCGGGCTCACGCGTGCCGCGCGATTACGTCGAGTTCCCGTCGCAGGTGAACGAGATGTGGATGGCCTATCCGGAAGTGCTGGCCAACTACGCCAAGCACTACCAGACCGGCGCGCCGATGCCGAAGGAGCTGCTCGATAAAGTGCAGGCCTCGCAGCAGTTCAACGAGGGCTATCGCACCACCGAGTACCTGGCCGCCTCGCTGCTGGACCAGAGCTGGCACCAGCTGAGCGCCGCCCAGATTCCGACCGACGTGCTGGCCTTCGAAGCGGACGCCCTGAAAAAGGCGGGCATCGACTTCGCGCCGGTGCCGCCGCGCTACCGCACGACGTATTTCTCGCACGTGTTCTCGGGCGGCTATTCGTCGGGTTACTACGGCTACCTGTGGGCCGAGAAGCTCGACGCCGATACCGTCAACTGGTTCAAGGAGCACGGCGGCCTGACGCGCAAGAATGGCGACCATTTCCGCAAGACCCTGCTCTCGCGCGGCGGTACGCTCGACGCGATGCAGATGTACCGCAATTTCAGCGGGCGCGATGCGCAAGTGCAGCCGCTGCTGGAACGCCGCGGCTTGACCGGGCAGTAATTTTTTTATAACCCAAGGTTGTACCGCGTGGAGTCGGGACTCCACCCTACATATCGCGTGATGCGTAGGGTGGAGGCCCGACTCCACGCGTTTTTTCGTGCCCCCGCAATCCGGTGTATAAACACCACGTGACCCATTCCCGAAATAAAGCCCAACGATGAGTGTTCAATCCTTAGACGGTATTACTTTAGAATCCCTGTTAACCCGCCTCGTCGAGCACTACGGCTGGGAGGGACTCGGCCGCCGGATCGACATCAATTGTTTTCAGAAAGATCCGAGCATCAAGTCGAGCCTGAAGTTTTTGCGCCGCACGCCATGGGCGCGCGAGCAGGTCGAGGCGCTGTTCCTCGCGACCCGCTTCACCAACCAGTGAGAACCGCCATGCTGAACGAGAACGATTCGAACCTGAAGGCCCACCTCAAAACGCTGCACCGCAGCCTGGCCGATACCGACGAGGTCGACGAAGAGCTGCAAATGCTGCTGCGCCAGCTCGACGGCGACATCAAGCAAGTGCTGGAACGGCGCGCCGACGCCGACCTCGACGCCAACACCTATGGCCTCGGTTCGCGCACCCAGGAGCTCAGTGCCCGCTTCACCGCGCGCCACCCGAACGTGGCGACCACGCTGCGGGAACTCGGCAACATCCTGTCGAGCATGGGCATTTGAGTCGCTGCTCAACCACAAGTCATTGAAATGTAAGCAATTTTTCAGGCGGGGAGCAGCGGCCGATAGCGAATTCCGGTAGAATATCGGCCAATGACCCCAGCCAATCTCTTCGCGAGCGTTCCAAAACGCTCCAGCCGCGCCGCCGCTGCGCCTTTCCTCCCGATGACCCGCGCCGAAATGGATGCGCTGGGCTGGGATTCGTGCGACGTGATCCTCGTCACCGGCGACGCCTATATCGACCACCCGAGCTTCGGCATGGCGCTGGTCGGGCGCCTGCTGGAAGCGCAGGGCTACCGGGTCGGCATCATCAGCCAGCCGGACTGGCATTCGGCCGAACCCTTCCGCGCGCTGGGCAAGCCGAATCTGTACTGGGGCATCACCGCCGGCAACATGGACTCGATGGTCAACCGCTACACGGCCGACCGCAAGATCCGCTCCGACGACGCATATACCCCGAACGCCGAACCGAATAAACGCCCGGACCGCGCGGTCACCGTGTACGCCCAGCGCGTGCGCGAAGCCTATCCGGGCGTGCCGGTCGTGATCGGCTCGATCGAGGCTTCGCTGCGCCGCATCGCCCACTTCGACTACTGGTCGGACAAGGTGCGCCGGTCGGTGCTGTTCGAATCGAAGGCGGATCTGCTGATCTTCGGGAATGCCGAACGCGCGCTGGTCGACGTCACGCGCCGCATTGCCGCCGGCGAGAACATTAAGGAAATTCGCGACATCCGCGGCACCGCCTTCCTGGTGCAGCCGGGCTGGCTGCCGGACGCCGAATGGTCGGAGCACAATTCCACGCGCGTGGACGTGCCGGGCCGCATCGACAAGACGCCGAACCCGTATGCGATGGCGCTGGAAGATCCGACCGCCTGCGCGCTCGACAACGCCGCGCCGGAACCGGTGCTCAAACCCATCATCATCATGACGCGCGAAGAGCGGCAAGCCGCCGCCCGCGAAAAAGCCATGAAGACGGTGGTGCGCCTGCCCAGTTTCGAGACCGTCAGCACCGACCCCGTGATGTATGCGCACGCCTCGCGCGTGTTCCACCTGGAGTCGAATCCGGGCAATGCGCGCGCGCTGGTGCAAAACCACGGCGACCGCGATGTCTGGCTGAACGCGCCGCCGCTGCCGCTGGCCATGGACGAGATGGACAACGTCTACGACCTGCCGTATGCGCGCAATCCCCACCCGAGCTATGGCAAGGCCCATATCCCGGCCTGGGAAATGATCCGCTATTCGGTCAACATCATGCGCGGCTGCTTCGGCGGCTGCACCTTCTGCTCGATCACCGAGCACGAAGGGCGCATCATCCAGAGCCGCTCGGAGCCGTCGATCCTGCGCGAGATCGAACTGATCCGCGACACGACCAAGAATTTTTCCGGCACCATTACCGACCTCGGCGGCCCGACCGCGAACATGTACCGCCTGGCCTGCAAGGACAAGTCGATCGAGGAATCCTGCCGCCGCCTGTCGTGCGTCTATCCGACCATTTGCAGCAACCTGGGCACCGACCACAGCAAGCTGATCCAGCTGTACCGCAAGGCGCGCGCGATTCCCGGCGTGAAAAAAATCCTGATCGGTTCCGGCCTGCGCTACGACCTGGCCGTGCGCTCGCCGGAATACGTCAAGGAACTGGTCACCCACCATGTGGGCGGCTTGCTGAAAATCGCGCCGGAACATACCGAGGCCGGCACCCTGTCGAAAATGATGAAGCCGGGCATCGGCGCGTATGACGAGTTCAAGCGCCTGTTCGACAAGTATTCGCTGGAAGCGGGCAAGAAGCAGTACCTGATCCCGTATTTCATCGCGGCCCACCCGGGCTCGACCGACGAGGACATGCTGAACCTGGCGCTCTGGCTGAAGAAGAACAATTTCAAGTTGGACCAGGTGCAGACCTTCACGCCGACGCCGATGGCGATGGCGACGACGATGTACCACACGCGCAAGAATCCGCTGAAAAAAGTGACCGAGGATTCGGAAGTCGTGGAAACGGCGCGCAGCGGCAAGATGAGGAAGGCCCACAAAGCCTTTCTGCGCTACCACCACCCGGAAAACTGGCCGATCCTGCGCGAGACCTTGCAAAAAATGGGACGCGGCGACCTGATCGGCAATGGCGAGCGCCACCTGGTGCCGGCCTGGCATCCGTCCGAGGACAGTGGCGCGCCGCTGGTCGGCGACCGCAAGCGCCAGGGCAGCATGCCGGCGCCGGCGCCGCATCAGATCGCGGCGGCCAAGCGCAAGCCGGAAGCGCCCCGTGCGCCGGCGGGACGCGCCGCCGCTGCCGCACCCGAACGTGCGCGGCCGTCGATCCTGTCGACCATCAAGACCAAGCGCAAGTAGACCGCCGTCATCGTCAAGATCGGCAAAACGCCGGCCCTGCCCACCAGCAGCGGCCGGCTTTTCTTTGTCCCGTCCGCCTTGTTGCGTATTGACGACGTAACATTGTCTGCCTTGCACGGCAGTGTTGTTTCAGTCCCAGAGGACTTCCACTAAATTCGTCAGGTGTGCGATGCTATTTGACGAAACAAGGTAAAATAATTCCTTTGGGAAACACCTGTTAGCTGCCAAATAACATTTCAATTGCATGTGCAGATTGAACAAAAATGGGCGCCGCGCCCGGCCGCATCTCGTCCCACAAGGAATCCGCAGTGATCACTCTTCATAACTACATGCTGGCGGTGGGCATCGGCAACGTCGCCTTTGCCGTGCTGATCGCGGTGTACATGCGCAGCAGCAGTGCCAGCCCCGGCTTGCGCACCTGGATGCTGGCACGCACCGTCTTCGGCGCTACCCAGCTGCTGGCCTGGGTCCGTCCGCACACCGGCCTGCCGCTGCTCGCGATCGTCGAATCGGCCGGCTGGGTGATGGGCCTGGCGCTGGAAGCGGCGGCGTACATCAGCTTCTTCGGCCATCCCCGCTTGCATCGCACCCTGGTTCCGTTTACCGCGCTGGGCTTGCTGCTGGCCTGTGCATCGCCGTTGACCGGCCTGGCCTACGAACAACTGGTTACCTATGTCTCGCTGCTGATGGGGGGAGGTGCCTTGCTGACCGGTCTGCTCCTGGTGCACCCGCGCCTGACCAAGGTGACCGCCTTGCAGCGCATGATCGGCATGACCGACATCGTCTGCGGCGCCGCGCTGGGGTATTTCGCGATCCGCGGCCTGCTCGGGCTGGAGGTGCCGGAGTCGAGCGTGCGGATCGGCTATATGGCCGGCTACCTGCTGCTGATCGTGAACGGCTTCGGTTTTATCCTGATGAGCAAGCAGCACGACGACGCCCGCATGGAACGCCTGGCCACGACCGACGATCTGACCGGCCTGTTGAACCGGCGCGCCTTCTTCGCCCAGGCCGAGTCGGCCCGTCTGCTGTCCTTGCGCCTGCGCCAGCCGATCACGCTCCTGATGCTCGACATCGACCACTTCAAGCAGCTCAACGACCGCTTCGGCCATGCCACCGGCGACGAGGCGCTCGTGAAATTTGCGGCCACCTGCAGCGAGACCCTGCGCGAGCACGATATCCTGGGCCGCCTGGGCGGCGAGGAGTTCGCGCTGGCGCTGCCCGGCACCGACCTCGATGGGGCCGTCCACGCCGCCGAGCGCCTGCGCCAGGGCGTGGCCGATACCCGGCTGCTCACCTGCGGCAACAACTACACGATGACGGTCAGTATCGGCGTGGTCTTGATCGATCCCGAGGAAGACCTGCCGGCCGGCCTGGCGCGCGCCGACCACGCCTTGTACGAGGCCAAGCGGCAAGGGCGCAACCGGGTCGAAGTGGGCATGCCGGGACGGCGCCGCGCCTGAATCTGCGGGCAGCGCTGCCGATCCTACGCGGCCAGGGCCGCCAGCAAGTCCTGCACGGCTTTCAACTGCGCCGGTTTCGTCAAATGGTGATCGAAGCCGGCATCGCTCGAACGCAGGCGGTCGCTCTCGGTCCCCCAGCCGGTCAGGGCCACCAGCGCCGTGTTTTCCAGCCCCTCGGTACGGCGCATGGCGCTGGCCGCTTCGTAGCCGTTCAGGCCCGGCATGCCGATGTCGAGGAAGGCCACCTGCGGCAGGAACTCGCGCGCCACGGCCAGCGCGGCAAGGCCGTCATGGGCCACGCGCGTGGTGTGGCCGCTGGCCTCGAGCAGCATCGACAGGGTCAGCGCCGCATCGACGTTGTCGTCCACCACCAGCACCCGTAAGCCGGCCGATGCGGCCGCCGCGCCTGTGCGCGGGCTGGAGCGCCGCTCGCCGACGGCGCCGTCCGATGCCAGCGGCAGCCTGACCTCGAAGCTGCTGCCGCAGCCCGCGCCGGCGCTGGTGGCCTTGACCGCGCCGCCGTGCATCTCGACCAGGCGCCGCACCAGCGACAATCCGATCCCGAGACCGCCCTGGGCGCGTTCCATATGGCGCTCGATCTGCTTGAACATGTCGAACACGCTGCGCAGCGAGTCCGCCGGAATGCCGACGCCGGTGTCGGCCACCACGATGACCGCCATGTCCGCCTCGCGGCGTACCGACAAGTCGATCTGTCCGCCGGGCGGCGTGTACTTGGCCGCGTTGTTCAGGAGGTTGGCCACCACCTGGGCGATGCGCGTGACGTCGACATCGGCGCTCAAGGCCTGGTCCGGCACCGAGACCTGCAAGCGGTGGCGCGCCGCGTCGATCAGGGGCATGCTCGTTTCCACCGCGCTCGCCAGTACCCGTTTCAGGTCGGTGCGTTCGCATTTGAGTTCGAGCTTGCCGCCGCTGATGCGGGCGATATCGAGCAGGTCGTCGATCAGGTGGACCATGTGGCCGACCTGGCGCTCCATCATTTCGCGCACCTTCAGCACCGCGGCCTGGTTGTCGCCGGCCAGGCGCATGACACCGAGCCCGCTGCGGATCGGCGCCAGCGGGTTGCGCAGTTCGTGCGCCAGCGTGGCCAGGAATTCGGTCTTGCGGCGGTCGGCATCCGACAGGTCGGCCGCCAGCTGGCGCAGCTGTTCTTCGGAGCGGCGGCGCGCGCTGATGTCCGAAAACAGCACCGCTACCTGGTGGCTCCCCGGCCCGCCGATGCGCGTGGCGTAGACATCGAACCAGCGACCCATGGCGGCCGCTTCGTTCTCGAAGCGCACCGCTTCGCCGCTCAGCGCGACCCGGCCATAGGTGTCGAACCAGAACTGGTCGAGGTCCGGCACCAGCGCGCGCATGGTCTTGCCGGTCGCGTCCACCAGGCCGGTGTGCTGCTCGAACATGCCGTTCATCTCGAGGAAGCGGTAGTCGAGCGGCGCATTGGCCTCGTCGAAGATCATCTCGAGGATGGCGAAGCCCTGGTCCATCGATTCGAACAGGGTGCGGTAACGTTCTTCGCTGGTGCGCAGCTTTTCCGCCGCCAGCCGGGTTTCGGTGGTGTCGAGCACGATCCCGACCAGGCCCTGGAAGCGGCCGCAGGGGTCGCGCAGCGCGTTGACGCTGCTGGTGGCCGAGATCCGCGCGCCGTCCTTGCGCAGGTAGTATTTGTCGATGACGAAGCCGGGCCCGCCGGCGACCAGGCCGTTGATCGCGGCCTGGGTCACGCGCAGGGAATCGGGCGCGGTGACGTCGGCCACGTTCATGCCGAGCAGTTCGGCCTCGGTGTAAGCGAGCATGTCGCAGTACTTCTGGTTGACCAGGGTGATCCGTCCCTGCAAATCCATCTCGACCACGCCGGTCGCGGCCTGGCCGACGATTTTCGCGAAGCGCTCGCGGCTCTCGTACAGTCTCAGTTCGGCCAGCTTGCGCTCGGTCTGGTCGACGCCGTGGGCCAGCAGGCCGGTGATGTGGCCGTCCGCATCGCGCAAGGCCATGTAGACCAGGTCGACGAAGCGTTCTTCCGGCGGCGCGCCCGGCTGGCGCTGCAGCATGACCGGCATGTCGGTGCCGAAGAAGGGTTCGCCGGTTTGGTAGACCCGGTCGAGCAGTTCGATGAAGCCCTGGCCGGCCAGCTCGGGCAGCGCCTGGCACACCGGCTGGCCGACCAGGTCGCGGTTGCCGACCAGTTGCAGGTAGCGCTCGTTGACCAGTTCGAAGACGTGTGCGGGACCGCCCAGCACGCACATGAAGGCGGGCGCCTGGCGGAAGATGTCGGTCATGCGCGCATTGGCCGCCTGCACTTCCTTGAGCAGGCGTTCGCGTTGCACCTTGGCCTCGTGCGCCGCCGTCACGTTGCGCGACACCGCCAGCAGGTTCTGGAGCCGGCCGTCATCGCCGCGCACCCCGCTGACGACCACTTCCCACCAGCGCGGCGCGCCCTTCGCGGTCGGACAAAACGCCGTGACCCGGCCGACGCCGCCGGCGCGCGCGTGCGCGACCGCCTGGTCGATCGTCTCCTGGCTTTCTTGCGGCCAGAACGTCTTCCACACCGCGCCGGCGAAGGGTACGAAGTCGTCGATCTCCATGGCGCACATGCCGTTCTTGTTCATCGCCAGCAGCGTGCCTTCGTTGCTCAGCAATTTGACGCAGTCGGGACTGCTTTCGAACAGTTGCAGGCCCAGGGCATTGGTGTCGATGACGGGCGTATCGGGGAGTTGCTGCATGAGGGGGTACATCCAGGTTGCGTAAGACTGCGAAGCGTTAGCTATAGCATGGGCCGGAACGGCTGACTGTTCGTTCGGTAACGCGGGAGCACAATTAGATTGGCAGGGGGGGAAAGTGAAAACGGAAAAAGAAAAAAGGCCCGACAAGTCGGACCTTTTTTCCTTGATGCTGGCGGAGCGGACGGGGCTCGAACCCGCGACCCCCGGCGTGACAGGCCGGTATTCTAACCAACTGAACTACCGCTCCGTTTTTACTGATCGGTTCCTCGTTTCGAACAAAATCTGGTGGGCGCTGAGAGGCTCGAACTCCCGACCTAATCCTTGTAAGGGATCCGCTCTACCAACTGAGCTAAGCGCCCGGCTCACCGTGTTCTGTTCGTCTGACGCTTGTCACTGCGTCTGAAGAGGCCCGAATCATAGCGTATGGCTTCGCGAATGTGCAAGAGTTTTTCTGAAAATATGCGAAACCCTGCCGGCAGTCCCGACGCGAAGGCGAGTTTCGCTTGCGCCGTCAGCGCCTGGTCGGATCGCGGCGAGATCAATTTTTGAGCACGCAAATCGATAGTTACTGTTAATTACAGCACGCTGACAAAGCGCAGGTTACCGTGAAATAAACTTGCCAAAGTGAAAAAGACTGCCGTTTACGCGGTCATTTTTTATGCATAGCTCATCATTAAATGTCTTGGTGTATTCAAGATGCAAAGTTTGTTGCGACGATGATAATGAATTTAGACCGAATGTTATTTGGCGTACATACAATCTGTCCAAATAAACGATGTTTTTGTTAAATAGTATGCTCAAAACGTTGCGAAATAGCCTCACTCGATTAGAAATTCCCGACACACATTTTTACTCCGATATACATTTTCTGGGCTGCCAATTCGAGGGCACTTCGGCAAGCCGCCGGAGACCATAAACCAAGGCAATATTGCCTTGACGGAAAACTAAATACGAAGGGCTCAACATGAAGTCGACGCATTCGATCTACCCGAGTTTGTTGAAAGTCGCTGTCGCTGTCTCCATCGTCACCGGTTCGCTGGCCTCGGCTTCCGCCGCCGGCAACGTGCCAACCGAACCTAGCCAATACATCCTCCACACCGACCGCCTGATCGTCAAATACAAGGATGCCAACGTCGGCAGCGCCAAAGTCGGCGTCGCCACCGCGATGACGACCGGTCGCCAGGCGATCGCCGACCGCGCCGGCCAGCAGCTCGGCCTGCGCCTGCAGGCACTGCGTTCGACCGCTACCGGCGCGCACGTGTTCAAGATCGACCGCAAGGTGTCGGTGACGGAGGCCGCTGCACTGGCCAAGGAAATGATGGCGCGCGACACCTCGATCGAATACGCCGAACCCGACCGCATCATGCGCAAGATGGCCACCGCCAGCGACCCGATGTACACCCAGCAGTGGCACTACTACGAAACGACCGGTGGCCTGCGCCTGCCGGCAGCCTGGGACCTCTCGACCGGTACTGGCGTCAAGGTCGCCGTGATCGACACCGGTATTCGTCCGCACGCCGACTTGGCCGGCCAGTATGTGGGCGGCTATGACTTCATTTCCGATGCCACGATCGGCAACGACGGCAACGGCCGCGATGCCGACCCAACCGATCCGGGTGACTGGACCGCCGCCAACGAATGCGCCGCCGGCGACCCGGCATCGACCTCGAGCTGGCACGGCACCCACGTGGCCGGCACCATCGCAGCGGCCACCAACAACGGTGTCGGCGTTGCAGGCGTCGCCTACGGCGCCAAGGTCGTGCCGGTACGCGTTCTCGGCAAGTGCGGCGGCTACACCTCGGACATCGCCGACGCCATCATCTGGGCATCGGGAGGTACCGTCAGCGGCGTGCCGACCAACACCAACGTGGCCAAGGTCATCAACATGTCGCTCGGCGGCGGCGGCGCTTGCGGCACCACCACCCAGAACGCGATCAACAGCGCCCGTTCGCGCGGCACCGTCGTGATCGTCGCGGCTGGTAACGAAAACCAGAACGCCAGCAACTCGAACCCGGCCAACTGCGCCGGTGTCGTGGCCGTGGCCGCAACCAACCGCAACGGCGCCCGCGCGCCGTACTCGAACTACGGCACCGTGGTCGACGTGGCAGCCCCAGGCGGCGACGCCAACGGCTACATCCTGTCGACGCTCAACGCCGGCACCAGCACCCCTGGCGCCGACAACTACGCCGGTTACCAGGGCACCTCGATGGCGACGCCACACGTCGCCGGCGTGGCTGCACTGATGCTGGCCCGTAATGGCGCGCTGACCCCGGACGACATCGAAGCCAAGCTCAAGAGCACGGCACGCGCCTTCCCGGGCACCTGCTCGCAGTGCGGCACCGGTATCGTCGATGCCGGCGCAGCTGTCGCCGCCGCCACCGGCGCAACCGCACCGACCATCTCGGAAACCGAGGCGAACAACACGATCGCAACCGCGAACGCCATCGCAACGGCCGGCACCACCGTCAACGGTAACCTGAGCGCCAGCACCGACACCGATTACTTCGTGGTCCAGCTGCCAGCCGGTAAGACGCTCACCGCAACCTTGACCCAGGGTTCGAGCACCAACGACTTCGACGTGTACATCTACAACAGTGCAGGTACGCAGTTGGCCCTGAGCGAGAACGGCGCCGGCGCGGTCGACACCGCTTCGGTGGCGAACACGACCACCGCGACGGCGGCACGCTATGTGCGCGTCAAGTACTACAGCGGCGGCACCGGTGCGACCAACGGCAAGTACACGCTGAAAATGGCCTGGTAATTTCGGGTCCAGGTAGTTAGCTCGATCGGACGCGCGGCTTGCCGCGCGTCTTTTTTTATGGCCGAAACCGCAGCCCTTGCACCAAATCCGAATTGACGGGATACTGTACGAAATTACAGTAGTCGGCCCCGGCCGCCGCCAGAGTGAACGCCCCCGCACGTAAAATCATCCATTGCGATTGCGACTGCTTCTATGCGTCGGTCGAAATGCGCGACGATCCGTCCTTGCGCGGGCGTCCGCTCGCCGTCGGCGGCCGGGCCGACCAGCGCGGCGTCGTCGCGACCTGCAATTACGAGGCGCGCCGCTTCGGTATTCACTCGGCCATGGCCACCGCGCAGGCGATGAAACTCTGTCCCGAGCTGCTCGTCATCCCCCCGGCGATGGAAAAATACCGGATCGCGTCAACCCAGATCATGGAGATCTATGCCGACTACACCGACCTGGTCGAACCGCTCTCGCTCGACGAAGCCTATCTCGACGTCTCGAACTCGCCGCACTGCAAGGGCAGTGCGACCCTGATCGCGCAGGAAATCCGCAGGCGAATTTTCGAGACCGTCGGCATCACGGCCTCGGCCGGCGTGGCGCCGAACAAATTCGTCGCCAAGATCGCCAGCGACTGGCATAAGCCCGACGGGCTGTTTCTCGTGCGGCCGGAAGAAGTCGACAGCTTCGTCGCGGCACTGCCGGTGAAAAAACTGCACGGCGTCGGCAAGGTGACGGCGGCCAAGCTGAACAAGCTGGGTGCCGAGACTTGCCTCGACCTGCGCGGCTGGACCATGCAGGAGCTGCAGCATCATTTCGGCAGCTTCGGTGCGCGCCTGCACGATTTGTGCCGCGGGATCGACAACCGCGAAGTCAGTCCGGAGCGCGAGCGCAAATCGGTCAGCACCGAAGAAACGTATACGGTCGACGTGCCGGATCTGCCAGCCTGCCTGGCGCTGCTGCCCGATTTATATGACCACCTGCTGGGCCGGATCAAGCGCGCGGGTGCCGAAAAATTCATCAACAAGTTATTTATTAAAATTAAATTTTCGGACTTCCAGCAGACCACGGTCGAGTGCGTGGGGTATGCCCCGCATTTGCCGACCTTCGCCCGGCTGCTGGAAACCGGCTGGCTGCGCGCCAGCCGCCCGGTGCGCCTGCTGGGCGTGGGCGTGCGCCTGGGCGACACCGAACATGTCGAACAATTACGCCTGTTTGACGAACACGCAACACATTGAAAAAGCGTCTGTTGCCACCCGAAAATAGGGGGGCCGCAGCGTGTAAAATGTCCTTCCCCTGAAATACCGAGACAACAGAAAACTATGTGGTTCAAGAATCTTCAGATTTACCGCCTGCCCGCACCGTGGGCCTTTACCCCTGAACAGATGGAAGCGGCGCTGGCGCCGATGGCCTTCACGCCGGCGAACAGCAATGAACTGCTGCGCCAGGGCTGGGATGCGCCGCGTCCGAATGGCGGTCTGGTGCACGTCGTCAACAAGCAGATGCTGATGATGCTGGGCACCGAAAAGAAGCTGCTACCGAGCTCGGTGATCAACCAGGTCGCCAAGGCCAAGGCTGCCGAGATGGAAGAGCAGCAAGGCTTCCCGCCAGGTAAAAAGGCGATGAAAGAACTGAAGGAGCGCGTGGCCGAGGAATTGCTGCCGCGCGCGTTCACGATCCGCAGCAATACCTGGACCTGGATCGACCCGGTCAACGGCTGGCTGGTCGTCGATGCGGCCAGCCCGGCGAAGGCCGATGAAGTCGTGAAACTGCTGTTGAAAGGCGTCGATCGCATGCCGCTCGAGTCGCTGCGCGTGCAGCGTTCCCCGGTTGCCGTGATGACCGGCTGGCTCGAGGCCGACGAGGCGCCGTACAACTTCACGATCGACCAGGACACGGAATTGCGCGCCACCGGCGAAAGCCGCGCCGCCGTGCGTTACGTGAAGCACTCGCTCGATCCGGACGATATCCGTCGCCATATCGCCGCCGGTAAGCAGTGCACGCGCCTGGCCATGACCTGGAACAGCCGCGTCAGTTTCGTACTGACCGAATCGCTCGCGATCAAGGGCGTCAAGCCGCTCGACGTCATCAAGGAAGGCGAGTCCGTCACGAATAGCGACGACGAGCGTTTCGATAACGACATCATGCTGATGACGGGCGAGCTGGCGAAGATGCTGGCCGACGTGGTCGAAGCGCTGGGCGGCGAAGCGAAGGCGTAATCACGCCGCTGCCGTGATGTCACAACGGACCCGCGGGTCCGTTTTGCATTCAGGCGATCACAGCGGCTGGAATACGCCGGCCGCGCGGTTCTTGGTCACGTTGTCCCAGGCGAACACCTGGCCGTTCATGCCGACGTAGACGCCGGGCGCCAGGGTTTGCGCCACGCCGCAGGCAAAGCCGAGGTTGAAGAGGGCGTCGGAATTGGCGATCTCGTAGGGAATCATGGCGCCGGTCAGGACGATCGTCTTGCCGAGATTGGCGGCGCCGAGCACGGCCGCCGTCTGCGGCATGGTGTCGGTGCCGTGGACGATGACGATCGCCTTTTCGGGCGCGCCCTGGCAGGCGGCCAGTACGCGCTGGCGGTCGGCGTCCTGCATGTCGAGCGAATCGAGCAGCGGCAGCACTTCGAGTTCGACCGGAATCGTCAGGCGCGCGCGGTTGATAACGGCAGGTAAATGGCTTTCGGAAAAGCCAAGCACGCCATTCAGTTCATTGTAATGTTTGTCGAAGGTGCCGCCGGTGGCGATGAGTCGCAAAGTCATATCGGTTTATAAACGCAGTAAAAAAAGGTGGGTCATGATAGCGCCAAACCGACCTGTATCCATATGTGACTGCGCTAGAATCGACTGGATCGGATGAGTAGACTGTCCATTTTTCATGGCGAGCCCAGCAGAATTTTATGAAAGCCGTTGCTCCAGGAACCGTTATTTTTCACCGTCATCGCGGCTATGGCGTGATCACCCACGTCAACCTGCTGACCGGATGGATTTCCGCCCGCTTCGGTAACGAGGCGCGCACGCTCGACCTGAATTTATCCAGCGACGAAGTCCAGCATGCCGATGGCGAACCCATCCTTTTCCGGCGTGCGCCGCCCGACCGCATGCCGCATGCGCGCCTGATGGCCGTGGTGCGCGCGCTGCACCAGGCCGGCTACCAGAAGCTGTATCTGTATTCCTGGCCCAAGCCCTCGGGATTGCACTGGCGCTGGCATTTGTTTACCGGCCAGCGCAACTGGATGCAGCGTTCCTGGCGCGAAGGCTGGTATGGATCCGGCGCCGAGTACAACAACAACCCGGTCATGGGATGGGGCGACACGCCCGGCGCCACGACCGAAGAGCTGATCCACGCGCTGGCCAAATTCGATCCTCAGGGCCTGGCGCAGGCGCTGGGACGCGACGACGACCACACCGCCTGGTTCGCCGACACCTGCGACGCGCTGTTGCCGGGCTATATGTACAGCCTGAACATCGAGCGCCCGCCGGGCGGCGGCCTGATCGAGGCGCCGCCGGTGCCGGTGGTGGCGGTGCGCGCCGGGCTGGCGGCCTATGCCGGTCCCGAGATCGGCTGGCCGCCGGGCTGGGCGGGATTGTGGACCCGCTCGCATGTGATGCCTGCGCGCAAAATCAATCTGACGGGCGAGCCCGAACTACGCTGATCCGTAGCGTGGAGGGCGCTGCCGTCCGCGCTCCGTCCTAACGCAACACCTCGGGATTGAGAATATTCGTCGGCTTGCCTGCCGCGAAGTTCACGATATTCTCGAACGCTGTCCTGAAATACAACTCGTAACTGTCCTGCTCGACATACCCCAGGTGTGGCGTCGCCAGCACTGTCGGCATGCGCAGCAGCGGCGTGTCCGCCGCTAAGGGTTCATCGGTGAACACGTCGAGCGCGGCCATCCCCGGCCGCCCAGCCTGCAGCGCCGCCTCCAGCGCGCCGGCTTCCACCAGTTCCGCGCGACTCGTGTTCACAAACAAGGCATCGGGCTTCATGCGCGCCAGGTCGGCGCGGCCGACGATGCCGCGCGTGGCGTCGGCCAGGCGCAGGTGCAGGCTCAGCACGTCGGCCTGCTCGAACAAGGCCTCGCGCGAGGCGGCCGCTTCGAACCCATCGGCCAGGGCCGCCGCGCGCGTCGCTGCGCTGCCCCAGACGATCACGCGCATCCCGAAGGCCTTGCCATAGCCCGCCACCAGCTTGCCGATTTTGCCGTAACTCCAGATTGCCAGTGTCCGCCCACGCAGCACGCGCCCCAGGCTATTGAGCTGGGGATTGACGGAAGCGGTCTGCCAGGCGCCTTCCTTCAAACTCGTTGCATACGGCACGATCTTGCGGCTGGCCGCCATGATCAATGCCCAGGTCAGCTCGGCCGGGGCGACTGGCGAGCCGCTGCCCTCGGCAATCGCGATCCCGCGCGCGGTCGCCGCGGCAACATCCACATGGCCACTCAGCTTGCCGGTCTGCGAGATCAATTTCAAATTTGGCAGTTTATTCAGCAGGGCGGCGGGCAAGCTGGTGCGTTCGCGGATCAGCACCAGCGCCTCGTAAGGCGCGAGCCGGATCGCGAGCTGGCCCACACCGCGTGCAGAATTGTTGAACACTTTGACCGCGTGACCGTCCAATATTTTGTAACAGTCGAGGCCTGGCGTGGCGTTCTGATAGTCGTCCAGAATGGCAATTTTCATCGGAGTTGAGCGAAGTTATTGAAGAGCACGTAAAGGAATAACGCGTTCCCGGGGAATCGAAGTAGCCCACTACATTAGTCAACTATATTTCCTACATTTTTCGATTCGAAGCGCTTGAAACGCGGTTTAGGGGGTGTACAATCGCCCGAATATTAAGGGTTTGACAGCACGGAAGTGTATAACAGACCAGGCTTCACCCTCGTTCCATCGCCTCCTTGACGAGGCCGTCGACACGACCGCCGTACGCCGCTCCATCGCGAGCCAGGGACTCCACCGCGCGCTCCCATGCACCTACGACGATCCTGCCCATGCCGGGACCACACAGAATTCTTAATTGTTGGAGGTACCATGAACCAGCCCGTGATGAGCGGTGTCGCCGCCCTGAACGTTCCTGCCCACATCAAACACCAGAAACTCATTAATTGGGTGGCAGACATTGCCGCCCTGACCAAGCCGGACGCCATTTATTGGTGCGACGGCTCGGAAGAAGAGTACGACCGCCTGTGTGCACTGATGGTCGAAGCCGGTACGATGAAGCGCCTGAATCCTGAAAAGCGCCCGAATTCCTACCTGGCCCAGTCCGATCCGTCGGATGTGGCACGTGTCGAAGACCGCACCTTCATCTGTTCGCCGACCAAGGAACAGGCCGGCCCGACGAATAACTGGACCGACCCGGCCGAGATGCGCACGACGCTCAACGGCCTGTTCGACGGCTGCATGGCCGGGCGCACGATGTATGTCGTGCCGTTCTCGATGGGGCCGCTGGGTTCGCCGATCGCCCACATTGGTGTCGAGCTGTCCGATTCGCCTTATGTCGCCGTCAACATGCGCATCATGACGCGCATGGGCAAGGCCGTGTACGAGGTGCTGGGCACCGACGGCGATTACGTGCCGTGCGTGCACAGCGTCGGCATGCCGCTCCAGCCAGGTCAGCAAGACGTCCGCTGGCCGTGCAACGACACCAAATACATCGTCCATTACCCAGACACGCGCGAGATCTGGTCCTTCGGTTCCGGCTACGGCGGCAACGCACTGCTCGGCAAGAAATGCTTCGCACTGCGCATCGCCTCGAACATGGGCTACCAGGAAGCGCAGCAGGGCGGCACCGGCTGGCTGGCCGAACACATGCTGATCCTGGGCGTCGAGTCGCCCCAAGGCGACAAGAAATACGTCGCCGCCGCTTTCCCTTCGGCTTGCGGCAAGACCAACTTCGCCATGCTGATCCCGCCGACCTCGTTTGGCGGCTGGAAAGTCACCACCATCGGCGACGACATCGCCTGGATCAAGCCGGGTGCCGACGGCCAGCTGTACGCGATCAATCCGGAAGCCGGTTATTTCGGCGTGGCGCCGGGCACCAACGACAAGACCAATTCGAACTGCATGTCCTCGCTGCGCGACAACGTCATCTTCACCAACGTCGCGCTGACCGATGACGGCGATGTCTGGTGGGAAGGCATGACCAAGGAAGCGCCGGCGCACCTGATCGACTGGCAGGGCAAGGACTGGACCCCGGCCTCGGGTACCAAGGCGGCCCACCCGAACGCGCGCTTCACGGTGGCGGCAACCCAGAACCCGGTGATCGATCCGGCCTGGGACGATCCGGCCGGCGTGCCGATCTCGGCCTTCATCTTCGGCGGCCGCCGTTCGACCACGGTGCCGCTCGTCACGGAAGCGAACAACTGGGTCGAAGGCGTGTACATGGCCGCGACCATGGGCTCGGAGACGACCGCCGCCGCCGCCGGCCAGATGGGCGTCGTGCGCCGCGATCCGTTCGCGATGCTGCCTTTCATCGGCTACAACATGAGCGACTACTTCCAGCACTGGCTCGACCTGGGCCGCAAAGTGGCCGAGAAGAACCCGGCCGCGTTGCCGAAGATCTTCTGCGTCAACTGGTTCCGTACCGACGAGTCGGGCAACTTCGTGTGGCCTGGGTATGGCGACAACATGCGCGTGCTGAAGTGGATCCTCGACCGTAGCAACAGCGGCACCGAAGCCCAGGCCGCCGGCACCGAGCACCTGTTCGGCACCTCGCCGAACTACGCCGACCTGAACTGGGAAGGCGTCGAGTTCACCGAAGCGCAGTTCACGCAGATCACCTCGATCGACAAGGATGCATGGCTTGAAGAGTTGAAGCTGCACACCGAACTGTTCGACAAGCTGGCCTACCGCCTGCCGCAAGAGCTGGTGGCAACCAAGCAAAAGCTGGAACAGAAGCTGGCTTCGTAAGGTTTCTGAGGAGGGCGGCCGCTGCCTGCGGCTGCGCGTAAAAAAGGGCAGTGCCGCGTGGCGCTGCCCTTTTTTATTCGACGCTACCCAAGCAGCGTGACTTCGGTTTTAGGACCGCCAAATTCGTCGAACACGCGCCGGTGACAGGCATACGACATGGCATCCTCGCGCTCGTAGTAAGCACTCACCCACTCCAGCAAAAAGTTCAGCTTGCTCTGCTGCGCGTCCATCGACGCATACTTGTGCGGCTCCCACGGGCGCCTGCGATTGTTTTCCAGGCACACCGCGCGTCCCGGGTTCATGAACACCAGCTCCGAACAATGCGGCAGCGCCGCTTCCACCAGGTCGCCGTAGCATCCTTCCGCCACCCAGGCATCATTGCAGGTCACGAAGTCGAGCAGCTCGGCGCGCACCTGGTCAGGGGTGCGCGGCACGGCGATCTTGCCCGGCTCCCAGACGATCGTGTCCAGATCCAGGTGTACCAGCCCATGCTGCGCGGCCAGGGCGCGTGCACGGTGCGATTTGCCGGAACCGGAGTTGCCCATGATGAGTATGCGCATAAGCGAGTCAGGCCCCACGTTATGCGACCTTGCATGTGGACCGGCCATCCGCGACACTGCCGGACGACGCGCTGGTTGGCACCAGTGCACGGCGCAAGCACGCCATCATGGACCCTTGAATGCCGGTGCTCATGCTAAGAACCTATCCCAGTAGGGAATGAGATGAGGAACAAGTTGTCAGCGATGCTAGCCTTACGCTTGCAGCTCCCACAGGATGCGATAGCGTAGGGCGCATCAGGGCCAGTTGCGCAGCCAGCACGGCGGCCAGTCCGACGACGATCAGGTGGTGGACGAATGGCGAGGGCAGGGTCGGTCATGATGGCGGCTCGGCGGTGAAGGTGTGCCTACTCTAAGTACTCACCCGTAAATAAATGTGTTTTTGGCTGCCAGAGCCGGCGCGTTGCTGCGTCGGCTCGTGCTTGCAGTGCTCGCACTGCGGCGCGCTCGCCGCCTTGCACCGCATCCGGCTCTGTTTGCCAAAATTCACATTTATTTCCGGTCGAGTACTTAGCGCATCCGGATCGGCCCCACAAAAACAAAAAGGCAGAGCCGCGGCTCTGCCTTTTTGGTCCATCCATGCAGAAGCTTATTGCACCAGCAAGGGCTTCAAATACTTGCCCGTCACGCTGTCCGGATTGTTCGCCACGTCTTCCGGCGAACCGGTGGCGACAATCTTGCCGCCGCCGGCGCCGCCTTCAGGGCCGAGGTCGACGATCCAGTCCGCCGTCTTGATGACATCCAGGTTGTGCTCGATGATCGCCAGCGTATTGCCCTGGTCGCGCAGGCGGTGGATCACCTTGAGCAGCAAATCGATGTCGGCAAAGTGCAAACCGGTGGTCGGCTCGTCGAGGATGTACAGGGTCCGTCCGGTATCGCGTTTCGACAGTTCCAGCGACAGTTTCACGCGCTGCGCTTCGCCGCCGGACAGGGTCGTCGCGCTCTGGCCCAGCTTGATGTAGCCGAGGCCGACATCGAGCAAGGTTTGCAGTTTGCGCGCGATGACCGGCACCGGCTTGAAGAACTCGTGCGCGTCTTCGACCGTCATCTCCAGCACTTCGGTGATGTTCTTGCCCTTGTAGTGCACCTCGAGGGTTTCGCGGTTGTAGCGCTTGCCGTGGCAGACGTCGCACGGCACGTAGACGTCCGGCAGGAAGTGCATCTCGACCTTGATCACGCCGTCGCCCTGGCAGGCTTCGCAACGCCCGCCCTTGACGTTGAACGAGAAGCGTCCGGCCGAATAGCCGCGTTCCTTGGCCGTCGGCACCGTCGCGAACAAGTCGCGGATCGGCGTGAACAGGCCGGTGTAGGTGGCCGGGTTCGAGCGCGGGGTGCGGCCGATCGGCGCCTGGTCGACCGAGATCACCTTGTCGAAATGCTCCAGGCCGAAGATCGCATCGTGCGGCGCCGGTTCCGTTTGCGAGCCGTACAGGTGGCGCGACAGGGCCGGATACAGCGTGTCGTTGATCAGCGTCGATTTGCCGGAACCGGAGACGCCCGTGATACAGGTCATCAGGCCGACCGGCAGGTGCAGCGTTTCACCCCGCAAATTGTTACCGGTGGCGTTCGTGATCACCAGCTGACGCTCGGGATTGGCTTGGGTGCGCTTCTTCGGCACCACGATCTTGCGCCGGCCGTCCAGGTACTGGGCGGTGATCGAATGCTCGTTCGCCATGATCTGCTCGAGGGTACCCTCGGCGATGATCTGGCCGCCGTGCACGCCCGCGCCCGGACCCATGTCGACGATGTAGTCGGCGGTACGGATCGCATCCTCGTCGTGCTCGACCACCAGGACACTGTTGCCGATGTCGCGCAAGTGTTTCAGGGTGCCGATCAGGCGGTCGTTGTCGCGCTGGTGCAGGCCGATCGACGGCTCGTCGAGCACGTACATCACGCCCGTCAGGCCGGAGCCGATTTGCGACGCCAGGCGAATGCGCTGGGCTTCGCCGCCCGACAGGGTATCGGCGCTGCGGTCGAGCGACAGGTAATCGAGGCCGACGTTGTTCAGGAATTTCAGGCGCGCGATGATTTCCTTGATCACGCGCTCGGCGATGTCCTTCTTGGCACCGGTCAGCACCAGGGTTTCGAAGAACTCCAGCGTGTCGCGCAAGGGTTTATCCGACACCTCGTAAATGGCGCGCTGCTGGGCGCCCTGGCCGATTTTCACGAAGCGCGCTTCGGTGCGCAGGCGCGCGCCGTCGCAGGACGGGCATTTCTTTTCGTTGATGAACTTCGACAGCTCTTCCTTGACGGCCATCGAATCGGACTCGCGGTAGCGCCGCTGCAGGTTGTTCACCACGCCCTCGAAGGTGTGCTCGCGAATCACCGTGCGGCCGCGCTCGTTCACATAGGTAAACGGGATCGGCGTCTTGCCGGAGCCGAACAGGACCGCGTCCTGTGCCGGCTTCGGCAATTGCTCGAACGGTTTATCCAGGTCGAATTCGTAGTGCGCCGCCAGGTTCGACAGCATCGTGAAATAGAACTGGTTGCGGCGATCCCAGCCCTTGACGGCGCCGGAGGCCAGCGACAGGTTCGGGAAGGCGACGATGCGCTTCGGATCGAAGAACTCGATGTGGCCGAGGCCGTCGCACTGGGAGCAGGCGCCCATCGGGTTGTTGAACGAGAACAGGCGCGGCTCGAGTTCCTGCAGCGAATAGCCGCAGACATTGCACGCGAACTTGTTCGAGAACACGGTCACCTGTTCGGTGTCCATTTCGAAGGCGACCGCGCGGCCATCGGCCAGGCGCAGTGCTGTCTCGAAACTCTCGGCCACGCGCTGCTTGATCTCCGGATTGACCTTGATGCGGTCGATGACCACGTCGATCGTGTGTTTTTCCGTCTTTTTCAGCTTGGGCAGTTCGTCGATCTCGTAGATCTTGGCCGGATTGACGCCGCTCTGGATGCGAAAGCGCACAAAGCCCTGGGCCTGCATGCCGGCGAACAGGTCGCCGTGCTCGCCCTTGCGGCCGGCCACGACCGGCGCCAGGATCATCAGCTTGGTGCCTTCGGGCATGGCCAGCACCGAGTCGACCATCTGCGAAACGGTTTGTGCCGCCAGCGGCTCGTGCGGGTGGTCCGGGCAATACGGGGTGCCGACGCGCGCGTACAGCAGGCGCAGGTAGTCGTGGATCTCGGTCACGGTGCCGACCGTCGAGCGCGGATTGTGCGAGGTTGCCTTCTGCTCGATGGAAATGGCTGGCGACAAGCCTTCGATCAGGTCGACGTCCGGCTTTTCCATCAGTTGCAGGAACTGGCGCGCGTAGGCCGACAACGACTCGACATAGCGGCGCTGGCCTTCGGCATACAGGGTGTCGAAGGCGAGCGAGGACTTACCCGAACCCGACAGGCCGGTGATGACGATCAGCTTGTTGCGCGGCAGGTCGAGATTGATGTTCTTGAGATTGTGCGTGCGCGCGCCGCGAATACGAATTTCTTCCATTGAGGTTGGCAGGCTTTCAATAATTTTATGCGGGCCGCGCACGATACTGTCGCGGTGAGCGGGCCAATCGAGGGGAATCTGCTAGTTTAACGCGTTTTTGTTACGGCTGTACATTCATCCAGTACTCTGGTGTATCAGCGATGCCAGCCTGATATGCCATACCGGCAAGTGCATTGAAATCGAGAATATCAGTTCCGGGGTATGTGAGCCGTTTGCTTCAGGCTTCAATGTCAAACCGTTCAGAATCCGAAAATAAATTTGGCGGCGGGGCGTAGGGCGCCTCCGGCGACAAGGATTCGGCGTTTTTGCGCCGCTCCGTATGCTGACTCCAGCCAACAAAATCTTTTGTTGAAACCGGCCTTTCGGCCCCATAATATCGTGCTGCATCACTAGTTCCCTGGCGCTTAGACACGTGCAGAGCCAGGGCTCACACCATCCTGAAGGAGTAACATCATGGCATCAGTCAACAAGGTCATCATCGTCGGCAACCTCGGCCGCGACCCGGAAATCCGCTACATGCCGAGCGGCGACGCCATCGCGAACATCGCGGTCGCCACCTCGTTCAAGTCGAAGGACAAGAACACCGGCGAGCAGAAAGAGCTGACCGAATGGCACCGCATCTCGTTCTTCGGCCGCCTGGCCGAGATCGTCGGCCAGTACCTCAAAAAGGGCTCGTCGGTCTACGTCGAAGGCCGCCTGCAGACCCGCAAGTACACGGATAAAGACGGCATCGAGCGCTACGCGACCGACATCGTCGCTGAAAACATGCAAATGCTGGGCGGGCGTGCCGGCATGGGCGGCGACAGCGGCGGCATGGGCATGGACGACGGCGGCGGCTACGAGCCACAGCAGCAACAGCAGCGTCCGGCCCCACGCCAGGCGCCACAGGCACCGGCAGCGCGTCCGCAGCCACAGCGTCCGGCCCCGAATTTCTCGGATATGGATGACGACATTCCGTTCTAGGTGCGCCGTTTAATCTTATAAATCAAGTACTTACGGCATTTATGCCTGTAGTGTAGCTTACTTGGAGAGCTACTGGCAACCCGCCCTACCTTCGTTGGCAACAACTGTAATCCCGAAAGGGAGAGGGGAAAGCAGCATGGCGGGAAAAGGCGGAGACGCGGGGAAAAGACCTACCTTGCTTCCGTCATGCCAAGTCCCGTATGGCTAAGCCTGTATTGGTTGAACCATAGTCCTAAGCCGGGTTCGGGATCTCACCGACGCAGGGTCTTTGAAGCGTCGGATCGGAGGATAGGCGGGTGACGTTAGAACGCCCGCCTACCAAGTTCTTCCGAGGCGCGTGCCCCCTGTGCCAATATAACTTGAGACACCTACCCGATTAATTTAGAGTACAACGGTAGGTCCCAAACATGCACAGCCGAAAGCATCAAATTAGCACATCAGCAGCCCCAGAAAAAGCAGTCGATCC
>Ga0213836_100462_pt1 | contig 32930 bp, 33 predicted proteins | sample SWPATP03_FD_160578 | JGI IMG/M metagenome (GOLD analysis project Ga0213836, IMG submission 160578) | Coastal seawater microbial communities from Marineland, Florida, United States - SWPA TP0 #3 | ecosystem: Environmental > Aquatic > Marine > Coastal | place: USA: Florida | collected 2016-08-05
GCTGGCGAAAGGCGTTGGCGGTGGCCAGCGCCGTGGTCTCGTGGGCAGCGACGATGATCGCCATCATCATCGAGTGCAGGTAGTTGTCGGTGACGACATCCGGCTTCTGCCGGTTCTTCTCGATCATGTCGTACATCCAGCCGTGGCCATGCGGCTGCTCCTGCATCTTCTTGAGTACCTGCCCGGAGTACTGCCAGAACTTGCCGACCCCCTCGGCCACCTCGACCTGCTGCTCCGGCGAGGGGCGGCCCCAGGTGTTGAGCGTGTGGGCCACCGAGAAGCGGCGCAGCTGCTCCATGTCCTCCTCGGGCACGCCGAGGAAGTGCAGCGCCACGGTGAGCGGCACTTCCCAGAACATCTCGGCCACCAGGTCGGCGCGGCCGCGCTCGACGATGGCATCGAGCTTCTCGCGCACCAGACGGCGCACCATCGGCGCATGGGCTTCCAGCGCCTCGGGAGTGAAGGCCTCCAGCAGCTCGCGGCGCCGCGCCATGTGGGCCGGCTCGTCCTCGTTCACCAGGGTACGGTTCATGCCGTAGTCGTAGCGCTCCAGCACCGCCTGGGCCTCGCGGCTGGCCGGGGTGATCTTCTCCAGCGCGATCGACGGCGAGAAGGTGAGGTTGTCGCGGAAGATCGTCTTGATGTCGGCATAGCGGCTCACCACCCAATAGCCGAGCCTGGGGCTGTAGAACACCGGCTCCTGCTCGCGGGACCAGCGCAGCGCCTCGGCGGGGTCGAGCTGGTAGGGCGAGTCGAAGGGATCGAAGGCCGCCGCCTGCGCTGACACGGGGCAGCCGTTGGGCGCCATCGGCGATTCAGCGGCGGCGTGGAAGGGGCAGCCGCCTGCACCGTTGGTGGTCCGCTGTGTTGCTGATGTCATCAGGCCTCCCCAGGCTGTCGTCCGAGTCGTTCGAAGTCATTGCTGTGTTCGAAGTCATTGCTGGCATGCATGGTGGCGCTTTGCCATTCATGATTTACTTTTATCGCACACTTGATATCGTTTAACGAACACATGAGGGAACATAGGCAGTTTGTGTGGGGGCGTCAATCCCCGCCGGCTGCGCTACCATGCTCTGCCACCATCCACCGAGGGACGTCGTTCGATGGCCACTACGTTGCAAACCCTGGATCGCGGCCTGCGCGCGCTCGAGATCGTCGCCGAGCACGCCGAGGGCATCAGCGTTGCCGAGCTGGCCGAGCGGCTCGACGTGCATCGCGCCATCGCCTATCGCATCGTCACCACCCTGGAACAGCACGGGCTGGTGGCACGCTCCGCCGAGGGTCCGCTGCGCCTGGGGGCGGGTATTTCCCTGCTGGCGGCACGCTTCGAGCCGCAGCTGCGCGCGGTGGCCCAGCCGCTGCTGCAGGCGCTGGCCAAGGCCACCCGGGCCACCGCTTTCGTCTCGGTGGCCCAGGGCGAGGAGTGCGTGGTGATCCTGGTGGCGGAGCCCGACGAGGGGCTGCTGCGGGTGGGCTACCGGGTCGGCAGCCGCCATCCGCTGTCGCTGGGCGCGGCGGGTATCGCCATTCTGGCCGGACGCCCGCCGCGCGCAGACGACAGCGAGGCGGTGCGTCAGGCCCGCAGCGACGGCTACAGTCTGACCCGCGGCCAGCTGCAACTCGGCGCAGTGGGAGTGGCCAGCCCCGTGGCCACGCCGCAGTTCCGCCCTGGGGTGGAGGCCTGCGTGGGCGTGGTGGCGATGGACGATCTCGACACCGAACGGGCCATACGCGAAGTGAAGGCTCACGCCCACCAGCTGGCCGAACTGCTCGGTCGCTGAGCGGCACGCCGTCGCGGCCCGTGAAGCCCGGCTCCGGTAGCGTTACACTACGGACCATCCTCCGCCGCCACCTTCGAGGCCCTCGATGAGTCGCCACCTGCTCTCCGTCGATTCCCTGACCCGCGATAGCGTCAACCACCTGATGCATGTCGCCGCCCGCATGGAACCCATCGCCCAGCGCCGCCAGGTCACCCGGGTGCTGGAGGGCGCCGTGCTCGGCAACCTCTTCTTCGAGGCCAGCACCCGTACCCGGGTCAGCTTCCACACAGCCTTCTGTCGCCTGGGCGGCAGCGTGTGCGACACCACCGGCTTCACCTTCTCTTCCATGGCCAAGGGCGAGTCGCTCTACGACACCAGCCGGGTGATGAGCGGCTACTGCGACGCCATCGTCATGCGCCACCCCGACCAGGGCTCGGTGGCCGAGTTCGCTGCCGCCACCCACGTGCCGGTGATCAACGGCGGCGACGGCCCCGGCGAGCACCCCAGCCAGGCGCTGCTCGACTTCTACACCATCGACAAGGAGTTCACCCGGCTGGGCAAGAAGCTGGCCGGCGCCCACGTGCTGCTCACCGGCGACCTCAAGTACGGGCGTACCGTGCACTCGCTGATCAAGCTGCTGTCGCTCTACGACCCCATGCGCATCACCCTGGTGGCGCCGCCGGGACTGGAGATGCCCGATTACCTCATCGACCTGGTCGCCTCCCGCGGCCACCGCATCGAGCAGCGCACCAGCCTGGCCGACGACTACGCGGACGTGGACGTGGTCTACACCACGCGCATCCAGAAGGAGCGCTTCACCGCCGAGATGAGCGAGGGCTTCAGCCTGTCGCGGGACTTCACCGTCGACCGTGCCTTCTTAAACAAGCGCTGCGGCCGCGACACCATCGTCATGCACCCGCTGCCCCGCGACAGCCGACCGGAGGCCAACGACCTCGACGTGGATCTCAACGGCGACCCGCGCCTGGCGATCTTCCGCCAGACCGACAACGGCATCCCGGTGCGCATGGCGATCTTCGCCACCCTGCTGCAGGTGGACGAGCTGATCGAGAAGGACCTGCGTCCGGTACGCTGGTTCGTGCCCGAGCGGGTGGGGGTGGACGACAGCGCACTCTGACGATGCTGCAACCAACGCTGGGCATCGCTATGCTGTTCAGTAACGAGTAATGTAAGAGAGAGCACGAATAACAACGGCGTTGCCGCCCACGGCAACCGTAGAGAGGAGATGTGACGCATGACTCTGGAACGCGCTTACATATTGTTGGCGGTCTTCTACAGCGCCCTGGTGGCGATCGGCGCCATCGCCCTGCTGGTGGGTGGCGGCCCGGTCTGGGGCGTGGCGATACTGCTGCTCGGCGCCCTGGTGGCTGCCGGCCTGTGGGGCCAGACCCTGGGCAAGCCGGTGATGAACCCACGCATGTGGCGCCCGCTGGCGGGCATTCTGGCCGTCGGCTTCGTGCTGCAGTTGTTCGCCGTGTTCTCGCTCTCGCTCTCCGGGGCCGAGCTCACCTGGCTGCTCACCGGTGCCATCTTCTCCGTTCTGCCGGCCATCATGCTGTTCCAGTACGGCAAGCGGGACCAGGAAGTGTGGGCCACGCCCGAGGAGTGCGAGGGCGGCAAGATGCTGCGTGAGCTACTGGCCAGGCAGCGCGAGCTGGTACTGGAAAAGCAGGAGGCCGACCGCCAGGCCACGGTCAAGTTGACCAAGGAGGGCGACACCTACCGCGCCAGCGTCACTCGCGGCAACGGCGTCGAGGTGGAGCGTTTCGAAGAGCGGTTCGCCTGCCCCGCCACCCTGGCCTTCTTCGTCATCAAATACACCTGCATCTCGGTGAACGACATCGCCGCCCAGTATGCCGAGGAGCGCGCGCTGGCGACCTGATCGGCTCGTTCGCCCGCTTGCATTCGTCTCGTTTCGAACGGACCCCGATGGGGTCCGTTCTGCGTTTGTCCGTCACCCACCCCGGCCTCTCGACCACGGACACTTGTGGTTTTCGGATATCCAGACGTGTTCTGCGACCATGGCGCCGCCTGCTCCCCGGGTCAACACTGAAGCCGACGGGTTGACGACGAGACGCCCGTCGCCTCGATACCGACAACAACAATCGCGGAGCGCACGATGGCGGAGGCAATCATCGAGACCCGACAGCTGACCAAGAGCTTCCGGGGCTTCAAGGCGGTCAATGACATCTCCATCCGGGTCGAGCCCGGCACCATTCACGCCCTGATCGGCGCCAACGGCGCCGGCAAGACCACCTGTTTCAACCTGCTCACCAAGTTCCTCGAGCCCAGCGCGGGCAGCATCTTCTTCAAGGGCCGAGACATCACCCGACTCAAGCCGGACCAGGTGGCCCGGCTGGGCATGGTGCGCTCGTTCCAGATCTCGGCGGTCTTCAGCCAGCTGACGGTGCTCGAAAACGTCAAGCTGGCGTTGCAGCGTCGGCGCGGCGAGTCCTACGACTTCTGGGCCACCCAGCGTCGGCTCGACGAATACCGCGAGCGTGTCATGGACCTGCTGGAGGAGGTGGGCTTGAGCGAGTGGGCCGATACCCCGGCCGCCGAACTGCCCTACGGCCGCAAGCGCGCCCTGGAGCTCGCCACCACCCTGGCCCTGGACCCCGAGCTGATGCTGCTCGACGAGCCGCTGGCCGGCATGGGAACCGAAGACGTGGGCCGTACCGCCGAGCTGATCCGGCGTGTGGCCGCACAGCGCACGGTGCTGATGGTGGAACACAACCTGGGAGTGGTGGCCGAGCTCTGCGACCGCATTACCGTGCTGGCGCGGGGCGAGGTGCTGGTGGAGGGCGATTACGCCACGGTCTCGCGGGACGAGCGGGTGATCGAGTCCTATATCGGGGGAGCGCAGCATGACTGAAGCCGCCATCGCCCACCACGCCGAACCCATGCTGGCCATTCGCGATCTTCACGCCTGGTACGGCGAGAGCCACGTGCTGCACGGCATCGACCTGGAGGTGCTGCCGGGCCAGGTGGTGACGCTACTGGGCCGCAACGGCGCCGGCAAGTCGACCACGCTGAAGTCGATCATGGGCATCGTGCCGCGCCGCCAGGGCCACATTCGCCTCCAGGGCAGCGAAACCATCGCCATGCGCCCCTTCCAGATCGCTCGCCAAGGCGTGGCGTACTGCCCGGAGGATCGCGGCATCTACGCCACCCTCGATGTCCGCGAGCACCTCGAGCTGCCGCCCCTGGTCGACGACAGCGGCTTGAGCACCGAGCAGGTGTTGAGCCTGTTTCCCAATCTGCGCGAGCGGCTGCACAGCCCCGGCAGCAAGCTTTCCGGCGGCGAGCAGCAGATGCTGGCCATCGGCCGCACCCTGCGCACCGGTGCCAGGCTGCTGCTGCTCGATGAGCCCACCGAGGGGCTCGCGCCCAGCATCGTGGAGCAGATCGGTCGCACCATCCACCAGCTCAAGGAGCAGGGCTACACGATCCTGCTGGTGGAACAGAACCTGCGCTTTGCCTTGAGCGTGGCCGATCACTTCTACCTCATCGATCACGGTCGGGTGGCCGCCCGCTACGACCGCAAGGGCATCGAGCAGGATGCCGACGAGCTGATGGCACGGCTGGGCGTCTAGCCGGGTCAGCTACGGGAACGATGGCGAAAATGCGAGGGCGAGATGCCGTTCATGCGCTTGAAGGTCTTGGAAAAGGCGAAGGCGCTGCGATAGCCCACCCGCTCGGCGATCTCCTCGATCGGCAGGTCGCTGGTCGCCAGCAGGTGCGTGGCATGCTGCATGCGCAGCTGGGTGAGCTGCTGCATCGGGCTGCGCCCGAAGACCTTGCGGCTGATGCGTCGCAGGTGCTCGGTGCTGACATGGGCGATCTCGGCCATCTCCTCGATGGTCCAGTGCCGCTCCAGCGTCGGGATCACGGCATCGAAGACCGCCACGATGCGGGCATCCCGCCGCCAGGGGTCGGCAAAGCGCGCGATGTAGTTCTCGATGGTGTCGATCCACATCACGCAGCTGGCCGGGTCGGCCTGACCGTGGAACACCTCGCTGTAAAGCCCCATCACGGCGTGCTTCATCAGCTCGGGGTCGAAGTGCTGCATGATCGGGGCGATGGTGCCGACCACCGAGCGCGGGGCGCTGGGCAGGTAGCGCAGCCAGCAGTACTGCCAGCGTTTCCCGGGTACGGCATGAAAGGCATGCAGCGCATGAGCCGGAGCGAAGGACATCATGCTGCCGCGCATGGTGCACCAGCGTCCGTCGAGCAGCATGCGCCCCTCGCCGCCGAGGGAGCCGTGGATGTAGGCGCCGCTCAGCCGGGTACGCACGATGCGGTAGGGCACCGCGGCATCTCCCACGCCGACGTGGGAGATATGCCGCTGCTCGAGCGCAGCGCAATCCTCGGCGCGCACGATCCACTGCCGGGTGTCGTCGCCGACGATGTGGGTTTCGGATAGCTGTTCGTGTTCTGCGGCCATGGCGCGTTCGCCCATGTTGGCTCTAACTGATAAAGGCCCAACGGTACCTACCGTTCGAAACAACGCAAAACCAAAACAATAGCGAGTCGAGAAACAGGAGACATAACAATGCCAGCCAAACACTCCTTCAAGACCCTGGCCCTTTCCTCCGCGCTGCTGGGCCTCGGCGGCTTCGCCAGCGCCATGGCCAGCGAGGGCTATTCCGACGGCGTGGTGCGAATCGGCGTGCTGACGGACATGTCGGGGATCTACACCGACCTGTCCGGCGAGGCGGCGGTGGAAGCCGTGCGCATGGCCGTCGAGGACTTCGGCGGTGAGGTCGGCGGCGTGCCCATCGAGGTCATCCATGGCGACCACCGCAATCGTGCCGACACCGGCGCCAGCCGTGCCCGGGAATGGTACAACAACGACGGCGTCGACATGATCAACGATCTCTCCAACTCCGGCGTCGCGCTGGCGGTGGCTGCCGTGGCCGACGAGCTGCAGCGCCACGCCATCGTCAATTCGTCATCCAACATCGGCCTGACCAACGACTACTGCTCGCCCTTCGTGACCCACTACACCTACGACGCCTACTCCCTGGCACAGGGCACCGGCCAGTCGATCGTCGAGGATGGCGGCGACACCTGGTTCTTCCTCACGGTGGACTTCGCCTTCGGCATCGGGCTCGAGGAGCAGGTGTCCCAGGTGGTGCGCAACGCCGGCGGCCAGGTCGTCGGGGCTGCACGTCATCCGCTCGACACCACCGACTTCTCCTCCTACGCGCTGCAGGCCCAGGCCTCGGGCGCGGAGATCATCGGCATCGCTTCGACCGGCGCCGACGCCATCAACGCCATCAATGCCCTGGCCGAATTCGGTGTCACGCCCGACCAGCGCCCGGCCGCCCTGCTGCTGTGGTACGACGACATCGTCAGCCTGGGGCTGGAGACCGCCCAAGGCCTGATGCTGACCAACGCCTTCTACTGGGACGCCAACGACCAGACCCGCGAGTTCTCGCAGCGTTTCTACGAGCGCACCGGCCGCATGCCCAACATGGCGCACGCCGGCAACTACTCCTCCACCATGCACTACCTGAGAGCGGTCGAAGCCGCCGGCACCGACGATGCGACGGCGGTCTCCGAGAAGATGCGGGAGCTGGAGATCAACGATTTCTTCGCCTCGGGCGGCTACATCCGTCCCAATGGCCGCATGGTCCACGACCAGTATCTGTGGGAGGTGAAGACGCCCGAGGAGTCGGAGTACGACTACGACTTCCTGCGCCTGCTGGCCACCATTCCCGGTGAAGACGCCTTTCAGCCGCTCGAAGAGAGCACCTGTCACCTGCTCAACGGCAACTGATGACTTACCGCGCATGCCGGCCCGCGGCCCGGCATGCGCCCCCTACTTCGTTGATCTTGTGAGCAAGTGATCATGGACATTTTCGGCATTCCCATTCAGGCCCTGCTGGGGCAGCTCATGCTGGGCATCGTCAACGGCTCCTTCTACGCGGTGCTCAGCCTCGGGCTGGCGATCATCTTCGGGGTACTCAAGATCGTCAATTTCGCCCATGGCGCCTTCTTCATGCTGGGGGCCTTCACCGCCTTTCTGCTCGCCCAGTACATGGGGCTCGACTATTGGGTCACGCTGCTGGTGGCCCCGCTGCTGGTGGCCGCCTTCGGCATGGTGTTCGAGTTCCTGTTCCTGCGCCGGCTCTACGGGCTCGACCCGATCTACGGCCTGCTGCTGACCTTCAGCCTGGTGCTGGTGCTGGAGGGGGGCTTCCGCGTCGCCTTCGGCTCCTCCGGCCAGCCCTTCGCCACCCCGGAGCAGCTGCGCGGCACCATCAACCTGGGCTTCATGATCCTGCCGCTCTATCGCGGCTTCGTGATCGTCTCGGCGCTGCTGGTGTGCCTGGCCACCTGGTTCGTCATCGAACGCACCTCGCTGGGTGCCAGCCTGCGCGCCGCCACGGAGCGCTCGGAGCTGACCCAGGCCTTCGGCATCAACGTGCCGCGCCTGATCACCCTGACCTACGGCGTCGGTGTCGGCCTGGCGGCCTTCGCCGGGGTGCTGGCCGCGCCCATCTTCCACGTCAATCCTTCCATGGGCTCCAGTCTGGTCATCATCATCTTCGCCGTGGTGGTGATCGGCGGGCTGGGCTCGATCATGGGTGCCATCGTCACCGGCCTGGGCTTGGGCGTGGTAGAGGGCTTCACCCGGGTGTTCTACTCCGAGTTCTCCTCCACCATCGTCTTCCTGGTCATGGTGCTGGTGCTGCTGCTGCGCCCGGCCGGCCTCTTCGGCAGGGAGGAGGGCTGACATGCGCACCCTGTCCTACACGGCCCTCGCCCTGCTGGTGCTGGCACTGCTGGTCATTCCCTTCGTGCCGCAGCTGATCTACATCGTCTTCGTCATGAAGACGCTGTGCTTCGTGCTCTTCGCCTGCTCCTTCAACCTGCTGCTGGGCCATACCGGCATCCTCTCCTTCGGTCACGCCGCCTTCTTCGGTACGGGGGCCTACGTGACCGGACAGCTGGTCAAGGCGTACGGCGTCCCCACCGATCTGGGCATCCTGGCCGGCGGCCTGGTGGCGGCCGTCCTGGGGGCGATAGTCGGCAGTCTGGCCATCCGCCGCAGCGGCATCTACCTGGCCATGATCACCCTGGCGCTGTCGCAGCTGGTCTATTTCTTCTTCCTGCAGGCCCCGTTCACCGGCGCCGAGGACGGCCTGCAGCGGATCCCCCGCGGCACCTTCCTGGGGGTGATCGATCTGCGCAGCGACACGGCGCTCTACTACGTGGTGCTGGGTATCGTCGCTGCCGGGCTATGGCTGGTATGGCGTACCGTCCATTCGCCGTTCGGCAATGTGCTGCGGGCCATCCGCGAGCATGAGCCGAGAGCGATCTCGCTGGGCTACCCCGTGGCGCGCTACAAGGTCCTGGTGTTCACCATCTCCGCCGGCCTGGCCGGTATCGCCGGCTCGCTCAAGGCCATCGTGTTCCAGTTGGCCGCCCTCTACGACGTGCACTGGCACACCTCGGGCGACGTGATCCTGATGACCTTGCTGGGCGGCATGAACACGGTATTCGGCCCCGCGGTAGGCGCTGCCCTGGTCTCCGCGCTCAACCACTACATGGACCCTTTCGGCGCCTGGGTCACGGTCATCACCGGGCTGGTCTTCATGACCTGCGTGCTGACCTTCCGCCAGGGCGTGGTCGGCCAGCTCGGCCAATGGCTCCGCACACGCCGCACCCCGGCACCTTCCGCCAAGGTTCAGCACCGCTCACACGCTCAGCAGCAGCACTGACAAGGAGTACTTACATGCCCGTTTTCGACCGCAACACTCTCATGACCCGCTTCCAGGAGATGGTCGCCCGCGGCCAGCCGATCATCGGCGGCGGCGCCGGCACCGGCATCTCGGCCAAGTGCGAGGAGGCCGGCGGAATCGACTTGATCGTCATCTACAACTCCGGCCGCTACCGCATGGCGGGCCGCGCCTCCTCCGCCGGCCTGCTGGCCTACGGCAATGCCAACCAGATCGTCCAGGAGATGGCGCTGGAGGTGCTGCCGGTGGTCAAGCGCACCCCGGTACTGGCCGGAGTCAACGGTACCGACCCCTTCGTGATCATGCCCAAGCTGCTGCGCGAGCTGAAGGAGCTGGGCTTCTCCGGGGTGCAGAACTTCCCCACCGTGGGCCTGATCGACGGGACCTTTCGCGTCAGTCTGGAGGAGACGGGGATCTCCTACGGCAGCGAAGTGGACATGATTCGCCTGGCCCATGAAATGGACATGCTCACCACGCCCTACGTGTTTTCGGCCGACGAGGCCGTGGCCATGGCGGAGGCGGGCGCCGACATCATCGTGGCGCACATGGGCGTCACCGTGGGCGGCACCATCGGCGCCGAGTCGGCCAAGAGCCTCGCCGAGTCGGTACGCCTCATCGATGACTGGGCCGAAGCAGCCAGGCGGGTGCGGCGGGACGTGATCATCCTGTGCCACGGCGGCCCTATCGCCACCCCGGAAGATGCCGCCTACGTGATGCGCGAGAGCGAACATTGCAACGGCTTCTACGGTGCCAGCAGCATGGAGCGACTGCCCACGGAGATCGCGCTCACCGAGCAGATTCGCCGTTTCAAGGCCATCGCCTGATCATCCCAGGAGGACACCATGACCCGAGTCTATGTCAGCGCCGTCATGCCCATCACGCTGGAGCAGGCCTGGAGCGTGCTGCGCGATTTCAACGGCCTGCCGAACTACCATCCCTTCTTCGCCAGGAGCGAGATCGAGGAGGGCAAGCCGGCCGACCAGGTCGGCTGCGTGCGTCATTTCCACGACCACGACGGCAACTTCATCCGCGAGGAGCTGCTCACGCTCTCGGACCGCGAACACCGCTGCTGCTACCGCATTCTCGAGGCCCCGGCGCTGCCGGTGCGGGACTACGTGGCGGAAATGTGCCTCAAGCCGATCACCACCAGCGGGCATTGCTTCGGCGAATGGTGGGCGGAGTTCGAGGTGGCCGAGGCCGATCGCGAGGATGTCGTGCAGCGGGTCTCGGATACCTTCCGCCTCGCCTTCGAGGGCGCCGCCGAGAACCTTGCCAAGGCCTGACGGCCCAGGGCACTCATCCACAACAACGAGGCCGGCGCGATGAACGCCGGCCAGGAGGCACCATGGCAAAGCAAGCCTTCGTCATCGGCACCTGCGACACCAAGGCCGAGGAGTTGCGCTACCTCCGCGAGCTGTTGCGGTCGGCCGGGATCGACGCCCTGATCGTCGACGTAGGCACCAGCGGCGACGCTGCTCCCGATGCCGATATTTCCGCGAGCCAGGTAGCCGCCTGCCATCCCCAAGGCAGCCGGGCGGTCTTCGTCGACGACCGGGGCAAGGCCGTGGCGAACATGGCCGAAGCGTTGCGCCAGCTGCTGGCAGGCCGCGACGACGTGGACGGCGTCATCGGCATCGGCGGCTCCGGCGGCACCGCGCTGATCACCCCGGCCATGCGCGACCTGGACATCGGCGTGCCCAAGGTGATGGTCTCGACCATCGCCTCGGGCAACGTGGCGCCTTACGTCGGCGCCAGCGACATCGCCATGATCTACTCCGTGACCGACGTGGCGGGACTCAACCGTATATCGCGCCGGGTGCTGGGCAATGCCGCCCATGCGCTGCTCGGCATGCTCGCAAGGCAGGTGCCCGAGGCCGCCGACGACAAGCCGGCCATCGGCTTGAGCATGTTCGGCGTGACCACGGCCTGCGTCAACGGGATCACCGATGCATTGGCCGCGGACTACGACTGCCTGGTGTTCCACGCCACCGGCACGGGCGGCATCTCGATGGAGAAACTGGCAACCAGCGGTATGCTCAAGGGCCTGCTGGACATCACCACCACCGAGATCTGCGATCTGCTGATGGGCGGCATCTTCAGCGCCGGTGACACACGGCTGGACGTTCTGGCGCATACCGAGCTGCCCTACGTAGGCTCCTGCGGCGCTCTCGACATGGTCAATTTCGCCGGGCGGGAAACCTTGCCGGCGTACTATCGGCAGCGCCTCGTCTACGAGCACAATCCCCAGATCACCCTGATGCGCACCACCGCCGAGGAGAATGCGTGGATGGGGCAGTGGATCGGGGAGAAGCTGAATCGCAGCCGGGGGCCGGTGCGCTTCCTGCTGCCCGAAGGCGGGGTCTCGGCGCTGGATGCCCCCGGCCAGCCCTTCCATGACCCGGCGGCCGACGCGGCGCTGTTCGCAGCCTTGGAGGCGACGGTGCGGCAAACGTCCGAGCGGCGGCTGATCCGCTACCCCTGGCATATCAACGACCCGGAATTCGCGGCGGCGGCCGTGGCGGAGTTCCACGCGCTGATGGGCACCGGCCAGCCTCGCTGAGGTGAGCCAGGGGCTCCGGTGACGCTCAACGCGCTGGCGGCAGCCCCTCCTGACGGGCGAACCAGCTCTCGAGGATCAAGACGGCGGCAATGCCGTCGACGCCGTCGTCACGGTAGCTCTTGGCGGGATTGCGCAACAGCCCGGACTCCCGCGCGATGGCCTTGGCCTCTCGGGTGGAGCCGCGCTCGTCGACCATCTCGCAGGGCTTGCCGTAGCGGCCGTAGAGCCGCTTGCCGAACTTGCGCGCCCTGGCACTCATCGCCGATTCGCTGCCGTCCATGTTGAGCGGCAGCCCGACCACGAACAGGTCCGGCTGCCACTCATCGATCAGCCGCGTGACGACGCTCCAGTCGGGGATGCCGTCGCGGGCCGGCAGCGGCTCGAGCTGGCGGGCGCTGGCCAGCAGCTCGTTGCCCACGGCCACCCCGATCCGGCGGGTGCCGAAGTCGAAGGCGAGAATCAGGCGCTTTCCCGCGGCGGTCATCAGGAGTGCCCGGCTTCCCGCGACATCAGATTGAGATCCACCCCGAGGATGCCGGCGGCGGCGCTCAGGCGCTGCTCGGCCGGTATCTTGAACAGGATGTCGCCCTCCGCCTCGACGGTGAGCCAAGCGTTGTCCTTGAGCTCCTGCTCGAGCTGGCCCGCCTCCCAGCCGGCACAGCCCAGACACACCAGGAACTCCTCGGGCCCTCGGCCGGCGGCCAGCGCCAGCAGGATGTCCATGGAGGTGGTCAGGGCGATGTCGTCCTCCACCTGGATGCTGGAATCCCACGGGGTGCTGGAGCCGCGATGCAGGATGAAGCCGCGGTCCTTGTGGGTCGGGCCGCCGTAGTAGACCGGCGCGTTGCGATGCGGGCTCTCCTCGCCGTCGAGCTCGAGCTGCTCGAACAGCGCGTCCAGCGTGATCTCCAGCGGGCGGTTGACGATCACGCCCATGGTGCCGTTCTCATCGTGATCGCACAGATAGCTGAGGCTGCCGGCGAAGTTGGGATCTTCCAGGTGCGGCATCGCCAGCAGGAAATGACCTCTCAAGCCTAGGTTTTGCACGGATTGCATGGGACTCCCGGGCGGTGGGCAGTCGTCCTAGCGCACGCCACCGAAATGATTGCCTTGCCCGAACCGCCAGACGCGGGTGATGGAGAGACTGTCGAGTTCCCCCATGGTGCTGTCGAAGGGCCGATAGGGCCCGGCACCGTGCACGGTATTCAGCGCCGCCTGATCGAGTTCGGTATGTCCTGAGGATTGTACCACCTCCGCCTGACGAAGCTGACCATCTCGACCGATCACCACGCGAATGCGCAGCTGGCCGTGCAGGTGGCTCGGCGCAGGATGCACCCGGTTGCCGTAGTCCTCGACGCGGCGGGTCCAGTCGTCGATGTAGCGTGCCTCGGCGGCCCGCTGGGCCGCGCTGCGCGGCGCGTCGTCGGCCGGCCCGGCCAGGTGCTGGTCGAGCCCCTGCTGACGAATGCTGCTGGTGGCCTGGGCCAGCAGATCGCGCCCCGACGCCGAGGGTGCCGCCACGGCCGGCTCCGACGGCGACTCCGTGGCCTGAGGGGCGCTCTCGCGCGGCTCCGCCGCAGGCTGGGCCGGGCGCTCCTGCGCGGCGTCGGCGGGCACCTCGTCGACCGCCTCGGGCTCGGTGGCGGAGCGTTCCGCCGGCTCGGCCTCGGCCGGGGTGGTGGGGTCCACGGCGCTCTCCGCCGCCTCGAGCACCGGCAGCTCGTCGAGTGGTGCCGCACGCTGCTCGGCCGGCACCTCCTCGGCCTGCTCGCCGGCGGCCTGCTGGTCGGCCTCGGCAATGGCCTGCGCCGCCTCGGGCGCCTCGGCCGGGCGGGTCACCAGTATCACGTCCAGGCTGGAGCGCTCCGCCGGTGCCGGGGCGAACTGCCAGCTCGCCACCAGCCCGATCAGCAGCAGATGCAACAGCAGCGCGACCGACAGCGCCAGCCAGCGGCGATAGGGCCGCGTGACCGGAGCATAGTGGATCGGGTCGCTGATCGGGGCCACCATGGGTGGGAGGGGTCCTCTTGGTATTACATGAAAAGCCTAGCTGGAGCGTGACAGGCGCCGCTCGATGGCGTCCATCAGCAGGCCGGCGATGTCGGTACCGCGCTGGTCGTCGATCTCACGCACGCAGGTGGGGCTGGTCACGTTGATCTCGGTGATGTAGTCGCCGATCACGTCGAGGCCGACGAACATCAGCCCCTTCTCACGGATCATCGGCTGTACCTGCTCGATCAGCCAGTGATCACGGGCGGTCAGCTCGCGGCTGACACCGGTGCCGCCGGCCGCCAGGTTGCCACGGGTCTCGCCGGCCATGGGCACCCGGGCCAGGCCGTAGGGTACCGGCTCGCCGTCCACCAGCAGAATGCGCGTATCGCCATCCTTGATCTCGGGGATGTAGCGCTGGGCCATGATCTGGCGACGGCCACGCTCGGTGAGCGTCTCGATGATGGCGCCCAGATTGCGCCCCTCGGGCTGCACGTGGAAGATCCCGCTGCCGCCCATGCCGTCCAGCGGCTTGAAGATCACGTCGCGGTGCTCGGCGTGGAAGGCGCGCAGTACCGCTTCGCTGCACGACACCACGGTGGGCGTGCAGCACTGCGGGAACTGCTGGGCAAACAGCTTCTCGTTGCACTCCAGCAGCGCCCGTGTGGGATTGACCACCAGCACGCCCTCGCGTTCCGCAAAGCCCAGCAGATGCACGGCATTGAGGAAGTGTGCGTCGACCGGCGGATCCTTGCGCATCAGGATCACGTCGAGTTCGGCCAGCGGGCGCTCCTCCGGAGCCCCCAGCGCATACCAGTCGTCCGGATTGCGAAAGGCGGCGAGGTCGCGCATGCGCGCGTGGGCGCGGCCATCGCGCAGGTAGAGGTCCTCCTGCTCCATGTAGTGCAGCGACCAGCCACGCTGCTGGGCCGCCCACAGCATGGCCAGGGTGGTGTCCTTCTTGTAGGTGAGATGGGCGATGGAGTCCATCACCACCCCCACCCGCAGGGATCGTGCGCTCGTCTGTCGGCTCATCGGCAGCGTTCCATCATGATCGGGGAAATGAGCGCAGTATGACGCAGGCTTCCCGGCAACACCAAGGCGGCTTGACACGGCACGGGGGCGCCTCTATTTTTAGTTTCAAATGAAACTAAAAAGACAAGAGCAGGCCCTGACGTTCCCCAGCCCACCACCGCGAGCCCCGTCATGATCCAGATCCAGCAGATTCACCACGTCGCCTATCGTTGCCGCGACGCCAAGGAAACCGTCGAGTGGTACCAGGACAAGCTCAACATGGCGTTCCTGGTCGCCATCGCCGAGGACCGCGTGCCCTCCACCAAGGCCCCCGACCCCTACATGCACCTGTTCCTGGATGCCGGCAACGGCAACATCCTGGCCTTCTTCGAGCTGCCCAACTCCCCCGAGATGGGTCGCGACCCCAACACCCCGGAGTGGGTGCAGCACATCGCCTTCCGCGTCGCCGACGAAGCGGCCCTGCTGGCGGCCAAGGCGGAGCTGGAAAGCAAGGGCGTGGAAGTGATCGGCCCCACCGAACACGGCATCATCCGCTCGATCTACTTCTTCGACCCCAACGGTCATCGCCTGGAGCTGACCTACGTGAAGGGCACGCCGGAGCAGATGCGCCAGCTCAAGGAGGTGGCGCCGGCCATGATCGAGGAGTGGTCGAAGACCAAGCGCGCCCCCAAGCATGCCGCCTGGCTGCACGAGGAGGAGTTCAAGGCGCTCGGCTGAGCGCCTCATTCCTGCCCGGGCTCAGCCCGGCTCGGCGGTGGCCCCCGGCACCAGGCGGATGCCGTGGGCCTCGATGACGATCAGGCGCCGCTTGTAGAGCCGCCCGATGGCCTGTTTGAAGGCGTTCTTGCTCACCCCCAGGCGGGACTTGATCGCAGCAGCGTCGCTGTTGTCGGAGAGCGGCAGATAGCCGCCGCTCTCGCGCAGCGCCTTGAGCACCTGCTCACCCACCACGTCGAGGCGCGCTGGCCCCGGCGGCAACAGCGAGAGGTCCAGGCGCCCATCGTCGCGCACCCGCTTGACGTAGCCCCGGGTGCGCTGCCCCCGCCGCAGCGGACGAGTGACGTCGTCGCGGTAGAGCAGCCCCCAGAAGCGATGATTGACCACCGTCTTGTAGCCCAGGTCGGTGGCGTCGGCGACGATCAGTTCGACCTCGTCGCCCGGCGCCAGCCCCGTTGCCTCGTCCTGCACGAAGCGGTCGAGCTTCTGCGAGGCTACCGGCCGCCCCTGCTGATCCTCGTAGAGCCGCACCAGCACCCGCTTGCCCGGCGTGGGCCTAAAGCGCTGCTCGCCGAAAGGCAGCAGCACGTCGCGCGGGTGGCCCCAGTCGAGAAAGGCGCCGGTCTCGTTGACCGTGACCACCTCCAGATAAGCCACCTCGCCAATCTGGGCCTTGGGCACACGTGAGGCACGCTCGCGCGTGCCGGACGCGGTGGGCCGAGAAGAAGTCGGGCGACCCTGGCGGCGATCGTTGGGGGAAGAGGCCATGCACAGCTCCACAGGTGGGTAGGGAGCCATTATGGCAAATGCGGGAGAAAAAAGGCGGCCCGAAGGCCGCCAAAGGTTCCAGGGAGAATAGGAGAGAGGGAAACGCTACGGCTCGCGCTTGCCGTCTACGAGCCGGCTCACGCCCCAAGGGTTGCCGTCGCGCAGCGGTTCGGGCAGCAGCCCCTGCGGCAGCGCCTGGTAGCACACCGGGCGCAGGAAGCGGAAGATCGCCGCGCTGCCCACCGAGGTGGTGCGGGAATCCGAGGTGGCCGGGAAGGGTCCGCCGTGGACCATGGCGTGGCATACCTCGACCCCGGTGGGCCAGCCGTTGGCGAGGATCCGCCCCGCCTTGCGCTCGAGGATCGGCAGCAGCTGCCTGGCGGCGTCGAGATCGCCGTCGTCCATCTGCAGGGTGGCGGTGAGCTGGCCTTCCAGGTGGGCCGCGACGCGTTGCATCTCGCTCGTGTCGGCGCACTCGATCACCAGCGAGGTGGCGCCGAACACTTCTTCCTGCAGTTCGGGCTCGGCGAGGAAGTCCTGGGCGGTGGTGACGAACAGTCCGGCCTGACAGGCATGGGCGGTTTCGCCGACCTGGCCGCGGGCTACTTCTTTGACTTTCGAATTCGATGCCAGCCGGGCCACGCCCTGCTCGTAGGCGTCGTGGATGCCCGGGGTGAGCATGGTCTGGCCGGAGCTCTGCGTGACGGCACCCCCTGCCGCCTCGACGAAGGCGCCGAGCTCGGCGCCCTTCACGCCGATCACCAGCCCGGGGTTGGTGCAGAACTGCCCGGCGCCCATGTTGAGCGAGGCGACGAAGCCTTCGGCGAGCTGGGCGCCGCGTGCCTTGAGCGCCTCGGGCAGCAGGAACACCGGGTTGATCGAGCTCATCTCGGCGTAGACCGGGATCGGCTGGGGGCGGGCCTGGGCGGTTTTCATCAGCGCCGTGCCGCCGGCGCGGGAGCCGGTGAAGCCCACCGCCTGGATGCGCGGATCGGCCACCAGCGCCTGGCCCACCTCGCGGCCCGAGCCGAACAGCAGCGAGAACACCCCCTCGGGCAGGTCGCTCTTCTCCACCGCGCGCTGCACGGCGCGGCCCACCAGCTCCGAGGTGCCGGGGTGGGCGGAGTGGGCCTTGACGATCACCGGGCAGCCGGCAGCGAGTGCCGAGGCGGTATCGCCACCGGCCACGGAAAAGGCCAGTGGGAAGTTCGAGGCGCCGAACACGGCGACCGGGCCGAGCGGAATGTGGCGCTGGCGCAGGTCGGCGCGGGGCAGCGGCTCACGTTCCGGCAGGGCCGGATCGAGGCGCAGGTCGAGCCACTCGCCGGCGCGTACCACCGAGGCGAACAGGCGCAGCTGGCCGCAGGTGCGGCCGCGCTCGCCCTCGAGGCGAGCGCGAGGCAGGCCGGTCTCGGCCATGGCGCGTTCGATCAGTTCGTCGCCGATGGCCTCGATCTCGCCGGCGACGGTATCGAGGAACGCCGCGCGCTGCTCCAGCGTCGTCTCGCGGTAGACGCCGAACGCCGCTTCGGCGAGCTGGCAGGCGCGCTCCACCTCGGCCTGGGTGCCACCGGCGTAGGCGGGTGCCAGCCGCTCACCGGTGGCGGGGTCGACGGCGTGGATGGGCGTGGAACTGCCGCTGACGGCCTCGCGGCCGATCAGCATCTTGCCTAGCAAGGTCATGATGGCTCCTGTCTTCCGGTATGGCATGGCCAGGAGAGCCGCCGTTCAGGCTCCCTGGTACTTGAGTTTCCTGGTGCTCAAGCTTCTTGGTGCTCAGGCTTCCTGGTACTCAGGCTTCTTGGTATTTGGCGTACATGATCCGCGCGCGGTTGAGATGCTGGTACATCATCTCGCGCGCGGCCTCGGGGTCGCGGGTCAGGATGGCCTCGAGGATGTAGGTATGCTCCTCCTCCACCCGGGCGAGGTACTTGTCGGTGGCCGCGGTATCGATCTCGATGCTCATCAGCTTGGCGCGGGGAATCACGCCCTGGCTGAGCTGCTCGTAGAACACCTTGAAGAAGGGATTCTTGGTGGCGACGGCAATCGCATAGTGGAATTCGTAGTCCTCGACCCGCGCCTGGGACTTGGCCGCGCGCGCCTCGAGGAAGGCCGCATGCTTATCCTCGAGGATGCGCCGATCCTGCTCGTCGTGCCGCTCGGCCGCCAGGGCCGCCGCCGCCGGCTCCAGGTTGAGCCGCAATTCGAGCACATGGAGGATGTCCTCCACGGTGGTCGGGCTGATGCGCTTCGCCGGCATCGCCTCGACGGTGGTCGAGCGCAGCACGGTGGTGCCGACGCCGCGACGCGTCTCCACCAGCCCCAGCGACTTGAGGTGGGTGATGGCCTCGCGAATCACCGTACGGCTGACGCCGAAGGCGTCGCACAGACCGTTCTCGGTGGGCAGCTTCTCGCCCACGCCGATGCCGCCATTGACGATCAACGCCTCGAGCTGGTCGGCGACATGCAGGGAGAGGCTGCCTTCGCGTGAAAGCTTCTGAACTTTCAGTTGCTTGAAGTCGGCCGTGAGATCGGTTTTACCTGCCATATCGCCATCCATCGGTCATGGTTCGTGGTAAGGGTGGGGCTCGGCAGCGGAGCGCTGCCCCTCAATCGTCGGGGTGCCCGGAGCTGGCAAAGGATCCACCTTGATAGATAACGGCCGGATCCGTGGGATCGAGATTCGCGTCGAGCGCTTCCATCTCCTCGCGCCAAGGGGCCGAGCTATCCTTCGGCACCCAGCCGAGAAAGGCGGCCTGGCTGTTGTCCCACCAGCGTTCGGCATTGTTCGAGAAACCGTAGACCACCGTGCAGCCCAGGCGCGGGGTGACGATGGCCCGCTGCACCAGGCTGATGAAATCCTCGGCGCTGAGCCAGATCGCCAGCTTGCGCGTATCGGTGGGCTGGGAGTGGCACCAGCCGATGCGCACGCTGAGCGTCTCGACACCGAACTTGTCATGATACAGGCTGGCCAGGTCTTCACCGAAACACTTGGTCACGCCGTAGAGCGAGTCGGGCCGATGCGGCACCGTGGTGTCGATGCGCTGCGTGCGCTCGTAGTAGCCGGTGGTGTGGTTGGAGCTGGCGAAGATCACTCGCGGCTTGCCGTGCCGGCGCGCCGCCTCGTAGAGGTTGTAGGTGCCGACGATGTTGGCCTGCAGCAGACTCGCCCAGGGTTTCTCCACCGACACGCCACCCAGGTGAATGATGGCGTCGCAGCCCTGGACGAGTTCCTCAACCGCCTCGGCGTCGGCGAGATTGCACGCCACGAGTTCTTCGTGGCTGGCCGCCTCGCCAAGATCGGCAATGTCCGACAGCCGTACCGTGCGCGCCAGCTGCGCCAGGTGGGGCCGGATGAGGCGGCCCATGCCGCCGGCGGCCCCCGTTACCAACAGACGATCGATCATGGGTTGTCTCCTTCAACGGGAAGAGGTGGAAAGCCGTAGAGGGCGGCCGGGTTGTCGACGAGAATGCGGCGGCGGGCCTCGGGCCCGGCCCAGCCGAGCAGCACGTCGAGCTGCTCGGCATCATCGGGATAGCGCTCGCGCGGCACGCCGACGTGGGGCCAGTTCGAGCCCCAGATCACCCGCTCGGGGGCATGGGCGACGACACGCCAGGCGATGGCGCCCACGTCCTCGTAGCGCGGCCCTCCGACTGTGCTGGTCTCGTAGCCGCCGCACAGCTTGAACCAGGCGTTGCCGCGATCGAGCAGTCGCAGGATGGCGTCGACCCGGCGGTCGTCCGCCGACACCGGCGGCATGAACTTGCCGATGTGGTCGATGATGTAGTCGCCCTCGAGGCGCTGCAGGCCGTCGAGGTAATCGTTCAGATGCTGGCCGTTGAACTGCACCATCAGGTGCCAGCCCAGCGGGCGAACCAGGCGTTCGACCGCCGGCATGTCGGCGTGGGTCACGGCGCCGCCGGGCAGGTTCATGATGCGCGCGCCACGCACGCCTTGGGCATGCCAGTCGCGCAGCGTCGTCTCGGCGGTGCCGGGGGCCACCGCCGCCACCCCGCGGGCCGCTTCGCTGCCCAGTTGGCCGAGCGCTTCGAGCAGCGCGCCGTTGTCGAGCTGGTAGGCGTTGGATTGGGTGACCACCACCCGCTCCAGCCCCAGGCGCGCCTGCACCCGGCGGTAATCCTCGACCGTCGCCAGCTCGGCGATGCCGGGTCCGCCGGGCTGGGCCGCGAAGCCCGGCAGGTAGAGGTGCATGTGGCAGTCGGTGGCGCCCGGCGGCGCAACCAGCCGCGGCGGCGGGCCGTCCAGCGGCCGGGTATTGGCGGGTATCGCGCTCACGTCGTCATGCCTCTACCAGGGCGAAGCGGGCGAGCGCCTCGCGGTCGATCTCGATGCCGAGCCCGGGCCCGTCCGGTATCGCCACCACGCCGCGGTCGTGTTCGATGGGGGTGGTCACCACCGCCTGGCGGAAGGGGTTCTCGGTACGGTCGAACTCGAGAATCGGCTCGATCGGGTCGCGCCGCGGCGGGTTGGGCAGCAGCGCGGCCATGAACTGCAGGCTCGCGGCCAGGCACACCGCGGTACCCCACACGTGCGGCACCAGGCGCACGCCGTGCAGCGCCGCCATGTCCGCCACCCGGCGAATCTCGGTGAAGCCGCCGACGCCGCAGATGTCGGGCTGGATGATGTCCACGGCGCGAGTCGCCAGCGGTTCGTGCATGGCATAGCGGCCGTGCCAGGTCTCGCCGCCGGCTACCGGGATCGGCTGGTCGGCACGCACCGCCCGGTAGGCCGAGACATGCTCGGGCAGCACCGGCTCCTCGAACCAGTCGATGCCGAACTTCGCCGCCCGCCGGCCCACTTCGACGGCTTCCAGATAGTCGTAGCCGTGATTGGCGTCGATCATCAGGCGCATGTCGGGGCCGATCGATTCGCGCACCGCCTCGATCACGCGCAGATCCTCCTCGACGCCGAAACCGATCTTGATCTTCACCGCATGGAAGCCCTCGCGGCGGTAGCCCGCCACCTCGCGGGCGTTGTCCTCGACCCGGTCCACCCCCGCACGTCGGAACGAGCCGGTGGCGTAGGCCCGCACGCTGTCGCGGAAGCGGCCGCCGAGCAGGGTCGAGATCGGCACGCCGAAGCGCTTGCCCTTGATGTCCCACAGGGCGATGTCGATACCGCTCAGGGCGGTCACGGTCAGGCCGCGCTGGCCCTGGTCGCGCAGCCGGTTGTAGAGCGTGAGCCAGAGCTTCTCGGTCTGCAGCGGGTCCTGGCCGATCAGCGCGGCACTGTAGGCCTTGACCACCGCCGCGTTGGGCTGGGCCGGCCCCAGGCACTCGCCCCAGCCAATGGTGCCGTCGTCGCAGACGATCTCGACCAGGCAGTGCTGGCGCCGGGCGAAGTGCATCGAAGCGCTCTCGAAGGTGGTGTCGAGCACGTGGTCGAGGATATGAGTGTGTACGGCTGCAATTTTCATCATCGAGTCCGTTACGGTTCGGTCGAAAGGGGGCTCAGCGGAACAGCGCCGGCAGCGACAGCGAGACGGCCGGCACGTAGGTCACCAGCATCAGAGCGACGAACAGCGCCAGGTAGAAGGGCCAGATGGTGCGCACGGCCTCTTCGATCTTGATCTTGCCGATCACGCAGCCGACGAACAGGCAGGCTCCCACCGGCGGCGTGCACAGCCCCAGCCCCAGGTTCATCATCATGATGATGCCGAACTGGATCGGATCCATGCCGAACTGCATCGCCACCGGCAGGAAGATCGGCGTACAGATCAGGATCAGCGCCGCCATGTCCATGATCATGCCGAGCACCAGCAGCAGCAGGTTGAGCAGCAGGAAGATGATGATGGGCTTGTCGGAGAGCGCCATCAGCATGTCGGTCAGCAGCAACGGTACGTTGTAGAGCGCCAGCAGATAGGAGAACGCCGAGGCGCAGCCGACCAGGATCATCACCAGCGCGGTGGTCTTCACCGACTGCAGCACCGCGGCCTTGAACGAGGCCCAGCGCAGCTCTCGGTAGACCAGCGCGGTGACGACGACGGCATAGATGGCACCGAAGGCCCCGGATTCGGTCACGGTGAGGATGCCCGACAGCACCCCGCCGACGATGATCACCGCCGTGAGCAGCCCCGGCAGGGCCGCGGCCAGGCTGATGATCAGCACGTCCCAGCCGGGGAAGGTTTCGCCCCGGTAGCCGCGCTTCACCGCCACCAGATAGGCCGCCACGGCCAGCGTCAGACACATCAGGATGCCCGGCACGATGCCGGCGATGAACAGTTGGGTGACCGAGATACCGCCGCCGGCCGCCACGGCATAGAGAATCATGTTGTGACTCGGCGGGATCACCACCCCGGCGACCGAGGAGGTGACCGTGACGTTGACGGCATAATCGGCGTCGTAGCCCTTCTCCTTCATCACCGGCACCAGGATCGAACCGAGCGCCGAGGTATCGGCCACCGCCGAGCCCGAGATACCGCCGAACAGCATCGAGGAGCTGACGTTGACGATGCCCAGACCGCCGCGCATCCTGCCCACCGCGGCGGAGGCCAGGCGCACCAGGCGGGCGGAGATGCCGCCATGCAGCATCAGCTCGCCGGCGAAGATGAAGAACGGAATGGCCAGCAGCGAGAAGACCGAGATTCCCGAGAGGATGCGCTGGAACGCGACGAACAGCGGCAGCCCCTCGTAGAGGAAGGTGGCCACCGCGGCCAGCCCCACGGCGAAGGCCACGGGCGCACCTGCCACCAGGCCGAGAAAGAAGACGCCGAACAGAATGGCCAGGCCCATGTCAGTTACCCTCGTTGGATGCGTTGTCGATGATGCGCGACACGATGTTGGCCACGGAGAACAGCACGAGCAGCACCCCACAGATCACCAGCGGTGCGGCCCGCCAGCTCTCGGCGAGACGGATCATCGGGATCGCCCGCTCCAGGTTGGTCATCACCAGGCCCCAGCCCTGGTACGCCATGAAGGCGCCGAAGGCGACCACGAACAGGTCGGCAACGTAGCGCAAGATCGTGCGCAAGGGTTCGGGCATGCCTTCACGCACGAAATCGATGCTCAGGTGCGAGTTGCCCCTGACGCCGGCGGCAGCCCCCAGGCAGGTGATGTAGACCACCAGCAGCAGCGCGGCCTGTTCGACCCAGGTCGGGGTGTTATTCAGCACGTAGCGACCGAACACCAGCCAGCCGAAGATGGCGATCAGAAAGACGAGCATGACGCCTGCCACCGCCAGGCAGAGGTTGGCCAGGCCATCCAGTATCTTGCCGGTGATTCTCTTCAGACGGGGAAGCGTCACGGCAGCCTCGACATCGACATAGATTCTCATGGCGTAAGCCTCCTTCCCCCTCGGCGCATGGCGCCGAGGGGGCATCGCAGCGGAGCTCAGTTCGAGTTCCGGATGGCGTCGATCAGGCTCTCGAGGTCGGGATTCGCCTCGATGAACGCCGCATAGATCGGCTCCATGCGCTGCTGGAAGGCCGCCTTGTCCTCCACCTCGTTGATCTGGATGCCGGCGTCGAGCACCACCTGGCGGCTCGCCTGGGAGCCCTCGACCCAGAGTTCACGCTGCATGGCCGAGGCCTTGATCGCCTCCTCGCGCACGATCTCCTGATCCTCGGCAGAGAGCGCCTCCCAGCTCGACCGGGCGATGCACAGGCACTCGGGAATGATCAGGTGTTCCGTGAGGGAGTAGAACTCGGCGGCCTCGTAGTGGTTGCTGGAGTGGAAGGAGGGGTAGTTGTTCTCCGCGCCGTCGAGCACACCGGTCTTCAGCGACTGATATACCTCACCATAGGCCATCGGCGTCGCATTGCCGCCCAGCGCCTCGATCATGTCGACGTAGAGGTCGTTGTTCATGACCCGGATCTTGAGTCCCTGCACGTCTTCGGGCGTGCGGATGGGGCGCTTGGTGTTGTAGAGGCTGCGCTCGCCGGAGTCGAACCAGGAAAGCGCGACCAGGTTGCGCTCGGCCAGGGCGTCGGCAAAGCGCGCGCCGATCTCGCCGTCCATCACCTCGTGCATGTGCTCGACGCTGCTGAAGATGAAGGGCAAGGAGAGCACGTTGGTCTCCTTCACGATCGGCCCCATCGGCCCCATGTTGAAGTTGGCGAAGTTGAGTACCCCGTTGCGGGTCTGCTCGATGGCATCCGGCTGATCGCCGAGCACGCCGTTGTTGTAGACCTGCGCCTTGATGCGCCCTTCGGTGCGTGCGGTGACGTTCTCGGCAAAGGCTTCCAGCGCCACGGTATTGGGATAGCCCGGAGGATGGATGTTCCAGCCGCGCCAGGTATCGGCCTGTACCGGCAGTGCCATGGCCAGCATGGCGGCGGACACGGCAATGGCACAGAACGTCTTGTTTGTTGAGGTTGTTTTCATGACGTACTCCTCGCTAGTTTTCTAATTGTGTGGCTTCACTTGGGTTGGCTTGGCACTACAACTGCTGAGCGATGCCGACGAGCTTCTCCAGCCGGCTCCGCTCCTCCGGTGTGGGCATGACCAAAGGTGCCCTGACGCTGCCGGCCGGCCGGCCGATGATCTCGGCCCCGGCCTTGATCAGGCTGACGGCATAGCCCGGTTTGCGATCCCGGAGATCCACGAAGGGAATGAAGAAGTCGCTGGTGATGCGCTTCACGAGCTCGGCATTGCCCGCGCGGAGCTCCCGGTAGAACTTCACCGCCATATCGGGCACGAAGTTGAACACGGCGGATGAGTAGGTGTTCACGCCAATGGCGAGGTAGGCCTCGGCGAAGATCTCGGCGGTGGGTACGCCGCCCACGTAGACCAGGCGATCGCCGATGGTCTTGATGATCTTGTTCAGCGCCTGGATGTCGCCCTTGCCGTCCTTCAAGCCGATCAGGTTGGGACAGCTGTCGGCCAACGCCCGTACCGAGCCGGCATCGAGCACGCCGTTGCCGCGGTTGTAGTAGATGACGTTGAGGTCGGTCCAATCGCAGATCGCGCGGGCGTACTCGACCAGGCCCTCCTGGGGGCACTCGGTCAGGTAGGGCGGCATCAGCAGGATGCCGTCGGCGCCCGCCTCCTCGGCCGCCTTGGCAAAGGCCCTGCCGCTGGCAACGCTCAGCCCCGAGCTGGCGATGACGGGCAGCCTGCCAGCGACGGTCTCCACGGCCACACGAACCACATCGCGGAACTCGTCGAGCGAGAGATTGAAGAACTCTCCCGTGCCGCCGGCGACGAAAACGGCCGAGATATCATGGCTGATGAACCACTCCAGACGACGACGGTAACTGTCCGCATCGAACCGCCCCTCCTTATCGAAGTCGGTAATGGGGAAAGACAGCAATCCATCGCCCAATGCTTCCATCACGGCTGCTCTGGAAAACTTCACGAAGACATCCTCTTGTTCATGCGTCGACCCGTTGGAAGGCAACTTCAGTCCGGTAGAGGAGCCCCTATCGCCTTCGTTTGTCATACATCATACAACTTAAACGGGAACGTAAGAGCGCACAAGCCGGCTCGCGGCCAACGAAGACTAAAGTTCAATGCGTGTCGAGAGGTGGGGGGATCAGCCCAGGTCGCCGAAGCGATACTGCAGCAGAGACAGCGCCACTACCGGCGCGGTTTCGGTGCGCAGAATGCGCGGGCCGAGGGTGAGCGGGGCGAAGCCAGCGGCCTTGGCGCTTTCGACCTCGGCCTCGGCGAGCCCGCCCTCGGGACCGATCAGCAGCGCGGCGTCGGCGGGCGTGTCGGCCTGCTCGAGCGCCCTCGCCGTGCCCGGGTGCAGCACCAGCCGCAGCGCCTCGCGGCGCTCGTCGAGCCATTCGGCCAGCGGCCTGGGCGGATGCACGGTGGGTACCACGGCACGACCGCACTGCTCGCAGGCGCTGACGGCCACCGCCTGCCAGTGGGCCAGCTTCTTCGCTTCGCGCTCGCCCTTGAGGCGCACGTCGCCGTGCTCGGTATACAGCGGCGTGATGGCGGCCACGCCCAGCTCGACGGCCTTCTGCACGGCGTAGTCCATGCGGTCGCCCTTGGAGATCGCCTGGCCCAGATGCACCGCCAGCGGCGACTCGCCGCGGCCCGCCTCCACCGCGTCGATACGCGCCACCACGCGCTTGCGCCCGGCCTCGACCAGCACCGCCCGGGCCTCCAGGCCGGCGCCGTCGAACAGGCGCACCGGCGCGCCCTCGCTCAGGCGCAACACCCGAGCCAGGTGGTGCGCCGGCCCTTCGGGCAGAACGACGTCGCCGCCGACGGTAAAGTCGGCGGCGACGTGAATGCGCGGCGCGGAGGACACGGCGAGCCTGCCCTTACTGGGTGGACTGCTCGCCCTGCTGCTGGGCCTGCTCGGCCTCGCGCTTCTTCTTCTGGGCGAAGATCGCCTCGAAGTTGACCGGCGCCAGCATCAGGGGCGGGAAACCGCCGCGGTTGACCAGGTTGTCGATGCACTCGCGGGCGTAGGGGAACAGCACGTTGGGGCAGAAGGCGCCCAGGGTGTGCTCGAGCTGGGCACCCTCGATGCCGCTGATGCGGAACAGGCCGGCCTGTTCGATCTCGGCCAGGAAGGAGGTGGTACCTTCCTCGCTGTGACGCACCTGGGCGGTCACCTTGATCGACACCTCGTAGAGTTCCTCGCCGACCTTGCGGCTGCTGGTGTTCAGATCCAGGCCGACCTTGGGCTTGAACGGCTGCTGAAAGACCGCCGGCGAGTTGGGCGCCTCGAAGGAGATGTCCTTGACATAGATGCGCTGCACGGCGAACTGGAGCTGCTGCTTCTGCTGTCCTGCGGCGGCCTGGTTGCCGCCAGCGGCGTTCTGGCTGTTCTCTTCGGCCATGGGAAGATTCCTTTTGCGTTCTCTTGCGTCTTGTGTGTTGGCTATTTCTTGACCATCGGCAGGCCGTCGGCCTGCCACTGCATCATGCCGCCCTTGAGCTTGAAGACCCGCGTGAAGCCGGCCTTGGCCAGCTTGGCCACGGTGATGCCGGAAGACTGACCGCTCTTGCACACCACGATGATCGGCTTGTCCTTGAGCTTCTCGAGCTCCTTCATGCGCTCGTCGACCTTGCTCTGGGGAATGTTGCGCGCCCCGGCAATGTGGCCGGCCTTGAAGTCGCCCGCCTCGCGGGTGTCGACCACGACGGCGTCCTCACGGTTGATCAGTTGGGTCGCCTGGGTGGACGTCACGCCGCTGGCGGCACTGTTGCGGACCTCGTAGATGATCCAGGCGGTCAGCACCATGAGGAAGGCGCCCACCAGAAGCGGGTGATTCTGCACGAATTCGAACAGCTGATCGATCATGGGTCCGGCACACTCTTTGTCGGAAATAGCGAGAATATCGGTAGGGTAGGGCACCCGGAAGGCGAGAGTATACACCATGCGGCAATGCCCCGCGGCAACGCCGCCGCCAACGTGTCGGGGTCATGACGCTCGCCTGACCGTGCGTTATGATGCCGCAAGCCGAATCAAGTCGCGACCCCCGTCGTCCAGGAGCCTGTCTCGCCGCGCTCTTCTCCACCAAGCCCGAGCGGCGCGGACAGCCTCCCGGACGGCCCGCTGTCGCGTCCACCACGCTCAAGAGGCTCAATACCCCGATGACGACCCAGACCGCCCCACGCCCCGTTGCGCTGATCATTCTCGATGGCTACGGCCACAACCCCGACCCCACCGACAATGCCGTGGCCGCCGCGCACACGCCCAACATGGACCGCCTGTGGCAGCAGCGGCCCCACGCCCTGCTGCATACCGACGGCAAGTACGTGGGCCTGCCCGAGGGCCAGATGGGCAACTCCGAGGTGGGGCACATGAACCTGGGCGCCGGTCGGGTCGTGTATCAGGAACTCACGCGTATCTCCAAGGCCATCGAGGATGGCGATCTCGACATCATTCCCGCTCTGACCGACGCCATCGATGCCGCAGTGAGCGCCGGTCGCGCCGTGCACCTGCTGGGCCTGCTCTCGCCTGGCGGCGTGCACAGCCATGAGGATCACATCCTGGCCATGGCCGAGCTGGCCGCCCGCCGCGGCGCCCAGCGCATCTACGTGCACGGCTTCCTCGACGGCCGCGACACTGCGCCGCGCAGCGCCCTGGCCTCCATCGAGCGCACCAATGCGCGCCTCGCCGAGCTGGTGGGCGCCGACAACGGCTTCGTCGCCTCCATCGTCGGCCGCTACTTCGCCATGGACCGCGACAACCGCTGGGACCGCGTCGAGAAGGCCTACCGGCTGCTCACTGAGGGCGTTGGCGAATTCGAGGCTTCCAGCGCCGAACAGGGGCTGCGCGACGCCTACGAGCGCGGCGAGAACGACGAGTTCGTCTCGGCCACCGTCGTCCACACCGAGCAGGGGCCGGCCATCGTCGCCGACGGCGATGCCGCCATCTTCATGAACTTCCGCGCCGACCGCGCCCGCGAGCTGACCCGCGCCTTCGTCGAGGACGGCTTCAGCGGCTTCCAGCGCCGCATGCGCCCGCGGCTTGCCGGCGGCAGCCTGGTCACCCTGACCCAGTACGCCGCCGACATTCCCGCTCCGGCCGCCTTCCCGCCGGCGGACCTGCACAACACCCTGGGCGAAGTGATGGAACAGCGCGGCCTGACCCAACTGCGCATCGCCGAGACCGAGAAGTACGCGCACGTCACCTTCTTCTTCTCCGGCGGCCGCGAGGCCGAGTTCGAGGGCGAGACCCGGGTGCTGGTGCCCTCGCCCCAGGACGTCAAGACCTACGACGAGAAGCCCGAGATGAGCGCCGTCGAGGTGACCGACCGTCTGGTGGAAGCGATCGACTCGGGCCGCTACGACCTGATCGTGTGCAACTACGCCAACGGCGACATGGTCGGCCATACCGGCGACTTCGACGCCGCGGTGAAGGCCATCGAGACGGTGGACGCCTGCGTCGGCCGGGTGGTGGAGGCCATCGAGCGTGCCGGCGGCGCCTGCCTGATCACCGCCGACCACGGCAACGCCGAGCAGATGATCAACCCCGACACCGGCGTGGCCCAGACCGCCCACACCACCTTCGAGGTGCCGCTGATCTACGTCGGCCCCGACGCGGTGACGCTGCTCGACGACGGCCGCCTGTGCGATATCGCACCGACGCTGCTGACCATGATGCGTCAGCCGATTCCCGAGGAGATGAGCGGCCGGGTGCTGATCGAGCCGGCATGATCATCGTCTGCGAGCACCACCGGCCATGAGGCGAGCCCGACGGCAACCGTTCACGACCTTGATCGCCGCCCTGCTCCTGCTGTCGGGCCTGGCCTGGCTCGGGCTGGCCGGCGCACAGGCGCAACCCAGCGAACGTGAAGCTCGCGAGCGGCTCGACGCCATCGGCAGCGAGATCCAGGCGCTCAGCCGGCGCCTGGGCCAGACCCGCGAAGCCCAGGACGAGGCCAGCCGCGAGCTGCGTCAGGTGGAGACGGCACTCGGCGAGACCCACCGCCGGCTCGACGCTATCCAGGCCGACCGCCGCAGCCTCGCCGACGAGCTTGCCGCGCTGGAGTCCGCCCGCGACGAGCTGCAGGTCGAGCGGGCCGACCAGGTCGAGATGCTCAATGCCCAGCTCGATGCCCTCTATCGCCTGGGGCTCACGCCGCAGTTGAAGCTGCTGCTCAACCAGGACGACCCGGCCCGCCTCGACCGTCTGCAAACCTACCTCAACCACCTGGCCCGGGCGCGCAACGAGCGCCTCGACGAGATCGCCCGCCTGGATGCCGAACTGGCCGAGAACCGGCGCGAGCGGGAGGCCCGCGGCCGGCAGCTCGACGCCCTGGCCGACGAGCTGGAAACCCGCAGCAGCGAGCTGGCCGAGCGCATGGCGGATCGTGAGCGTCTGGTGGCGGAGCTGGGCGAGCGCTACAGCGACGAGCAGTCGCGCATGGCGCGCCTCGACCGCGACCGCAGCGAGGCGGAGCGGGTACTCGAACGGGTGCGCGAGGAGCTCGCCCGCATGCAGCGCCCGCCGCCCTCCACCGCCATCGAGCGCACCCGCGGCGACCTGCCCTGGCCGGTGCAGGGCAACGTCACCTCGAACTATCGGCGCGGCGACGGCGTGCACTACAACGGCATCCTGATCGAGGCCCGCGAGGGCACGCCGGTCGCCGCCGTGCATGCCGGCCGCGTCGTGTTCGCCGACTGGATGCGCGGCTTCGGCAACCTGCTGATCATCGACCACGGCGACAACGTAATGACACTGTATGCCCATCTGCAGCATTTCGAAGCCGAAGTCGGCCGCGCCGTCTCGCGTGGCGACTCCCTCGGCGCGGTAGGCAACAGCGGCGGGCTCGACAGGCCGGCCCTCTACTTCGAAGTCCGCCGTAACGGCGACCCCATCGACCCACAGGCCTGGATGGCACGAAGATGACGCCAGGTGTTTCACAAGCTCCGAGCCACGGGCTATGCTGGACAGCCTCGCCTCGTAACAGCGGAGTTAGCATGTCTTCACGTACCGCCCGCCGACCGTCCGCCGCCAGCCGAACGATGAGCGCGCTAGCGTCGGCAACGCTGTTGATGCTGGCCCTGGCCGCCCCGCCGGCCCTTGCCCAGTCCTCTCCCGTGGACGAGCTGCCACTGGAGGACATCCAGACCTTTGCCGAGGTGTTCGAGCGCATCAAGCGTGCCTACGTGGAAGAGGTGGACGACAGCACCCTGCTGCGCAACGCCATGCGCGGCATGCTCAGCGAGCTCGATCCGCACTCCGCCTACCTCGACCGGAGCGAATTCCAGAGCCTGCGCGAATCCACCGAGGGCGAGTTCGGCGGCATCGGCATCGAGGTCGGCCTGGAAGAGGGGCGTCTGACGATCATCACGCCGATCGACGACACGCCCGCCTCGCGTGCCGGCCTGCAGGCACGCGACGTGATCCTGGAGATCGACGGCAACCCCACCGAGCGCCTGTCGCTGCAGGAGTCGGTGACCCTGATGCGCGGCGAGCCCGGCAGCCAGATTCGCCTGCAAATCCTGCGCAGCGGGCAGGAGGCGCCGCTCGACATCACCCTGACCCGCGAGATCATTCGTACCGAAAGCGTACGCAGCGAAATGCTGGAACCGGGCTACGGCTACCTGCGGGTCAGCCAGTTCCAGAGCCGCAGCGGCGAGCAGGTCAACAACGCCATTCGCCGCATGGAGCGCGACGGCCCGCTGCAAGGCCTGGTGCTCGATCTGCGCAACAACCCGGGCGGCGTGCTGCAGGCCGCCGTCGCCGTGGCCGACGCCTTCCTGCAGAGCGGCCTGGTGGTCTACACCGAAGGGCGCCTGCCCGACACCCAGATGCGCTTCTCCGCCAGCCGCGAGACGGTCGCTCCCGACGTGCCGCTCGTGGTGCTGATCAACGGCGGCAGCGCCTCCGCGGCGGAAATCGTCGCCGGCGCGCTGCAGGACCAGCGCCGCGGCGTGATCATGGGTACCGAGAGCTTCGGCAAGGGCTCGGTGCAGCAGGTGATGCCGCTGGGCAACGGTGAAGGGCTGAAGCTGACCACGGCGCTCTACTACACGCCCAACGGCCGCTCGATCCAGGCCATGGGCATCGAGCCCGACGTCAGGGTGGTGCGTGGCCGCCTGGAAGTGACCGAGAGCAGCCGCCAACTGCGCGAAGCGGACCTGGAGGGCCATCTGCGCTCGCGCAGCGAGCCGCGCGCCATGACCCAGGAGATGAGCGAGCGGCTGCGCGAGGACTATCAGCTCGGCGAAGCGCTCAACCTGCTGAAGGCGCTCAACGTACTCGAGCGCCGCTAGCCTCTTGGCTGAACTGGACGCAGGGAGCCGGCAGCGCTTGCCGGCTCCCTGCGTCCGGCGTCAACGGCAGGAGGCCGGCAAGCGGCCCCGCTCGCCGATGGCCTGACGCATCAGCAGGCGCTTGATCGGCACCAGCCGGTCGACCCCGGAAAGCCCCAGGTTGCGGGACAGCGTCACCAGCGGGTGGCGCGTGCCGAACAGCAGCCGGAAGCCGTCCATCAGCGCCAGCATGGCGCTGTTGTCACCGCGCCGGCGCCGCGCATAGCGCGCCAGCATGCGCGGCTCGCCCAGGTCGATGCCGCGCCGCCGCGCCGTGACGAGCTCTTCGGCCAGCACCGCCACATCCATCAGTCCCAGATTGACGCCCTGGCCCGCCAGCGGATGAATGCTGTGCGCCGCATCGCCCACCAGGGCGAAGCCGGGCTGCACGTAATCTCTTGCGTGACGCTGGGTGAGCGGCACCGACACTGCTCTGTCGACCACTTCCACCGTTCCCAGGCGCGCCTCGAAGGCCACCTCGAGCGCCTGCCCCAGCGCCTCGGCGTCCAGCGCCGTGAGCCGCTCGGCCTCCTCGGGCGAGGTCGACCAGACGATCGAGCAGTAGTGCGCGTCGCCGTCGATGGTCAGCGGCAGGAACGCCAGCGGGCCGCTGTCGCGGAACACCTGACGCGCCACGCC
>Ga0213836_100463_pt1 | contig 32881 bp, 30 predicted proteins | sample SWPATP03_FD_160578 | JGI IMG/M metagenome (GOLD analysis project Ga0213836, IMG submission 160578) | Coastal seawater microbial communities from Marineland, Florida, United States - SWPA TP0 #3 | ecosystem: Environmental > Aquatic > Marine > Coastal | place: USA: Florida | collected 2016-08-05
TTAGCATAGTAGCGTTCAACCAGTCGGAGTTTACTACCACATTTTTGGCAGAACTGACAACCTTCGGGGTTGCTGTGGAGGCAGTCTGGGTTCAGACACTGGCTCATAATCAGGATGGTTATTGATATCTGATTTTACATTACCATAAATGCCGAAAATTAACCGGCTTTTTCACAGAAACCCGGTTTCGCCGGGGGAAGCTGGGTTTCGCTGCGCTTCACGCCAACCTACACTGGGAAGTTGGGTTTCGCTGCGCTTCACACAACCTACAATGGGAAAGTTGGGTTTCGCTGCGCTTCACACAACCTACAATGGGAAAGTTGGGTTTCGCTGCGCTTCACACAACCTACAATGGGAAAGTTGGGTTTCGCTGCGCTTCACACAACCTACAATGGTACACTGGGGAAGTTGGGTTTCGCTGCGCTTCACCCAACCTACAATGGGAAAGTTGGGTTTCGCTGCGCTTCACACCAACCTACATACCTGCGCTTCACACCAACCTACACTGGGAAGTTGGGTTTCGCTGCGCTTCACACAACCTACAATGGTACACTGGGGAAGTTGGGTTTCGCTGCGCTTCACCCAACCTACAATGGGAAAGTTGGGTTTCGCTGCGCTTCACACAACCTACAATGGGAAAGTTGGGTTTCGCTGCGCTTCACCCAACCTACAATGGTACACTGGGGAAGTTGGGTTTCGCTGCGCTTCACACCAACCTACATACCCGCGCTTCACACCAACCTACACTGGGAAGTTGGGTTTCGCTGCGCTTCACACAACCTACAATGGTACACTGGGGAAGTTGGGTTTCGCTGCGCTTCACACCAACCTACATACCCGCGCTTCACACCAACCTACACTGGGAAGTTGGGTTTCGCTGCGCTTCACACAACCTACAATGGTACACTGGGGAAGTTGGGTTTCGCTGCGCTTCACACAACCTACAATGGGAAAGTTGGGTTTCGCTGCGCTTCACACAACCTACAATGGGAAAGTTGGGTTTCGCTGCGCTTCACACAACCTACAATGGTACACTGGGGAAGTTGGGTTTCGCTGCGCTTCACTACAATGGTACACTGGGGAAGTTGGGTTTCGCTGCGCTTCACCCAACCTACAATGGGAAAGTTGGGTTTCGCTGCGCTTCACACAACCTACAATGGGAAAGTTGGGTTTCGCTGCGCTTCACACAACCTACAATGGGAAAGTTGGGTTTCGCTGCGCTTCACACAACCTACAATGGGAAGTTGGGTTTCGCTGCGCTTCACACAACCTACAATGGTACACTGGGGAAGTTGGGTTTCGCTGCGCTTCACCCAACCTACAATGGGAAAGTTGGGTTTCGCTGCGCTTCACACAACCTACAATGGGAAAGTTGGGTTTCGCTGCGCTTCACACAACCTACAATGGTACACTGGGGAAGTTGGGTTTCGCTGCGCTTCACTACAATGGTACACTGGGGAAGTTGGGTTTCGCTGCGCTTCACACAACCTACATATTCGCTACATATTCGCCTAACCTACAATGGGAATGGACGATTGACGACTAATTGGCGATAATCTAGTGGTGAACATTAATCCTCTGCTGGGAAAAGGCTTTTTATGCTTACCCTTGAAACTTTATTTGATGAAGGGTTTTATTTGGCACAAAATCAGGAGGTAGAAGAGGCGATCGCCGACGGTCTTTTCGAGACCGCCTTCGAGCATTTTTCTCGGTATGGACAATTTGAGGGCCGCAACCCTAACCCCATTTTTGATAGTGAATATTATCTCGCCCAAAATCCCCATATTCAGTCAGAAGTAGAGGAGGGAATTACCACTGCAGCCGCTCATTTTGTTAATATTGGACAAACAGACAACCGCAGCCCAAATCCCTTTTTTGACCCGGTTTTTTATCTACAGCAAAATCCCACCGTTTCTCAGGGAGTAGCTAAGGGGGAATTTACCGCCTTTGAGCATTTTTTGAAAATCGGACAATTTCAGGGTTTAGACCCTAGCGAGTCCTTTAATACCGAGTTTTATCGCGATCGCAATTTCGATGCGGTGGAGGGAATAGAGGATGAAATAATCGGCAGCCTTTTTGAGCATTTTTATCGGTTTGGTTTAGAGTTAGGTAGGTTAGGCGCACCCCCCCAGTTAATGGATGACCTCAGTAATGCGATCGCCTTAGATACTCTCTTAGGAAGTCGGACTATAGTTAACTCAGTTACCGATGATAACCCGGTCAATATTTATGAATTTATCATCCCCAATAATGGTAGTGAGTTTAGCCTATTTCTGCACGGTTTAAAAGCCGATGCTAATGTAGATTTAATCCAAGATATCAATCAAAATCAAGCCATTCAACCTGATGATATTATCGCCTCATCCAATAACCCCGCTTTAGCCACAGAATCCATTGATATTGACCTATTACCCACGGGAACCTACTTTGTGCGAGTTTCTCAGTTTCAGGGAGAAACCATTTATGCCTTGGAATTATCCGCCATTCCCCTGGATATTTGAAGGGGGTAGAGACAACCCTTGTCTATGGCATCCCTAGGTTATACCCATCTCCCCCCTAGATAGCAACCCCCAAAAAATTAGCTAGGAGGGTTGACATTTAGATTCCGGTGCTGGTATGATGTAAATCAATAAAGCAGCCCAGGGAAACTAATTTGTTTGGTCATTTCCCCAAGGAGGCTGCCATGACCAGACCTACAGCACGTCATGAAGACAAATACCAACCTTGTCCTAGGGGTTATAGGGTCGGTCGTCGCCGTCGCCGTCGCCGTCGTTCACCGAAATACCCTAGAGAATACACCATAGCCCTAATTAAAGCGATCGTCATTGCCTGCTGCGCCTGTACGACAATTACAGGGGAACCAGTGGTTAGCACTACGGTTAATGCTACTGCATGGCTAGGCATGGAAATTGCCAACGATCGCAATTCAAAAAACCACAAATAAATCCATTCCTAACAGTTGGGGCGGCTTGAGAGTCGTCCTAATTACTGTTGGAGGCGATCGATTAACTGTTGATACTCTTCTAGGGAAGCACTGCGAACCAATGGATGCTGTCCCAAGGTCCGATGATGATTCTGATTAATTCCCTGCATTTTTGATACCATTTTTGAGCAAGGGGGCAGTTATTCAATTGCAAATTTGCCTCAGCGATGCCTTTCATTGCATCAATTTCAGCCACTACCTCCCGGCATTTTTCAGCGATTTCTAAGCTCTGTTGATGATACTTTAGGGCTGATTCCGGTTGTTTTAAGGAATTGTAAATATCCCCCATTAAAACTAGGGCGCGGGCGATAAGGTAGGGATTGCCAAGGTTCCGAAATATTGCCAAAGCTGCCGTTGCTAAATGCAGGGATTCTTCGGGATTTTCTCGGCTTAAAATGCTGGCTAGATTACCCATCAGCATGGCACGCCCTTGGGGAGACTCGGCATCTGGGTGTTTTTCCAGGATATCTAAACTTTGTTGATAATAGGTCGCGGCTTGTTGCCACTGTCCCCGGTTTTTGGCGACGTTCCCTAATCCCATAATGGCTTTCCATTCTCCGGCTTTATCCCCCAATTTTCGGGCAACTTCCAGATGTTTTTGATGGTAGCTTTCAGATTCGTTTAACTCTCCCAGGGCATCGTAAATATTCCCCAAGCCGTTGTAACAAACCGCATCACAGCCCGGATTCAATTTTCCGAGGAGAGATTTATAGAGTTTTTCTTGTTGGTCATAATAACCCCAAACTCCCAATTGGTCGTGTAATTCTTGGTTGCTTTGGGGGTCAGGAATCACTGTCAAAATTTGGGTCGCCCGCCGCCAATCTTCCACCTCCCATAGGTGATAAAAAGACTCCAGGTAATGCTGCACCCGTTGCAGGGGGGTGGCTTCTTGGGGGGGGATGCTTTGATGACACAAAAAATATTCGACGGCAGTATAAGTAGCTAACTGCTCGATGGGAACTGTATTGATATCGATATCAAGTTCATCCCACAGCATTGGATGTCTCCTTTTGGGTATCCCATTGGCTCTGAAACAGTTTAGCACTACTTCCGTTCAAAAAGCGATCGCTTTTTGACATTTACAAAAAAGTAGTTGCCATACGTTCGACTTTCAAAGAAGTCTCAAGCATCATCTCGATGGCATGGGAGTGTTCTCAACTTGTTGCCATACGTTCGACTTTCAAAGAAGTCTCAAGCTGCCCAAGGCCTGCCGCCCCTTAAGTCCCTAAAACGTTGCCATACGTTCGACTTTCAAAGAAGTCTCAAGGTTACATCGTTACAGATGTCTACTTTGGCGGTCGCGAGTTGCCATACGTTCGACTTTCAAAGAAGTCTCAAGCAGTATAAGGTTGCATATGCACATGTCAACCAGTTGCCATACGTTCGACTTTCAAAGAAGTCTCAAGAGGAAGGGTGGATCGTGGTATTGACATGTAAACGAGGTCAAGTTGCCATACGTTCGACTTTCAAAGAAGTCTCAAGTGTTTCATGGTCTACAAGGTCTACAAGGGGGGGCGAGTTGCCATACGTTCGACTTTCAAAGAAGTCTCAAGATTGGTGTCCTGAGATATCATTGTGGTATCAAGACAAGTTGCCATACGTTCGACTTTCAAAGAAGTCTCAAGTGCTTCGTCCCCTTCGTCCTTGGGACTGGGAACTTGTTGCCATACGTTCGACTTTCAAAGAAGTCTCAAGCTTTGATGTCTTTATTCCCAACGGCTACGGCGGCTTCAAGGTTGCCATACGTTCGACTTTCAAAGAAGTCTCAAGGAAGGAAGAGGCTTTGTCGTGGAAGGAAGCGACAAGTTGCCATACGTTCGACTTTCAAAGAAGTCTCAAGCAGTGAACGATGTAAGCATCATACGGTCCATATCGTTGCCATACGTTCGACTTTCAAAGAAGTCTCAAGCGAAAGACAAAGTTTTTGTCCCCCACCTTCCAGTTGCCATACGTTCGACTTTCAAAGAAGTCTCAAGTACAAGGTCCTCCTCCACGGGGAACGACAAGTATTGTTGCCATACGTTCGACTTTCAAAGAAGTCTCAAGCGGAGGAATGTTTGTTGTTCGGGCAGCAACCTTTGTTGCCATACGTTCGACTTTCAAAGAAGTCTCAAGGAATAGGTCTAGACGCATTCAAGTACCCATCTGGTTGCCATACGTTCGACTTTCAAAGAAGTCTCAAGCAGTTCGCTCCTTAAAGTGCGAACTATTTGGGTTGTTGCCATACGTTCGACTTTCAAAGAAGTCTCAAGCAGGGGGGAAGCCAAGGTCTATCTCGGAAAAAGTTGCCATACGTTCGACTTTCAAAGAAGTCTCAAGACCAACAGCGGCTTCGTGCCGTTCGTAAACTTTCGTTGCCATACGTTCGACTTTCAAAGAAGTCTCAAGAAAGTTTCGGCAAAGGGGCTGACAAGCCCCTCCTTTTGTTGCCATACGTTCGACTTTCAAAGAAGTCTCAAGAATCGTAGAAATCGTAACTTACAGGTCACTCCATTGTTGCCATACGTTCGACTTTCAAAGAAGTCTCAAGTTCTTTGGGACGACGAGTGCAACTACTCCGAAGAAGAGTTGCCATACGTTCGACTTTCAAAGAAGTCTCAAGGTAATTACTTTACATTAATTTCAAAGATTGATCAAGTTGCCATACGTTCGACTTTCAAAGAAGTCTCAAGAGCATAAGAACGAAATCCTTGCTCTGAAGGGATTCTAACCCACCAATTCTATAGGGGTCAAGTCAGTACCCCAATTATTGACATAGATTAGCAATAATTGAGTTAACAAAATGACTGAAACCCGGTCGTAGCAGTCCACCTATAGGGGTCAACGAAAAAATCAGTGATTGGGCGGTTTGCCAGACCCCTGTAGGTGAATGGATGTTACAGGTCAGACCTGGGGCATCATTTGGAAAAAGCTAAATTTTCCACAACATCGGTCGATAGGTCTCCCGTTCTCCCATCAGACAGGAGATGTACTCCCACACCTGTAATTCCAGACAGCGATAGTAGCTGACCTTGTGACCTGTATGGGGATGGGTGGTGGAGAGGGATAGCTTGTCCTGCCAGTGCTTGAGATACTTTTTCAGAGCATCCGAATGTAGGTAAACTGATTCATTTAAGCTGAACAGTCCTGAACATTAATTGACAATGCTCGGACTGTAACTATAGCAATACCATCATTGCTGACAGTAAAGGAGGAATCCCTCAAAGCACGCAACATAATATTACGTGCGCCATTTGCATCTCTAGGTGTTTGACTGCCACAGTGAGGACACTTGTGTATTTTCGCACCACCTAGTTTGGCGTGGCGATGTCCACACACTCCACAGGTTTTAGATGTGTGACTTTCGCCCACATCAAGCACCACGCAACCACGCTTTGCTGCTTGATGTTTCAGAATTAACTTAAAGCGATAATGTGCCCAGGTCAGCATATTTCTGACTGTTTTCGACTGAATTTTTCTTCTTGACTTGGCTACCATAGAGGAAGACTCGAAGCGAGGCAGAAAAATTAATCCATAATTAGTAGTCAGATAATGTGCTGCTTTTTTATGCACTTCGTCAATTAAGTTCCGAATCTTTTCTCGAATCCGATTAGCTGCTTTTTTCAGAGAACGGCGTCGTTTGGCATTTACCTTGGTTGAGCGACTAATTAAATTATCTAGATGCGTACATAATCTTGTGATTCGCCCCATGTCGCCGTTGCCAATTTCAATTACTTTATCGCCGTCATATCCAGTTAAAAAAGTTCTGACCCCAGGATCTAAGGCAATTATTTTCCTTGAATATGTATGACTTTTAATTACAGGTTCAGGAAAAACAGCAAACCATTTACCACGCCGATAAATCAATTGAGTCCCATAATCACATTGATGTGGTATGGGCTCGCTTGCCTTAAACTTCAGCTTTTTCGTTAACTGACTGTACCATGTACCTTTGGTAAAGTTGGAATTATTAAATTTGATTGTTTGTTGTGGATTACGAATACTTCGGAAGCAGGCATCACGACTGGCTGTATAGGCTTGGTGGGCGTCAAATATGGCGTTCTGTCTGATATGACAAGGTGTTTCTTTCACCCATTGAGGTAAATCAGATTGCATGACCAGATTTCGCAATTTCAGCTTCCCAATCCGAGTCGTTGATTGACGCTGCATGGCTATGGCTTGGTTAAAACAATAACGACAAGCAGCCAGCCATTTTTTCCAAGTTTTTGCCAGTTCAGGACTGGGATAAATCCGGATCTTTTTTGATTGCAGATTTGTACTTTCTGAGTCCGTAAAGTCGGCAACTGTAGCTGGCTTCCCGGAAGCGGTAGATATGAACAATGGCAAGGATGTCTTCAACCAATTCTCGTTCTGGGGATAAACTGTCTTGGTTGAGAACCACGATTTTGGTTTTGTCGAGTTCACACAACCAGGAAATGAGGTCAAACCCGAAACGGGCAAGTCTGTCAAAGTGGGCAACCACAATAAATCCGACATCGCCTTGACGGAGGAGTTCCAAAACGGCTCTAAGTCCTGCTCTTTTGAAATTAAGACCACTGGCGATATCAGTGATGAGTTCGGCATTGGGGTATACTTCGAGTAGCTTTGCAGCTCCTCCGTCAAGGTCGGCTTTTTGTCCACGACTGGAAACGCGGGCATAAGCGATAATTGCTCTTTGCCGAATGCGATCGGATATTCCCTTGTAGGAGGCGATTTCATATCTTCTCTGTCCTTTGGGTGTCCTGATTGCTTGAATCTGGCCGTCTTTTTCCCATCTTCTTAGGGTATGTAAACATACACCAAAGTATTGAGATGTTTCACTTGGTGATGTATATTTCGGCATTTAACTCGCTTGCTGTGTAGTCGTCTAGCTTAACGCAATTGTTGAGCTGTGTCAATCGTTGTTCAGTGAATTGCCTAACAGGAAGAGACTCCTCCTCGCTCGTCGGGGGGAGTAAAATCGTCGAGGGTGAAAATTTTAGAGTTAATCAGGTACAACACCAAGGAGTCCACAACCATTTTCCCTTGGAGTTGATTTAATTGATGAATTTGCTGTGTTTTTGATGAGCTAATACTATTCATCTTGGTTAAGCAACTGTTGTACCCATTCCCTAATATCTGAATACAGGTAATAGGGCTGGCGGAAGGGGTGAAAATAATCGGTGATTTTATCCTGAAAAAATAGGGAGGGTGGCGGTTCGACTTCCATCAAAACGATCGCTTTTTCGCAAAGGATTTGCATAGCTGCCAAAATCGTTAATCCTGACTTATTAAAACCATCGGGAAAACTGGCAGAATCAATAGAGTTTTTTATGTCAAAATCTACCCAAAAATTTCGGGATTTTTGAGATTCTAAAATCATCTGCCTATCTTCCTCTAAAACCTCCATCATGCGTTCTTTAGAAATCCCCTTAGCACCATGAATTAATTTATTGCGTTTCACACACCAATAATCAAGGGATGCCATGGCTTTTACCAGCTCTTCCCAAGCGTCAAGCTGGGGCTTATTTCCCTGAGTTGCCAGCAAAGCATGAACAAAATTAAGTTTAGTGGGGCGACCGGGTAAAACAAAGCGATCGCCATATTTCCGGTCATCAAGAGGCTTAACCCATCGTTGATTGACGAGACATTTACCCCGATTAATAGCATTAACTAAATTCCAGTTTTCCGAGGCTGTTTCTAGTTCATAAAACTTTTGGGCTGCCCGTTGATTATCATCTAAAAGACTAGCGGTTTGCAGAATCCAATTGCCGCGCTTTTCGGGTCTATCAAAATATTTATCTCCCTGGAGGGCATAAATTAACTCGTGCAAGGTTTCCTCATAAAAAGAACCCATCCTGGTCAAAAAATCAGCAATGCGGTCAGTTTGCCAAAGTAAACAACATTGGGTATAGAGGTTGAGAAGTTTAGGAAAACGTCGATTTTCTTGGCCGGGGGGGTGGGGGTAATAATCCGATAATATTTTCAGGTCGTCCGACTGGTTAACCTGCTGTTTCGCATAGTCATTATCCAGGTTAAAATAGGCGATCGCTAAATTTAAACCCTGTTCCACCTTCTGTAAGCGACGATACATATTTCCAATGTTATCGATATCTTTCAAATCGTAGTTTTGCAGGGTTGCCAAACATTCCGACCAATTTTTAATCACCACCCGCACCCCATCAAAATCCCACCGTTGTAACAGTTGTTGAATCACTTGATATTTTTGTGTTTTCAGGTGATACCAGCGGGGAGTGAGAATACAGTCGGAATTTTCCCCTTTAAAGATATGCCGCACCGACAATTTCGGTTCGATAAAAATTTGTTTCTGAATAGCCGAAGAAAAAGCCTGCATTTGCAGTGCCGTTTGCATTTGTCCGGTTCCCCCTTTCAGGCTAATCAAAACCAGGTCATTAATGTGGGGATGGTTCACCGCAAAATGGGTTTGAAAAAACTCCCCATAAACTCGCATCAATTGGTTAATATCATTAACGGCAATATCAGCGGGAATTGTCCAGGGTATCAATTCAATATCCACCTGTTTTTGTGCCAACCACTTTGCCAAAATTGGGAACAAATAATAAGTATCTCGATGATGTCCTTGGGGTTGTTGAGGGGTAACTTGGTTAGTGACAAAAATATAGGCTTTTTCCACCTTAAAGATAGTTCTGGCTGTTTGAATAACCCCCAAAATCCGGCCAGGAGAAATGCGATCGCCCCAACCATTGGGGTCATCTTCTGGTTGATAATCTTCCCAAATTTTGCGGGTAATTTCCCGAAAAGAGAAGAAATATTTAGGATGCAAAGAAGCCTCGACTTGTAACTCTGGACAAAGGCACTCAGCAATCCTTTGATTTCGTGTCTGCCATAATTCCAACTCAGCATCAGTTAACTGACAACGGTCAATATTTTCTTCTTCCCGTTCAAAAATCGGCAGATAACCCGATTCAATTATATCATCAACTTTCAGCTTAACTGTCAAATCAGAAGTTCCCAGATTGGCGATTAAAATAGTCATAACTTAGCCCAAAAAAGTCGATAAAATCCGAATGCCATTAACTTGAGATAAAGACCTAGCAAAAGCAGCGCGATCGCTCTGTTTTGCCCCAAAAATCGTCACCGCCTGATAAGGAATCTTCCCCTCTGGAAAGTTAGACTTAATCACCACAAAAGAAGGTATTTCCAAATCACCGCCCACATAGGCATTGCCCCCACCTTGGCGGTTTCTCCCCTTAAAGCCGCTACTATAAAGCCAATCCAGAGCTTCCCCCCGCACATCAACCCCGCATCCTTCCACCGACCAATCTTTCACCTGTTCAGGATGCCTTAATCCCCTGTTGGGAACCAAAAACACACAAGCCTGTTGGTCGAGAACATCCTGATAGCGGTGTCTTCCCTTTCCCGGAGAGTGAGTTTCCGGCTTTCCTTGGGGGGAAGCCACCGCCCGGAGCCTTTCCCCTATCTCCTCAAAAAACCGCCGCCAGTCCTCCTGGTCACAGGGCAATTGCAACGATTCCACAGCCCAGTAACAGCCCCGCAGCCCCGGATAAGGGTGATTCCAGTGTAGAGGGCGGCGGGAACCATGTCCCACCCCCCCCAGATGAGTTGCCAGATACAGCAAATATTCCAATAGTCGCAGGTGGGTTGCATTTTGGGAAGCCAAAACAATCTCCCCCTCGTAAAAATCGGGATAAGTGCGACTTCCCACCTCTTCCAGCCAATCCACCGCAATGGTACAACTACCCTGGCGAGTTTGGGGGGCGATGGTTCCGAATAATTGCGCCTCCACTTCCCGACATTGCGCCAGGGGGTACAGACTCAACCCCAAAACTCGAAACCAATAACGCAGGACCCCCCGAATAGCCGTTGGGCGAAATTCCGGCTTTCCCCGCCTACCATTCTCTCTTGTGGGTGGGGTTGCTCCGTACATTCCCTCAGTCCACAGTTGAAAGTCGTGTTTGCAACTGTGGGGTAGGGCTGATTTAACTGTCGTGCATCCATAACCGGAACTCACCCGCGCCCCTAGTCCCCCTGTTAGGGCTGGTTTCACCCACTCCCGGACGACCGCCACATCTTCCGGGGTTCCCCTAGCGGTGGGGGCTAAACCAATTGTTAAGGTCGGTTTCAGCATTGATAACATTACATGGGGGGCCGGTTGATATACAATGCGATCGTCTTGCCAATTCCATTGGGGCGTGGTGATATCCAAATCCAGACAGGGTTGGGTGGGGAAAGCATCCAAAATCTGCACCCGACCTATACCGCCCTCTAGGGTACCGAGGAGGCGTTCTACTTCCCCTTGGGGTAGATTTTGTCTCCCGTAAGCGCGGATGACTCCCTTGAGGCTGCTGGCGGGAATATAGGGCACGCCATAAATGGGATGCAAGGCAGGTAACAACAATTCACGAAAACCTCGCAACCCCCCCACTCGTAACCGCCAAAGAAATGACACTTCTACCGTAGCCGTGGCCAGCAGTTGGGTTTTTTCGGTTAAACTTTTATAAAGGGCGGCGCACTTTTTTTCGGCATCGATCGCTTTTTGTAGGGCGGGAGTAATGCGATCGTCCAATGGTTCATGATTCAGGGCTTGCAGGGGACTCGAACCCGTTTTTTGCATCCCCCTCGGTTTTTTCCCATTCGACAACCCTGGGAGAGTATGGGAGGGGGCATTTCCCACTACGCAAGCAATCCGTTTTGACTGCCAGTGGGGGGGGAGATGCTTTTGCAATTTCGGCCACTTCTTTTGTGCCTTTTGTTGCGCTTCCTCCTCCTGAAAATAGAAAATAATTTTATCAGTCACCTCCGGGCTGGCATCTTTATACAAGTCATAAAGGGGGTTTTTATTCTTCTTGAGTGTCTCCAGAACCCCCTGCCATTCTCTCATGATTCCGTCGCCTCCCCAAGTACCGCCGCCGCCCAAAATGACCATTCCTTTGCTAGTTGCATCCCTAGGCGATTTAGTGCTGTATATTTAGCCAGGGGTAAATGAATCAAACTGCCTTCGTCGGTCGGGTCAAAGTCGATATCACTAAAAGCCCGCAACCGGACTAAGAAATGGCGATAAACTTCCCCTTTGTAAGTCGTATCTTCCGCCGTCCCCAATAAAAATTTTTCGGCATCCCCCGCCAGTCGGTGCAGTCCCCAGGTGGAAATATAAGCGCTTAATCCTTGAATCAGTCCGCTGGCTTTTGAATGGTAAGCGGGGGAAAGTTTGCCTTGGATTTCTGTTAGTGCTTGGTGGGCTTCTTGTGAGAAAATTCGACGATCTAAAAACATTACTCAATCCCCCCCAATTTCATTTATAATTGAGATGGTTTTGGCTTGAGTCCATCCCCGTCCGATTCCTTCGAGTCCTCCGAATTGAATCCGTCCATTCAGCAGGGCTCGCAGTTTCTCTCGCACCTTTTCCGTCGATTCTTCCCCCGATTCTGTCTGTTTGGCTGGCTTCATACCCCACGGGAAAAATAACATCGTTTCCGGCGGCACCGCTTCTTCCGCACGAAATGAACCCCCTTTCACCGTTTTACTTTCCTCGGACAAGGCGACTCTCACTTCCCGCTGTAAGCCGGTTTCTACCAGTGCCGCGCAATCTTGATCACTGAGAATTACTAACTTTTTCAGTAGCAGGCTAAGGCTATTGTCTCCCCAGGTGCTAGACAATAAACTGGTCAGGAATGAACCATCAAATTGACTTAAATTCTCTGGTTTGATTAAGGCGGTTTGCAAAAATAACGTTTCTGGTTTAAAACTGACTAGGGCCGGTTGTGTGGGACTCAGTTGCTGGCACTGTTTGATAATGTCGTTGATGCTGTTAATTTGTACCCACTGATGCCACCTTCGCAACCACAGAGGACAGGTTATCCAGATCAGATGATGACTCAAAGAAGCGATCAGAAAAAATAGCATCGAAGCATCAGCAAACCAGACTTCTCCTTCCGTTGGCTGTTTTCCTTTTTCGATTTTCTGCCCGAAAAATATCCCTGCATTATCTTCTGTTTCCAGGGAGGCGCGAATTTTACCACGCAATGAAGAGGCGGGTAGGTAGGGAAATTCTGTGTGGACTTCCCGCGCAATTCCCATTAAATTGCCTTCGTTAGCACTCCCTCCCGTGTGGAGGGGGGTTAGTAAGTGCAAATAGGTTAAAAATTCGCTCATCTCTCCCCCCACAGTAGTTTACCATAATTCAATTTGCGAAAGGTTTGCAGCCACGGTTTTCCTTCGGTATTGGGTAGGAGATGGTCAATGGTCGGGAATATCTCAGCCGTAGCCGGAGAGTTGCTATCAAATAGATACACCGTCCCCGGTGGGGCGAAGGCATATTGCGGTTGCAGGGCGAAGGTTTTTTCTGTTTTGGTTTCAACTACTCCGTTTTTGGTGCGGGTTTTCTGCCTCTGTTGATGACCAATTCCCCCCCACATCAATGGGCGATCGCCTACACAACCCCGCAAACAGTCCCGCCATAAATCTGGGTAAAGTCCATAGATAAGTTTCTGGGAAGTTTCCGCCAGTCCAGGAGTTAATAAATAAGCAAACATCCCCGGTTTGGGAGTGTCCGGTTTGGGATGTTTCCACAGCGATCGTAATTCTTCCAGTAGGGTCTGATTTTCAATTAAAGAGACTCTCACCCGGTGTCCTTTTCCTCCTAAACGCACTACAAAAGAAGATTTTTGCTCCCCCTCTAATTTCACCCCCGCCACCAAACTCCACCCTGGTTTTAAGCGGGTTGCTACCTCCACAAAAAAGCCATCGGAGTCCTTTACCTGTCGTGTTCCCGTCTGAATATGGGTATGAGGTAGCACCTGCACTCCCCAAGGATCTGAGCAAAAATCATCGGGGGTAAAATTGCGATCGCCTTCCAGATATTTCCGCAAAGCCTGCCCTTTCATCCAGGGTGGGGGAGACCCACAAATATACTCGCCCTTTTTTAACTGAGGGGGAACCATCGGAGACAACCAACCACTTTGACTATAGCAGATAAATTCCCAGGAATCAAGGGTATCAGCGGGAATTAATCTAGTCAAACTCTCCCAACTATTATCATGGTTTAAGTCCAGGTTCAAATCTTGGGAATTATCCGATTTTTCCCCGGCTTGCACCGTCAGCAAATCTTGAGGAGTCCGCAGCCAGAGAGTCCGGTTTTCATCCAACAAAAACGGCCCCAAAAATTCGGGATTAATTTGATGTTTAGTCCTGGGCGATCGTAAAGCCTGAAACACCACACTAGGTAAAGGGGGGAACTGTCCTTTAGCCATCGCCCCTTCCCCCGGTCTGAAAGGTTTAGCTTCTCGAAATAGTAGCACATCAAGGGGGGTAATAATATACCAATCCATCATTAAATATCCTCCTTCCTACCCTGCCATTCTTGCCGTTGTTGCATTTTATCCAACCAAAACGCCGAGAAACGCAACAGATAACTGAGAGATTTTAAATCAATTCCTAGGGGTAATTCCCCCTGGTTGTCTAGTTGAGAATTTTCCTGCCATTGCGCCTTTAAATATCCCGCCCAATTTTCCCAATCTTCTAGCCACCGGATTAAACCATCTCGATTAGTTTCAATCGCTTCTACTTCCTCACGGCGTTGAGAAATTGCCCAAGCTGCTTTGGCGATTAAATTAGAATTGGGAGTTAACGAAGCGTGAAGTGGTAACTCTTCCGCTAATCGATAAAGTAGGGAACTTAATATTTGGGGTTGATCAGTGTTTATCCACTGTCGCCAACTCTCCAATAACTCACCTTTTAGTAACGCTTCCAAACAATTACCAGAACTGTACATAACCCGGAAACACAGCCCACTTTTAGGCGGAATATATCCCGGTTCATCAGGCTTAATTCCCGGTGTCCCCAACATTTTTTTTGCCTGTTTTTCCGCCTCCCATAATCCTGATAAAGCGATCGGGAGCGGGACGCTTTTATGAGCTATAACAATTCCAAAACTCATAGTTGCATTTTCTCCCATTGTAAATAATGGTCGATTGGGCAATCCTTGAAAATCATGATTTTGAGATATCGGCATCCAGTAACCCCCCCGGCTTTCAAACCTCAAATCTGCCTCTCCTAACTGAGGTTTATAAGGGTCTTCAGCACCACACCAAGCCGCCCTCAAAGACAGCAGATAATCCGGCAAATCTTCCAGGGGTAGTAAAGCCATGACATCATCCCCCCCACTATAGACTACCTTACCACAAAACCGCTTTTCAGTAATCAAAGGAACCAGGCGATTAGAGAAATCCAGCAGAGCCCTATTAAGACCGATATGGGTAGCTGGTCCCATCCGTTTTCTGGTAGCCAACAAAGCCTCATCATCATCTCGAAAAGCCCTAATAAACTGTTCTAGCTTCCGATTATATTCCTCATCATTTAGATGCAAATAGCCCTCCCGTTGCATAAATCCATGAGGTTCAGTTTCAGTTAAATACTGCTGATAAGGATGTAGTTTTTTCCCCGAAACATATTTTCCCATCCCGTCTCCATCTCCTAATACAATTACCCACCAATCACTCGGAGAACCATCGCCAAATTTTGTCTGAATATGGGCGGCTTCCACTAGGGGACGCAAACGGCTAATTTCATCAGAATTTAAGCCCATGTCATCAGCCAGCCATTTACTCGAAAACATGATACCATTATAATTCTTCCCACCTAGATAATTAGGATTAATACAACTATCCGTTTTAGGAATATTAGTAAGGCGACCACGGCTGAGGGCTAAAAATCTTTGATATTCCTTGCTAGACTTGCCAAAATCTTGTTGAATTTGATGCTGTAAATATCGCCAATATTGAGTTAATTTGCCCTGATTACTATGTAGCTGCCAATCCTCATAAGCAAACCGTGCATAAGCTATACAACTGAGGTTAGGAAATCGAATAAATTGGCTATAATCAATTTCGGCATCATTCTCATTTTCTAAATCCCTAAAATTAATCCCCAACGACTCACCCACACCCCCATAAACCCAAGCCATGCGTTTAGTCATTTCTATCGCATTGAGCATTTCTGAACCATTAAACAATCCCGGATATACCTTAGCAATTAACCGCCAAAATAGTCTCATAGACTCAACAGGTAAACCGTATCCTTCCCGAAAATTTCCATGATATCGAAATTGAGGATGCAGGGCGCTGAGTTGACCAGATAGACTAGAACGTAATCCTGGGGAAACAGGAATAGACCAAGTTCTAGTATTTTTAATCCCTTGCATTGCTTGGGCGCATCTAGCTTGAATTGACCCCCACCATGTGCCATTATTTAGACTGCGATAAATAATGGTTTCCGCCACTGTAGGAGGTGCATTTTTTTCATGATTACCCGCTAATTCTTGTTGAGATTGAATCCAGTTATCATCAAACTCTTCTTGGTTATTTTTATCAATAATTAATGGCGTATTGGGGTCTCCCAAAGGAACCGCTGTCCAATAAGTTTGCCAGGTATTATTAATTTGATTTTCCCAAAGATTACGCCATTCCCAACAGCTTTTTTTCTGCCATTTTTCCAGATCATGTTCGTGGGATTCGCGGTCGGAACCCTCAGCCGCAAATTCCTTCAGTATCTGCTCAATTGTGTCTTGATTAGCTGGATTTTTAAGAAATTCTATAATGCGATCGCGTAGACCAATTTCTAATTGTTTAATTGGATGGTTAGTTATGCCTTCTCTCACATTATCAGCAATATTAATCCACTCTTGTCGGAGTTTTTGGCACAATGTATTCCCGACTTCCTTGGCTGTGGCGGCACTGTTAAATAACATAGCGATCGTATTCGGAAATCCAGCAGTTGCTAAGGAGGTACTTAAATTGAGGTTATAGCGTTCTAGGGGGTCATAACCATCAATATCTATCAGTTTGAAAGTCTCACTAAATGCCGGATATTTTTTTAACAGAAACGCATCGATAATTTCCTGACCCCACAAAGAAGGGGTAATCACTATATCTGCGCCGTAGTTTTCCGCTACAAACCAGCAAAGTTTAGCACTCAGATAATGTAATAAATATGACCCCGACCAGAAATCCAAGAATTTGCGAGAGGCTTTGATAAAGTCCTGAATTGGAGAGAATGTGAATAGTAACAAGTGGGGATATTCATTACTGGGATTTTGGGCTTCAATGGTGCTGGCTAATGCTGATACTGTGGCTCGATAGCTATGAACTGGGCAGTCTGGTAAAATACTATGTTGGGGATAAAGTAAAGCATCGGGGTATTGTTGTCTTTGGAGTTCCGGTTCAAATCGCCACAACCACCAAAATACTGTTTGGGGGTCCGGTTCATTTTTCAGCCAATCAGGAATAGCTATTGTTATGTGATTTGGCGGTTCAATTAACCTGGCTTGACCACTAATGGGATGCTTGATAATTGTGGGGGAGTCCCTAATTCGGTCGATTTCTAGGTTAATCCGATCAGAAGAACTAGCGATCGCTTCTATCTCCCCTTGATGAGTTAACCACCATGATAATGCTGTCTGTCCTTCCTCTGTCTGCAAACAAACCAGATGATTACATAAGTCACTATTTCCTAGTAATGCGTAAATTTTACGATGAAAAATAGACATTATTTTGAGTCATATTAACCGATAATTGATAATTCTTAATTTTCCTGGGAAGCACGCAGTTGACCGCAGGCTGCATCAGCATCTAAACCGCGAGAATAGCGAACGCTGACTGCTACCCGTCGCTCTTCCAATTCCTTCACAAAACCCTGTATTTGTGAGGGACTAGGGCGTTGATAATCCACCTCATTAATGGGGTTATAGGGAATCAGATTAACATGACTTTGAAAGCCACGCATAAGGCTGGCTAATTCCGCCGCGTGGGTGGGTAAATCATTAACCCCAGCTAACATCACATATTCAAAACTTACCCGCCGTCCGGTCAATTTCACATAATCTCGACATTCAGAGATTAGCGCTTCTAGGGGATAGGTTTTGGCGCTGGGAATCAGTTGTTCTCGGAGAGTTTGATTAGAAGCGTGTAAACTAACAGCCAGGGTAATTTGTAGCTGATATTCGGCTAATTGGCGGATACGGTTGGGAATGCCTACAGTGGAAAGGGTAATCATTCGCTGTCCGATACCAATATCTCTATTTAAGCAGGTAATAGCAGCGATCGCATTTTGAGTATTCAGTAAAGGTTCCCCCATACCCATAAAGACAATATGGCTGACACGGCGTTGGAAATCTTCCTGAACCGTCAGCACTTGATCTACAATTTCATGGGTTTCTAAGTTGCGGAAGAACCCCCCCTTTCCGGTAGCGCAAAAATCGCAAGCCATGGGACACCCCACCTGAGAAGAAACACAAACCGTTAAGCGGTCATGGGTAGGAATCCCGACAGTTTCAATAATTTGACCATCGGATAATTTCAGCAGATATTTAATTGTACCATCACTAGCAACCGCGCGATAATGAATAGTTGAACGACCAACGGGTATGGTCGCTAATTGCGATCGCCACTGTTTCGGAAACACAGTGATTTCCTCCAGGGATTTAGCCCCTTTCTGATAAATCCACTGATATAATTGCTTTCCCCGATAAGCTGGTTGTCCCTGTTGCTGAACCCAATCAGTAAGTTCAGGTAAAGATGTCCCCAGTAAAGGTTTAAAAGCTGGTTCAACTGCGATCATATAGCTACCCTGTGCTTTTGTAGATTAATCCGCTGATTGTGGCTTTTTCGATAACAGAAATCCCCGTAACTGATTGAGATTAACCGTTTGTCCCAAATTGAGAGGTAACACAGAAACACCTTCTAGGCGCGACTGTACCCAACCCTCTCCCCAATACCATTCATGAAAGCCATCAATCCCCCCACTGAGGAGAAACCGCAAACAGTTAGACTCAGCCACATCAACATAGTGTTCGATTGTCACCGGACCCAGTGAACTGGTGAACTTGAGACCCATATTAAACTGTTGGGGGAGTCCCGGGGAAAATTGCACAGGCCACAACCACTGTTGAACTTGGTGGGGATACAACAGACTTTCGCGAATAGTCGCCTCAGAGGCATCTACCTCAATCCTTAGACTGCTTTTTTGAAAACTACCCAGCATAAGTCACCATGATCAAACCAGTTAGCGATCGCACTTGTCGGATCACAACCACTCCTAATTATAGCAGTCAGCGATCGTTCTAGTAACCTGTAGGGTGCGTCAGAACCCGAAAATGGTAATCATCACCCCAATCTACCAAACTGAGCCACCTGACACCTGATAGCCTTTAGGGTGCATCCCCAATCTACAACAAAACTGACAGACCCCACACCTAGTAGCTTGTATGGTGCGTGATCATAAGTAAACCCGCTTCGCCCCTCTAACTATGAGGGAACAGGGGGGGCAGGCGGGAACTAAATGGATAATGGATTGCATACCATTATAGGCTGTAAATTATAGATTGTCAATCATCAATTTTCCAGGAACTATGGCTGATCAACTGATACGTGCTACAGCAGCCGACGGCGGTATTCGTGCCGTGGGGGTAATTACCACTCGTCTAACCGAGGAAGCAAGAAAACGGCATAAATTGTCCTATGTAGCCACAGCAGCCCTAGGACGGACAATGGCAGGGGGTCTGTTGCTGGTTTCTAGCATGAAGCGTCCCGAGTCACGGATCAATATTCAAATTCAAGGGGACGGACCTTTAGGGGGCCTTGTAGTCGATGCGGGGCTAGATGGCACTGTGCGGGGTTATGTTGGGAACCCAGAAATTGAGTTAGCCCCGAATGCTGATGACAAACTAGACGTTGGCAGGGCAGTGGGTAAAAACGGGTATGTTTACATAGTGCGGGATGTTGGCTATGGTTATCCTTACTCGAGTACCGTTCAACTGGTGTCAGGAGAAATCGGTGACGACCTGACCCATTATCTGGTATCATCAGAACAAACCCCGTCGGCTTTAGTCTTAGGCGTGTTTGTGGATAAAGAAGGGGTACAAGCGGCCGGGGGGCTGTTATTACAGATTCTCCCCAAAGCCGCCACTGATTTAGCACTGATAGAGTTATTAGAATCGAGAATCGGTGCTTTATCTGGTTTTACCCCTCTGTTGCGCGCCAGTCAAACCCTACCCAATATTTTTGAGCAATTGCTAGGAGATTTGGGGTTAAATATTCTACCGGAAACCCAATTGCTACAGTTTCATTGTGGCTGTTCTTTTGAACGGGTTTTAGGTGGTCTCAAGATGTTTGGACAAGCTGAACTGCGAGATATGATTCAAAAGGATAGCGGCGCAGAGGCTAAATGTGAATTTTGTGGCCAGACTTATCACGCCACCAAGGAAAATCTGCATGAGTTGATCCGAGACTTGAATCAGGATGAGGATCAGTTGTCCGAAAAGATTGGCAAGGTTTTCTAGAAAACTTCCCTAGGGGATTGGAAGCGAAGGCTAAAATAATTCCCTAGGTGGGGTGATTGCGATCGCTTTCCTAACAGTGCTATAAGAATCAAGCAGCACCTTACTTTTTCCCCGTGGATAGTTGGTAGGGGGTGAATGCAGCGTGAGGATGGCTTAACCTATGATTGACAGGAAACCGAAACAAAACCGTTGGCTAGAATTGCGTTCCCCAAAAGTGGCGACACCACCACCCGCAATATCTAACAGAGTAGGGTCGCCGCCAAAATTGGTGCGGGGAAGTTCTGAGTCCATACAGCCAGAACGTAAAAGCCGTAAAGAACGGTTAAAAGAACTGCGGATGCTGCTAGAATCGGAAAGCATGAATCAGCCACCCTCACCACCGCCAGAACCGGAAGTCGTGAAGCCAGAGCCTACTGTATCATCAGCTTTGGTGACAGTGGTTCCCCCAACTGTTGAACCGGAAACGCCTTCACCAAAGAGAAATAACCCCATTATGGCATCTCTACCTGTGTTGGGGTTGCTGTTGGTGTTGGCGACTCCCCCAGGGGTGGCTTATGTGGCTAGTACGTTACTGTTGCGATCGCCTTCTTTACCTAACTGTCCTAAGATTTTTTGGCCTCTGGCTTCTGCCTCTCTGCGTCTGTACTGTGCTGAAATGGCTGCCAGTAAGAAAACTTTAGATGATTTCCTCCTCGCCTTTGAGTTGGTTAGTGTCCTGTCAGAAGACCATCCCCTCCGCCCGGAAATTAACCGCCACATTGACCAATGGTCGATGGGTATTCTGAATTTGGCAGAGTCTAAGTTTCAAGCTGGGGAATTATCGGAGGCAATTCGGATAGCGAAAAAGACTCCTCCGCAAACTTCAGCATCAGCTACTGTAGAACAGCAGATTAAACAGTGGCAAGAAATTTGGAAAAGGGCTGAGGGTATTTACCGCAAGGTTGAAGATTTGATGCGCCGAGAAGAGTTGAATTTGGCATTTCGGGAAGCTACCCAGTTATTGAATGTGGGGAATAATTACTGGGAAACGGTGCGGTATCAGAAATTAACCGATTTACTACATATCGCTAGGGAAGATAGTCAGAAATTGGCGGAAGCCCGAAGTTTAGCGAATCAAGGGGGGGTTAATAACCTATTACTGGCAATTAAAAAGCTAGAGGAAATTTCTGATGATAGCTATTTGCAAGATCAGGCGAAAAAAGAAGTTTCGGCTTTGAGTAAATCGATGATGACTATAGCCGAAGATATCCTGAATCAGGGTCAATGGCAAGAAGCGATCGCTACGGTTAATAAAATTCCCAGCAGTGCTAACCTGACTGAGGAAGTTAAGGATTTTATCGTTTTAGCCCGTGCCCATGTTCCGGCGCTCCTGGATACGCCAGAAGGACTCACAGATGCGATCGCTCAAGCAGGTACTATTGAACGTAATCGGCCGCTATACTGGAAGGCACAACAATATATTCGGGGCTGGCAGCAGGAAATTGCGGATCTGACAATTATGAATGAAGCCTCGCGATTAGCCCGTAGCCAAACTATACCGGATTTAAGGGCGGCGATCGCTAAATTGCAACTAATCCCGGTTTCTCATTCCCGTGGTAGTGAAGCTAGGAAAAATATTAGCCAATGGAATCAGAAAATTGAGGAAATCGAAGATCGGCCTAATTTGGATATGGCGGAAAAGTTGGCGAGTTTTGGAGATGTTGATTCTCTGAAGGCGGCGGTGGAAAGGGCTTCTCAAATTGGTCGCGGTAGGGCACTATATGATGAGGCTCAAGAAAGGATTAATGAGTGGCGTGTCAGAAGTGAGCGCCTAGAGTTTCAACCTGTTCTCGACCGCGCCCAAGAATTAGCCGCCCAGGGTGATTTTGCTAATGCTATTGCTGTGGCTGAACAAATTAGACCCGGTTTATTGATGTACGAACAAGCCCGGGCTGATATTAACCAATGGCGATCGCAATTACAAGATATCCAGAATTTACAAAATGCCGAAACTTCTGCCATTCCTGGCACTATAGATGGTTTAATTCGTGGCATTCAATTAGCCGACCGAGTTTCTCCTTCTGGTTCGTGGCGTTGGCGTGCAGATCAGCTCATTAATGATTGGAGTCAAACCTTATTTACTCGCGGATTAGATCAGGCGATTTATGATATACCTGGGGCTATAGAAACCCTAAAAATGATTCCCCCAGGTACTAGCGTTTATAATTCCGCTCAAGCTCAAATTTCCGATTGGCAATCTTGGTTAAACCCACCGACCCCAGTTCCCTATGAACAGCCCACTCCGACTAGGTCAGTATCTCCTACTATTGAATTTGATCAGCCACCAGATCTTAACAAACCAATTAGATCGGATAACTGAATTGATCACCCTCAACCACGCCTTTAAAAAATTCGCCCAAAAATTAACCACAATTGGGGTTGATTGACCTTATAATTGGGAGCAAAAGAACTACAGGCATGACCTACTGGGACAAACCATTACCCCATAAAATCCTAACCCCCGCCGAACTACTCCAGCTTTATGCTAGTGGTAAACGAGGGTTCATCGGCGTAGACCTACAAGAGGTAAACCTCGAAGGAGCCAATTTAAAAGAATTACTCCTCTGGCAGGCTAACCTCAAATCCATTAATCTCCGTCGCGCTAATCTTAGCAACACCCATCTATTTGCTAACCTCTGTCAAGCCAATTTGTCCGACACCGATTTAAGCAATGCTAAACTACTTTATTCTGACCTCAGAGAAGCCAATTTAACTAGGGCTAAATTGTTCAAAACCAATCTCAAAGGGGCAGATTTACGCGGTGCTAATTTCAGCTACGCTAAACTAGCATACGCTGACTTAACCGAAGCCGATTTACGCGGTGCCAACTTCTATAATTCGGTTCTATTTTCAGTCACCATAAATCGCGCTCATATTGAAGATGTTGATTGGAGTGAAACCACTTTAGTTAAAACCAATCTGCGAGATGCGCTATAATTAAATTAGCTTCTGTCTCTGTCTCTGTCTCTCCCCTAAGTAAGTGGGTCAGTTATGTTGGTAGCCGCTCACCATAGACCCCAAAACCTTCTAGTTAACACCTAAAACTTGTACATCACCTAACTCAGAAAACCTATATTTAATGAATATTGAACGGAATTGTTGTTGATATCTCTGTAAAGCTAAAATACTAGCTATAGTAGTTCCTCAGTAATTATGGCTTCCATTGCTCGCAAAAACCTCATCGAAGATATTCCCCGCTTCCTGGCGGCTCAGGCTGGGATTATGTTTGCGGTGAGTTTAGTTACCATTCAAAATGGCATTCTCAACGGATTTGTGCAATCCTCATCTCTGCTTATTGATAAATCTAGCGCCGATATTTGGATTACCTCCGAAGACATGGTGCATCTCAATCTCACCATGCCACTAGCCCTAGAACAACTCACCAAAGCCCAAAAAGTTCCGGGGGTAGAACTAGCAGAACCTCTAATTTTTCAAAGTGCGCGTTGGCGCGATCCGACTGGTCAAATTCAAGCTATTAATTTAGTCGGTTCTAACCCTGACGGTAAACTGTTTGCTCCCTGGAATATTATTGAGGGAGATTTGGAATCTCTCAAACAACCATATCGGGTAATAGTAGATGAGAGTAATTTAAACTCCCTACAGGTTAGCGGTGTAGGAGATACGGTTACTATTTCTGGCTTAGAAGCGAAGATTGTCGGATTAACCCAAGGTACTCAACCCATTGTTAATAGTATTTTCGTCTTTGCTTCCCTGAAAAATGCTAACGCCTATGTTACTGTACCTCTACAAACTCAGACCAGATGCACTTTTGAGAATGGCAATCTTAACTGTGTTAATGTTTTTGATGATTCTGGCGATCGCCAAACCCAAACCGATATTTCTCCTGAACCTAGACCCCTAACATTAACTGATCCAATTACTTATATTTTAGTGAAAGCGAAACCTAATCAAGACTTACAGCAACTACAAGCTGAATTAGAAGCGACTCTCCCTAATACACGCGCTTATACCAGACAAGAAATAGCCGAAAAAATCCAAGATTACTGGCAAAAACGCACCGGCGTAGGCTTCGTTTTGAGTTTGGGTGCTGTGGTCGGAATTTTGGTGGGTATGATTGTGGTAGCTCAAATTCTTTATGCTTCCGTTGCTGACCATATTAAAGAATTTGGTACTCTCAAGGCTATGGGCGCTCCCGATCGCCTGCTTTATTCTGTGATTTTAGAACAGGCTTTTTGGATGGCTGTTCTCGGCTATATCCCCGGAATGGCTCTCTGTTTGGGTGTGGCAAGTTGGGCTTCTGCTACCCAGGGTATTTTGATTTTGATTACTCCGGCTTCTGCTGTAGGGGTGTTTTTCTTGACTTTAGTAATGTGTGGAGGTTCGGCTTTCTTTGCTATCCAAAAAGTCACTCGCGTAGACCCGGCGATCGTCTTTAAGGCTTGAAAATTTCTCTATAAAAAGGTTGACAGATACAAGAAAATTATGCTATTTTGGCAAGGAATCCGCTTTCTCAATATCAAGTAGCGATCGCATTTCCGGTAACTCAAAGAAACCGGGTTTCTAGTTAGGCGATCGCATTTTGGGAAGAAGAAGGCGATCGCTCCAAGATTTGTTAAAGTTTAGGTATAATTATAATTAATGTTCCTGGTTGATTCACGGCTAATGCAAAAAACTCGACAGTTAACTGCAATTATTGAGAGAGAAGGCGACGGATATTTTTCTTTGTGTCCCGAACTCGATCTGGCGAGTCAAGGTGACACGGTGGAAGAAGCGCGATCGAATTTAATGGAAGCGATCGAACTTTTTTTAGAGATGGCTGATGCTTCGGAAATTGAACGTCGTTTAAATAATAATGAGGTTTTCGTTGAGTCGATGGAGATTACAGTTGGGTAAGTTGAGGGTTTTATCGGCGAAGGAAGTGTGCATAATTTTAGAAGAACAGGGTTTCATCGAGGTGAGGGTGCGTGGCAGCCATATTATCATGCAACGGCGCGAAGCCGAATCAACAATAACCATTCCCGTTCCCAATTATAAAGAATTAAAAATCGGAACTTTGTGATCGATTATTCGACAGTCCGGTTTGTCTCGTTCTTTATTTGAGATTGATGAATGAACCGGACGTTATATAAGAAGCCTGGTTGATAAATTGTGCGATCGCATTTCCGGTAACTCAAAGAAACCGGGTTTCTAGTTAGGCGATCGCATTTTGGGAAGAAGAAGGCGATCGCCCCAAGATTTGTTAAACTATTAGGTATAATCAATGTTCCCAGTTCATTTGGCGATCTAGGATGATATCTCATGCAAATTAAGGGAATCAAAAAAGGTCGAACTATCGAAATATTTGAAGATATAGACATTCCCGATGGTCAAGAAATCAGCTTATCAATTGAGGCGGGGGGAGGTTTTTGGCAACGTCTCCAGCATTTTAGACAAGAACTTGAGTCTGAGGAAATTTGGATCGAACCAGATGTTTTTGATGGGGTGCGGGATTCATCGCCGGGTCGAGAAGTGACTTTATGAGTTTACGATTTTTATTGGATACTAATATCCTCTCGGAACCGACACGCCAAAATCCGCATCCCAATGTGATGGCAATGCTGGAACAACACGAACTAGAAGTAGCCACATCAACGACTGTGTGGCAGGAACTTCTTTTTGGATGTTCGCGCCTTCCGGATTCTCAGAGACGGAGATTTTTAGAAAGGTATTTGAATCAGATCGTTCGTCCGACTATTCCAATTCTGCCTTATGATGTGGAGGCGGCAACTTGGCACGGAATTGAAAGAGCCAGATTGACGAGTATTGGAAAGACACCTTCTTTCCCGGACGGTCAAATTGCTGCTGTGGCGAAAGTCAACAATTTAATTGTGGTGACCAACAATGTATCAGATTATCGAAATTTTTTAGATCTGGCAGTGGAAAACTGGTTTGAATAAAAGAGCGATCGCATTCCCGGTGACTCAAAGAAACCCAGTTTCTAGTTAGGCGATCGCATTTGGGGAAGAAGAAGGCGATCGCTCCAAGATTTGTTAAACTTTAGGTATAATTATAATTAATGTTCCCGGTTGATTCACGGCTAATGCAAAAAACTCGACAGTTAACTGCAATTATTGAGAGAGAAGGCGACGGATATTTTTCTTTGTGTCCCGAACTCGATCTGGCGAGTCAAGGTGACACGGTGGAAGAAGCGCGATCGAATTTAATGGAAGCGATCGAACTTTTTTTAGAGATGGCTGATGCTTCGGAAATTGAACGTCGTTTAAATAATAATGAGGTTTTCGTTGAGTCGATGGAGATTACAGTTGGGTAAGTTGAGGGTTTTATCGGCGAAGGAAGTGTGCATAATTTTAGAAGAACAGGGTTTCATCGAGGTGAGGGTGCGTGGCAGCCATATTATCATGCAACGGCGCGAAGCCGAATCAACAATAACCATTCCCGTTCCCAATTATAAAGAATTAAAAATCGGAACTTTGCGATCGATTATTCGACAGTCCGGTTTGTCTCGTTCTTTATTTGAGATTGATGAATGAACCGGACGTTATATAAGAAGCCTGGTTGATAAATTGTGCGATCGCTTTTTTGCAAGTAGCAATAAAGGGGGTTTATATCAACAATCTAGTTAACTCTAAACTGAAAGTTTTTGGTATTTCCCAGAAAGTCACTGCCACAGTAGGTTCTAACTTTTCCTTTATAATTTCCACGATTGAAATACCTGTTGGGAATATATAAATTAAAATTAGTGTACACGCTGTATTGATATGTAGGACGAAAAGTTGCACTGGTTGACAACTGATTATCCCTGGTTTGATACCCTCGAATCGTGCTTCTTACCTTCTGGCCATTTTGATGATAAAAATATGTAATCGCTGTACAATGACGGTTTTTTAGGTGAGCCGTCTTAAAATCAATAACTATTCTCATGTTTTGCCCAGACGACCTTCTGACATTATGGTAAACGTTTAGATTGGTTATTCTCACTCTAGGCTGACTTTCCCAAGCATAAAAACCCAAAAAAGCAGTTATTGCAAAACCAACAATAACTGAAAAAATTAACCTATTTTTATCAGCTAATTTGGTGCGTTGATGTTTTCCAAGCGCTGCAATAATTCTGCGGCTCAGTTCTTGTTCATCATTATTCATCTACAACTTCATCCTTTTGTTTTGACAACTCTGCTTTGATTTTTTCTCCGATTTCCTTTTTTTCTTCAGGACTTAATTCTTGAGGTTTGTCTTTGTTGGAAACATTAATTCGTGATTTTTTAATCCCTTCTATGGAGCTAACTAAGTCGGTTAATTCAATTTTGTTCCTCCCCTGTCTAGCAACTCTCATTGCAGCATCTATGACGGCATTTTTAATATCGCGACCACACACATCATCAACTTTAGCCAGTTCTGCTAGTGACACATTTTCTGCTTTTGGCATTTTGTCGGGAAGATGTTTCGACCAAATTTTTTGACGACAAATTTCGTCTGGCATGGGAAAGTTGACATGACGAACTCGGGTTTCAAAGGCTTTATCATAGTTCTGTACCAAATTAGTCGAAAAAATGACAACTCCCCGAAATCTTTCCAAGCAGATTAGTAACTGACTTCGCATTGAGTTGATGGCTTGTTCTGAGCCTTGATTAACGCTAGTGAGTCGTTTAGACAGCAAAGAATCAGCTTCATCGATAAACAGCAAAGCTTTTTCTCGCTCGGCTGCCATAAAAATTGCCTCAACATTTTTCGGCCCTTCCCCATGATACATACTCTCAATTTGAGCGTAACTGGCTACTAAAATAGGACGGTTAATTTTATAAGCGATCGCGTGTGCGGCTAAAGTTTTACCCGTTCCTGGCTTCCCATGAAAATTCAGAGCAGTACGCGGAAAAGGTTCAATTTCTCGCAAACCCCAATCATCAAAAACTTTAGACTCTAACTCAATTAAGTCAACCGCCAAAAGTAGGTCACTTTCTACTTCTTTGGTGATAACTAATTGCTCGAAAGTAAATAAAGGTTGGGTGGGTTTGTATTTTTTTGCGCGGTCTTCAGGGGACAGATCGTAGGGAGATTTGTTTTCGGCAGTACCGCTGGATACGTCCGATGATTTTTGACCATTTTTCTGAGTTGCCGATTGAGTCCCTACAGTAATCTGAATATTCTCAATACCAGTTTCTTCTAATAGCTTGCTAACTGCATTCGTTAGTCTGCTTCGACAAAGAACAGCAACATCTTCAGGAATTTGGTCAGGGATCCCATATATGATCAGGGAAGGTACTTTTTTCATTAGCTAAACTAATTTACTAAAATCAGCAATGTTAAGCAAGCAAAGTAAACAGTTACCTATATTTTTTGAAATACAGATTATAAAAAATTGAAAAATCACAACATGACCCCATGCACAGCACACCTTATTTCGCGATTTTAAGAAAACAGATTGCGGAAATTAGATTCTATTTAAATGTTTGGATTTAGTATAAATCCCAAACAGCAACTTCTTTTCTGCCGTAACTATGAGCTTGTTGTATTGTCGAATCAACAGCATCAGCCTCAATAACTCTAACGGCACCTAGTTCGTTGGTTTGTTTGTTAAAACCTGCTTGCACAATATTGTAGTCTCCATTGGATAATTTTTTTGCTATAGTAACAGCTATTTCGCCTGAATTAGAGCGATTACGAAAAGCGACATACTTGCTAAACCAACTGATCACTTGATCCAGCGTTAGAAGAATAAACGTAACGGTTACATAAGTTGTCGCTGAAACTATTGCCCATACAGCAGCCCAAGTTAAAACACTTACAGGATCCATGTTGATCTCCTTACAATACAAGAATTAAATCTTTGTCACCAAAATAGTCGTGCAACTCTTCGTCTAATCTCTTGGCCACCAATTGGCGACCATAGGGTTTACCGAATGAATCACACACTAATTCATTATTTTCGTCCAAAAACATTTGGATGATGTGATAGCCTTGGGGGTGAGGTTTACGCAGAATAGCTCCTCTGTTGACTCTCGGATCCCTGGGTCGATCGCTTACAAAATACTTAATCGCATCCTCATAGGTAATCAAGGGGATAACTTCCGGTATTTTAACAAGATCGCGCCACCAGTCGTTAACTTTTGAAAACGCACTTCCATCTAGTTGATAGTCTGGTGCGCTTTTTCCTTTAAGTTTGACGAAAAATAAATTCCTATTTCCGAAAGTTTTTGCCAATTCTCTGTCTAACTCTTTGGTCACTAATTGGCGGCCATAGGGTGTTCCATCTGGGCGACAGATAAACTGATTGTTTCGATCTAAAAAGACCTGTGCTATCAGTTGACCCTCTGAGTGAGCCTCACGGATAATAAGTCCTTGCTTGATTCCATAATCAGCGGGTCTATCACTATTGAAATAGCTGATAACCTCTTTGAAAGTTATGATGGTTTGAATCTCTGGCAGTCCCAAAAGGCGAGGAGACAATTTCTTGAACTGAGTAAGTATTCGTTCTTCCTCTTGGTGACTGATGGTTTTATCTTCCCCAGAGGAATCTTTAAAAAACCAGTTAAAAATCATCGCATGGGTTTTCCTTTGTATATCAAATAGTAACAATGGATAACTAATCGTCTATCACTATTTTGACACAAAAAATATGAATTAACAAGAATAAATATGGTTAATTTAGTATAAAAAAAGAATTGATACCCAGGTGCAACTTTGGTGCGAAAAGGCTAATTGAGTTTACAAAAGAAGAAAATGGTGTACTATGGTATAACTTGATAACAGTACCCCCGTTGACCTATGGACGTTCAAGAAGTCTTACAATGGACCGATCGCCTGGTGTTCTCGAAAACAGGTAAACATCTTGACTCTCTCCAGAAAGCAGTTTTAGAAGGAACTTGGGAACGAAAAAAATATCCAGAAATTGCCAGAAATTGCAATCGCAGTCACGAACGCATCAAGCAAGTGGCAAGGGAGTTATGGCAATTGATATCGGCTGAGTTGGGAGAAGATGTCAGACAGTCTAACTTTAGGGCGACAATGGAACAGATAAAGTTCTCTAACATCTCAAATTTTGGTTCTGACTCTACACAGATATTTGGTAATATCAATATCTGTAGCGGATTATACAACCACCCCACTACCAGCGAAAACCGATCGCACCCCGCCGCCACCACCGAATATCAACGCCACCACGACCTCAGCGAAGCCCCAGAAATACATCCCCTCTATAGCAGAACCCACGAACTCGATACCCTCAAACAATGGATACTCGCCGAACATCATCGCATCATCGCCATTACCGGGCTGTCTGGTATCGGTAAAACCAGCCTCGCTAGACAACTCGTGGAAGACATCAAAGAAAACTTCGATCGCATTATATGGCGATCGCATCGAAAATACCCCAACCTCAACACACTGAAAAGCGAATTAATTGAGTTTATCGCCACCACTACACCTAGCCATAATTCCATCTTAGATTACTTGCGATCGCATCGTTGTTTAATCATCCTCGACGACTTCCAAGAAACCCTCACCCCCGGCGAATTTGTGGGAACTTATCGCCCAGAATATGACAGTTACAGTCAATTCATTTACGAAATAGGGCGATCGCCTCATCAAAGTTGTTTCCTTCTCCTCAGTTGGGAACAGCCTACCGAAATCGCCACCATGGAAACCGAAAATCGCCACGGAAAAACCCTATATTTACAAGGTTTATCAGCATCTGAAACCGAAATTTTAGCGACCCACAACCTCCAAGATAGAGAACACTGGACAGAACTAATCCAGCTTTATGGTGGGAACCCCTTATGGCTAAATATAATAGCAGCCACTATTTTCGATTTGTTCAACGGTAGCGTCTCCCAATTTCTATCCTATCCCAGCTTCTTTTTAGGAGATATTGAACCGATATTAAACCAACATTATCTCCGATTGTCGTCACCAGAAAAATTAGTTATGCTAAGTTTAGCTAATCAAAACGGTCTCACTGAAATTGCCTATAAACTAGCAGAAAATCTGTCGGAATGTGACTATTTAAAAGCACTACAATCTCTGAGAAGACGCAGTTTAATTGAAACTAAAATCGAAAATTCTGTCTCGGTTTTGAAACTGGAACCCCCAATTCAGGAATATTTTAAAACCGTGGGGGTCAGCACTGCAAGTTTTACCCTTAATTAGTCTGAGAATTAGCCGCCGCTGGGTAATGGTCGTTATAGCGTTCCTGATTAAAGAAATACAACGTGCGGATAGGATAGGGGATATTAATATCAGCTTCATCACAAGCCTGTTTAAGTGCTATCATAACCTGGGTTGTCACCCGTCGCACCTGTTTCCGTTCTGGGAAAGTCCAATAGCGAATCATGAGGTCAATAGAACTGTCTCCAAAACCCACTACATCGACTTCTACTTCTGGTTCGGACAAAACACCCTCGACGGTTTTGGTGGCGTTTAATAGGGTTTCTACAGCCATTGGTAAGGGGGTATTATAGTCTACTCCAATGGCTAAATCAGTGCGACGATGACTTTCGGCTGTCTTGACCTGTACGGGACTGGTAAACAGTATGGAGTTAGGAATTACGACCCTTTCCCCATGATAAGTTAGCATTTGGGTAGACCGAATAGAAATATTTTCGATAGTCCCTTCATAATCATCTACGACTATCTGATCACCAATTTGGAAAGGTTCTTGTAACAGTAATAAAATCCCGGCTAAGAAATTTTTAAAGATATCCTGAAAAGCAAAACCAATGGCTACAGAACTAAGTCCTAATAAACCTATAATATCGCCTAAACGCAGGTCAGGAAAGGCAATTACACAGGCGATAATTACGCCTCCCACCCAAGTTAATACATAACCTGTGTGAATGAGAAGAACTTGTAAAGATTTACTGCGGACAAATCTCGGTGCTGTGGATTGTAAAAATTGTCGGACAAACTTGGATAAAAACCGAGTTATTAACAATACGATTATTGCAAAAATTAAGGCTGGAATTACTTGGATAGCTGAACCTACTAAACTTAATAGGCTAGACTGAATTTCTTGGACTAAGGCATTCATAAAGATTGAGTAGTAATAGGATTGATCCAGATTTTCAACAGGGGCATAATTGCTATTAGCTGAATATGTGAGCCAATAGCTAAAAACCGATGATATGATAACTTTTTGGGTGGGATTTTGGCTTCTACCCGCAGATAGATACAGCGGCCAGGAGTGACGGCGGCAATTATTCCGTGTAATTAATAATTGATAATTAATAATTGATAATTGTAGGGGCGGGTTCTGGAGTTAATTAGACTTGTCACCAGTTAACCTGATCAACCCGCCCCCGAAACCAAGCGATCGCTGGAGTTAATTAGACTTAGCAGCAGTCAAGCTGATCAACCCGCCGCCGAAACCAAGCGATCGCTGGAGTTAATTAGACTTAGCAGCAGTCAAGCTGATCAACCCACCCCAGAAACCAAGCGATCGCTGGAGTTAATTAGACTTAGCAGCAGTCAAGCTGATCAACCCGCCCCCGAAACCAGTGAGGTGGGTTCCTGTAGGGGCGGGTTCTGGAGTTAATTAGACTTAGCAGCAGTTAACCTGATCAACCCGCCCCCGAAACCAAGCGATCGCTGGAGTTAATTAGACTTAGCAGCAGTCA
>Ga0213836_100464_pt1 | contig 32850 bp, 26 predicted proteins | sample SWPATP03_FD_160578 | JGI IMG/M metagenome (GOLD analysis project Ga0213836, IMG submission 160578) | Coastal seawater microbial communities from Marineland, Florida, United States - SWPA TP0 #3 | ecosystem: Environmental > Aquatic > Marine > Coastal | place: USA: Florida | collected 2016-08-05
TGACGAACGGGGCTCGCTAGCGACGTCCTCGGACGACTGCGCTCGCGTCCGCGAGGGCCTTGTCGAACGTCGGGCGGTGGACGACGAGAAGGTATGCGGCGTATGTCACCATGCCGGCCAGCGCGCCGACGACCATGCGAGCCCAGGGCTGCAGCTCGGTGAGGAAGAGCGCGCCGTACGCGGCGCAGGCCACGAGGGACCCGACGAACGCAGGGGTCAGCACGCGGAGCTGCCGGACCCAGGGCAATCCCGTGTGTCTGACCTGGAGGCCGAAGATCACCGGGGTGAGGAGGATGCCCGCGACGGTGTAGCCGACGGCGACGCCGAAGTATCCCCAGGGCATCCCAGCGACCATCCCCGAGATCTGCACCCCGGCAGCCAGGATGTTGAAGCGCAGGTGAGTCCGCGCCAGGCCAAGGCCGAGGAGGACCGGCGCGTTGACCGCGGTCACGGCCTGCCGCGCTCCGGTGATCGCGAGGACCTGGAGCACGCCGACGGCGGGCAGCCACTGATCGCCAAGGACCGTGGGGACGGTGTCCGGCGCTGACACCGCGATCAGACCCATGAGCGGGAACGCGATCAACGAGATGTGACCGGTCGATCGAAGGATGAGCTCGCCGACGCGCGGCAGGTCCGAGCGCGACCGGGAGATCGCGGGGAACAGCACCCGGGTCACGACCTGGCCGATCATCTGGATCGGAGTCAGGAGCACTCGGTACGCCAGGGAGTAGTAGGCGAGCGCATCGGCGCCGAAGAATCGTCCGACCAGGACGTTGTCGGTGTTCCGGGACGCGAACGAGATCAGGTTGCCGGCGAACACTCGGCCGCTGAAGCCGGCGTCGTTGCGGAGCACGCTCAGCTTGAGGTTCGGTGCCGGCGGACGCGCCGCCCACTGGAGGATGACGGCGGAGACGAGGTCGCTGACGAGCAGCTGCAGGACAAGTGCCCAGTAGTCCGCGCCGAACGCGAAGCCCACCACGCCAGCGATGCCGCCCATGGCGCTGCCCGCGATGTCGGCGACCGCGATGGCCTTGAAGCGCATCCGTCTCATGAGCAGCATCCGGGGGACGACGGCGGCCGCCTTGAGGATGAGCCCCATCCCGAGGGCGATCAGCACGAGGCTCAGCTCTGGTGTTCTGAAGAACGTGGCGATCGGCCCCGCGAGCAGCACCGATAGCCCCGCCAAGGCGGCGGCCAGGAGGAAGTTGACCGTGACTGCCGCGCCGGCAACATCCCGCGTGACTCGAGCGCGAGAGATGAGCGCAGCCGTCAGCCCCTGGTCGAGGATCAGCGTCGTCAACGCGATGTAGATCGCCGCCTGCGCGATGATGCCGTACGCCTCAGGCCCGAGCAGCCGAGCGAGGAGCAGTGAGAACGCGAGCACGAGCCCCTGGCGGCCGATGAGGGCGATGGCGTTCCACTTCACGCCGTTGACGCCGGAACGATCACCTCCGTCGCCGTAGTCGTGCGACTCGAAGACGGCAGCTCGGTTCACTGCTGGAGGAGCCTGCGAAGATGACCGGCTGGCGAATCGGCTTCCGCTCGAAGCTGCGCCAAGCGCTCGTGCGACAGTCGGGCTCGCCCGGGCTCATCCAACAGCATCTGGATCCGCTCCGTCATCCACTCGGGTGTGACGTCTTCGATCTTGACCACGAAGTCCGAGAGCCCCAGGTTCGCGAACAGCTCGAGCGTCTTGAACTCATAGGCGATCGCGATCACCGGGACTCGAGAGATCAACGACAGGATCGCCAGATGCATCCGGGTGGTCACCACGAGACCCGTGGAGGACAGCTCGCTGAGCAGGCCACCAGGGGAGTGGAACTCCCGGTCGACGTCGACGTCCACGCCAGCGAAGATCCGTGCGGCCTCTGCGGAGTCGTCGTACGCATACGACGGCACGCCTTGGCAGGTCGACAAGGCTCGGACGTCCCATCCACTGGACGAGAGCAGCGCGCCGGCGGATCGCATCGACGCCGCGTAGGCGGCAGTGTCGAATGACGACGCGTCGACGCCGCGGGACCACTCACGTACGGAGAGCAGTGCGCGTCGGGCAGGCTCGACGGCCGCCGTCGATGCAGTCGGCGTCGGGGCCGTCAACGCGAAGACGGCATCCGGCACCTCTCGTGCTTCGGCGTCAGAGCCTCGCACCCGCCGTGACCACGCTCGCGCGGACCGATCGTCTCTGAAGAAGACCGCGTCAGTCACGGCGCCGATGCGCTCGATCTGCGACACCGCCCGAGATGATTCGAACGGCCCCATGCTCTGGGTCCACAGGATGACCCGCTTGCCGAGGACGTCAGCGAGCCGGAGCTCGAGGACTCGGGCCTCGAAGTTGTAGTGGTCGACGAGGTAGGTGCCTCCGCTGCTCACCACGACGTCCAGCTCCTCGAAGCGTCGGTACGCGCGCGCGAACCTCGACCGTCGGACGAGCGGCGCCGCCAGGAGCCGGGATGCCCGACGGTCGTCGGTCAGGAGTCGTACCAACCGGTGCCTGACGCGCTGGAGCACGTTGCGCAGGCGCGCGGGCTCACGAGGTGGGGAGACGGAGAGCTGCTGGTGGATCTCCCATTCGGGGTACAGGCGCGACGTCACGGATGCGTTCGAGTCGAACGCGACTATCTGGCAGGTGTCGCCGAACGCTCGTCGGAGCGAGACCGTGATCGCCTCGAAGATCGCTGCGTCTCCGGTGTTCGACAGCACGGCGTTGGTCACCCCGATGAGCACCGGTCCGGCGGGCGGTCGCGACTCGATCGACCTCGTGTCATCGGACATCGTCATAGATCCCTTCCAAGAGGCGGGTCTGCTTGGCAAGGTCGAAGTGCGTTCGGACGCGACGAGCTCCAGCGAGGCCGAGCTCCCGAGTCGCGCGCGGGTCGCTGAGCATCTCGTCGAGCGCGCCAGTGATCGCCGACACGTCGTGCTCTTCGACGAGGGTGCCCACGTCGTCGCTGTCGATCGCTTCCGGTATGCCGGAATGCCGCGTGGCGAGCACGGTCGTGCCGAGCGACATCGCCTCGATGAGGGCGATCGGCAGACCTTCACGATCGCCGTTGCTCGCGGTCACACTCGGCAGCACGAAGACCTCGGCGCGCCCGACCATCGCTCGCACCTCCTCCGGCTCGATTCGTCCGACGAAGTCGACGCGCGACTCGATGCCGAGCTCACGAACCTGGGACCGAAGGGCCGGCGCCAACGGCCCGTCGCCGATGAGTGCCAGGCGATGATGAGGGTGGCGCTCGCTGATCTTCGAGAAGGCGCTGATCAGATCCGTCGTGCCCTTCTTCTCGACGAAGCGCGCGACGTGGACGATCAGCGGCTCACGTTCGCCCGGTCGGACCGCGTACTTCACGGTGTCCACACCGATGTAGTGCGTGAGCAGCTTGTCCTCGGGGAGTCCCGCGCGAAGCGCGGCATTGCGGATCTCGTCCGAGACGCAGATGAGCCGCGCGGCACGATCGCCGAGCTTGTGGCGCTCCAGGGCGTAGCGGATGGCGACCGGCTTGCGCGAGCGCAGGAGCTCAGAGGGGCGAACCGTGACGTCTCGGCCGTGCAGGGTCACGACGAGCGGAAGCGCGAGGCGGCGCGCAGCGGCACTCGCGTAGAGGCCGTCGGGACCGAAGTGCGCGTGCATGATCTCGGCGCCGTGGTCGCGCAGGACGCGCTCGAGATTCCCCGAGCGCGCGGTGACGGCATACCGGAGGTCGGCGATCGCGGAAGCCCCATCGCTCGAGGAGTACGCCTCCACGCCTGGGGGAGTGTCGTGCAGCGGTCGTCGAGCGACGAAGAACGGGGCATACCTCGTCAGTGCGCCGGCCTGGGCTCGGATGAAGGTCTCAGAGGCGACGAAGAGGTTGTGTCGAAGGACGGCGACGCGATTGGTGGCTGTGGCATCGAGCTCGGGCGTTGTCGGCACTCATGTCTCCAGATTCGGGATGTCCTCGAGGATGTGCGACGTTGCGACGATCGATTGGTCACCCACCCTACCGGGAGGCCCGATCGCGTCCAGGGCATGCGCGGCTGCGCCTCACGGCTGGGCCATCTGATCGCGGCCAGTCCAGCTGATCGAGACGAACCGGGTCCTGGCGCGTCCCCCGCGGTAGAATCGTCGAGTGCCTCGACCTCGGATCGCCATCGCCCACGACTATCTCACGCAACGAGGTGGTGCGGAGAAGGTCGTGCTCGCGCTGCACCGAGCCTTCCCGGAGGCGAGCGTGCACACCACGCTGTACGAGCCGTCCGAGACCTACCCGGAGTTCACAGGCGTCGATGTCCGCGCCGGAACGCTGAACCGGATCAAGCTGTTCCGCAAGCGCCACCGCCTCGCGCTGCCGTTCCTGCCGGGCGCCGCCCAGCGGATCCGGGTCGACGCTCAGCACACCATCGTGAGCTCGAGCGGGTGGGCGCATGGCTTCCAGGCCAGCGGATCGAAGATCGTGTACTGCCACTCCCCGGCGCGCTGGCTGTATCACGCCGACGCCTACCTGGGGAAGTCAAGGTTCGGACCGCGGGCGGTCGCCCTGGCGCTGCTGCGGGCGGGGCTCAAGCGATGGGATCGGAAGCAGGCGCTCTCTGCGACGAAGTACTTCGCGAACTCGACCGTGGTGCAGCAGCGGATCCGCGACGCCTATGGCATCGACGCGGAAGTGCTGCCGGCCCCTCACTCCGTGGACATCCATGCAGCCCAGGAAGCGGTGGACATCGCGCCGCTCGGTCGGCCGTTCTACCTGTGCATCTCTCGCCTCCTGACGTACAAGAACGTCGACGCCGTCGTGGCGGCCTTCAATGAGCTGGGATTGCCGCTGGTGGTTGTCGGTTCCGGTCCGGAGCAGAGGCGGATCGCCGCGATGGCCGGGCCGACGATCGTGATGCGCGAAGCGCTGTCCGACGCGCAGATGCGCTGGCTGTACGACCGCTGCCGCGCGGTGGTGTCGGCGAGCTACGAGGACTTCGGCCTGACGCCGATCGAGGCCGCCAGCTTCGGCAAGCCTGCGGTCGTGCTCCGCTGGGGAGGGTTCCTCGACACGATCAAGGAGGGGGAGACGGGCGAGTACTTCGACGCTCCCGAGCCCGACGCGATCGTCGACGCCGTCAACCGCTTCCAGTCGCGGGAGTGGGACCCGGAGGCCATCAAGGAGCATGCAGCGCTCTTCAGCGAGCACCGGTTCGCTGAGCGGCTGCACCGGGAGATCGCTCGCATCGACGCATCCGAAGCGGATCTGACGTGAGCGACGCGCACCCGCGCGAGGGATCGGTGCGGGTCGCGTTCTTCGACCACAGCAGCGAACGGGGCGGCGCGGAGATGGCGCTGGCGCGGGTGCTTCGATCCGAGGTGCCTTGGAGCGCCACGCTGGTCACGCCGAGACGCGCCTCGCGAGAGACCGTGTTCGATTCGCTCGCGCCGGGCGTCCACCACGTGGAGATCGGTGTCGGGCAGCCGCCGTTGGCGTCGCGGCGGGCCAATCGCTTGGCGCCCCTCGGCGCCGCGGCCCGGATCATGTCCACGGTCTGGGCGTTGACCCGAGCACCAGAGCTCCGGACGGCTGACGTGCTCGTCGCCAACACCACACGATCAGGCGTCTACGTGGCGCTCGCGGCGCGGGTGCTGAGGAAGCCGTTCGTGCTCCACTTGCGAGACCGAGTCGAGCCGGCCGCGATCGGCGGGCTGGCGACGCAGCTGATGCGGCGCATCGCGCTCCCGGGCGCCGCAGCGGTCGTCGCGAACTCGCAGGCGACGCTGGCGACGACAGACGGGCATCTCCGCACGGAGCGCGCCGTGGTGCTCCCCAGCGCCGCGGGGCTGCAGCCGTCCGGTGCGGCTGCACCGCTCGTGCGGCCGACGGTGCAGCGGGTCGGCATGGTCGCCAGGATCGATCCGTGGAAGGGCCAGGAGCTGTTGATCAGGGCGTTCGCCTCCGTCGAGGAGCTCCGGTCGGCCACGCTCGACTTCCTCGGTGCGCCCGCCTTCGGCCATGACGCGTATGTGGATGACCTCCGACGGCTCGCCATGGAGCTCGGTCTGCAGGAGCGCGTCAGGTTCCTGGGCCATGTGACCGACGTCGCTCAGGCGCTGCAGGACCTCGACATCTGCGTCCAGTGCTCGATCCGCCCAGAGCCCCTCGGGCAGAACGTGCTGCAGTACCTCTCCTCCGGTCGTCCCACGATCGTGGCGGACGAGGGCGGACCAGCCGAGTGGATCACGCACGACGTCAACGGCCTGAAGTTCCGGCCTCGGGACGAGCGTGACCTGACGGCCCAGCTCCGCCTGCTCGCGGCGGACGCGGAACGACGAGCCCGCATGTCAGCCGAGGCGCAGCGCACGCCGGGGCTCCTGACCGACGTCGAGGTCGCAGAGCGGCTCTGCGACCTGGTGTCGGACGTGGCGCGAGCGTCGTGATGCGCGTCTGCTTCATCGCTGCTCCTCTCATCGCGCGGAGTGGCGTCTACAACTCGGCGATCGAGCTCGTCACGGCCGCACGCGAGATCGGACTTCCCTGGACAGCGGCGCTCGGAGTCTCCAGCGCGGCCGGCGGGGCGTCGGCCGAGGTGGACGGTGTGACCGAGTTCGTCGCCGAACCCGCTGGCGTCGGCGGGATCATGCGCCTGCGCGGTGCGCTGCGCGAGACAGCGGCCTACGCGGACGCCGAGCTGGTCGTGAGCCTCGTCCCGCAGAGCGACATGGTGCTGGCGCTGGAACGACGACGCTGGATCGCATACGTGCGTGGCCTGCCCTGGCCGGAGCGCAACGAGGCTTCGCTCGCGAAGCGGACGGTGTGGCGGTGGTTCGAGCGCCTGGCGCTGCGTCGCGCCGAGGAGCGATGGGTCACGACCGAGATCCTCGCCCGTGGGCTGGGAGGCGATGTCGACCGCGTCGTGGCGCCTGGGATCCGGATGCCGCCGCAGCGAGCCGATAGGGGCAGGCAGCTCGGTAGCGACATCGTGTGGGCGGCTCGGTACTCTGCAGACAAGAATCCTCAGCTCTTCATCCGGACGGTGCACGCGACCGGCGTGCCGGGTGCGATGTATGGCTCGGGGCCCCTCGAGGAGGAGCTGCGCGCCGCGGCGTCGGGCAACCCTCGCGTCCCCGGATGGATCGCGAAGGATGAGCTGTGGGACGACGCCCGCGCGTATGTCGGAACGTCCACCAGGGAAGCGTTCGGGCGCAGCGCGGTGGAAGCCGCGCTGCACGGGATCCCGTTGGTGCTCTCCGACCAATTCGGCTGCGCGGACATGCTGTTCACCGACGTCGGCCTCCGTGAGCGGCATGTGCTCCCACTGGATGAGCCGGCCGCGTGGGAGGCGGTCGTCCGTCGCCTCTCGGAGGACACTGCGTACGCCGAAGCAGTGGGGCTCCACGTCCAGGAGAACGCGCGAGCGCTCTCCATCGGCGCAGCGGTCGATCGCGTCGCCCGGGCGCTCGACGCCGTCGGCTGACGCGACCTCGGTCGTGCCTCACGGGTTCGACGCCGTGCCCGTAACACGCTGGACACCTCTTCCCGCTACCGTCGATCGCATGCCCTTGCCGAGTCAGCGCGAGGTCGCACACCGCGACCGCTCCCGCTTCCGCGTCCTGACGGTGTGCACCGGCAACATCTGTCGATCGCCTCAAGCGGCGATGCTGCTCTCGCAGCGCCTCGGCGCCGCCTTCGTCGGGTCCGATGCGACCCGGCAGCTCAGCGTCGAGAGCGCAGGGACGCTCGGCTTCGACGGCAGCCCGATGGATGCCCCAGCGCTCACCGAGGCGCGCCGCTTGGGCATCGCGCACCCTGAAGTGCATCGCGCTCGACGCATCCAACCGGCCTACGTCGAGCGCGCGGATCTCATCCTCGGGATGTCGCGCGAGCACCGTGGTGCCGCTGCCAGCCTCCTGCCGAGCGCGAATCGTCGTGCGTTCGCACTCGTCGAATTCGCGCGCATCGTCGAGGTGCTCGCGGCACGCGAGCTCGAGTCGCAGGTCGCGCCGTTGGGGGCCGAGGGGTTCGCCTCGTTCATGCACGGCGTCGTCGAGGCAGCTGGGAGGATGCGCGGAGTGGTCCCCGCGCTCGCGCGCCGAGAGGACTACGACATCATCGACCCGTACCGACTGCAGGCTTCGGTGTACCGCGAGTCGGCCGACGCGGTGGCAGCCTGGACCGCGCGGACTGTTGATGCGCTCGTATCGCTGGCGGCTCAGAGCAGGCCGTCGCCGACGAACCACGGAATCTAGCGGATGGCAGGATCGCGCGCCGCGTCTTCGGGAATCCTTGAGGCTTATCATGGTGAACGTTAGAAGTTCTTGGGAAGCGGATGCGGAGACGTCGGATGGTGGAGGACAAGCAGTGAGCAGCCTCCCCCCGAGCGCGTCCCAGACCATCTCGCTTCGGCGCTCGTCACCGCCGTGGGTCGCCCGCTTCCCCGAGCGACTCCTGCTCTCCGACATCGCCTGCGTGATCGTCGCGGTCGGCATCGCGCAGTTCGTCAACTTCTCCGTGCTGGGCGACCGCGATCTCGTCGAGGGCATCGATTGGCGAGGTGTCGTGGATCCGACCTGGTTCAGCGTCATCATCGCTGCAGCGTGGCTCTTCGCGCTGGCTGCTTCGGGCTCACGCGACGCGCGGGTCCTGGGGGCCGGGACCACCGAGTACGTGCGGGTCTTCAACGCGTCGTTCTTCGTCTTCGGTGTCATCGCGATCACCGCATATCTGACCGAGTACGAGTTCGCGCGCACCTACGTCGCGATCGCGATGCCGACCGGTCTGGTCTTCCTGCTCATCTCCCGCCAGGTCTGGCGGCAGTGGCTCACTCGCATGCGCATCCGCGGCTACTTCCAGAACCGCGTCGTGGTGGCGGGGTCTGCGGCTGGCGTTGCCCACATCGTCGAGCAGCTGCGGTCGGCCAAGCGCGCGGGCTTCGGCGTGCAGGGCGTCTGCGTGCCCGGAGGTGTGGCCAACGGCCGGCTCCGCAAGCTCGGGGTGCCGGTGCTCGGCGACATCGACGACTCGATCGACGCTCTCGCTCGAGTGAACGCGCACACCCTCGTGCTGACGGGCAGTGACGACCTCTCGCCCGAGAAGATCCGGGAGCTCAGCTGGCGCCTCGAGCCGGGCAGGCAGCACCTCATCGTCGCGCCGGCGCTCACGGACGTCGGCGGACCGCGGATCCACACGAGGCCTGTCGCCGGCCTGCCGCTCATCCATGTCGAGACGCCGCGCTTCGAGGGGTCTGAGCGGTTCATCAAGCGAATGTTCGACATCCTTGCGAGCCTCGCCTTGATCCTCGTCCTCGCAGTGCCCCTGCTCGTGATCGCCCTCGCGGTGAAGCTCGACTCGCCCGGTCCGGTGCTGTTCAGGCAGGAGCGCATCGGCTTCCGCGGCCGAAGCTTCCGCATGCTGAAGTTCCGATCGATGCGCGTCGACGCTGAGCAGGTGCTGGCGACGCTGCTCGACGAGCGCGACGACGGACATGACGCCGGCAACGCCGTGCTCTTCAAGATGAAGCACGATCCGCGCATCACGCGGGTCGGTCGCTTCACCCGTCGCTTCTCGCTCGACGAGCTGCCGCAGCTGTTCAACGTGGTGGCAGGCGACATGTCGCTCGTGGGGCCGCGGCCCCCGCTGCAGCGCGAGGTCGACCTCTACGAGCAGCACGTGCACCGCAAGTTCCTGGTGAAGCCCGGGATCACGGGCTTGTGGCAGGTGAGCGGTCGTTCGAACCTGTCATGGGAGGAGTCGGTTCGGCTCGACCTCTACTATGTAGAGAACTGGTCGCTCATCGCCGACCTGCAGATCCTCTGGCGCACCGCGAAGGCAGTGGTCGCGCGAGACGGCGCGTACTGACGCGAACACAGCACGTCTCGCTCGAGGCGCTGCGACCGAAGGGAACCCATCCGTGGAGCTGAGCGACTACCTGCGGGTCGTGCGGAAGAACGTCATTCTGCTGCTCGCGCTCATGCTTGTCGGCGTCGGCGTCGGTGCGCTGATCGCGACGGTGCAGCAGCCGTCGTACAGCGCGCAGACGCAGGTGTTCGTGTCGACGCAGGGCGGCGGCAGCAGCGCCGAGCTGGTGCAGGGCAACTCCTTCACGCTGTCCCGAGTGAAGACGTACGCGAGCCTCGCGACCTCGCAGGACGTGCTCGAGCGCGTGATCGCAGACCTCGGCCTGACGCTCGACAGCCAGACGCTCGCGGAGTCGGTCGCGGCCAGCCCCGTGCTCGACACCACGATCATCGAGATCAACGCGGTCGACGAGGACCCGGCGCTCGCTGCGCGCATCGCGGATGCCGTCGCAGCGAGCCTCGCGACGACCGTGGCCGAGATCGAGTCGCCAGGTGAGGGCGGCAGCCCGGTGCAGCTGACCACGGTGGAGCGGGCGACCGTGCCGCAGACGCCGGTCAGCCCGCGGCCGATGCTCAACGTCGCGCTCGGCGCCCTGCTCGGTCTGGCGCTCGGCATCGCGATCGCGCTCCTGCGAGAGGTGCTGGACACCCGCATCCGCGACGAGCGCGGCCTCAAGCTCGTGACGGAGCTGCCCGTCGTGGGCTCGATGACCTTCGACCCGAAGGCCAAGCAGCGTCCGCTCGTCGTGCACTCGGACCCGCTCAGCCCTCGTTCCGAGGCCTATCGCACCCTGCGTACCAACCTGCAGTTCGTCGAGGTGGACGGTCGCAGCCGCACGTTCGTCGTCACCTCGTCGACCCCGAGCGAGGGCAAGAGCTCCACAGCGGCGAACCTCGCGCTCGCGCTCGCGGATGCTGGCGAGACCGTGATCCTGATCGACGCGGACCTTCGCAAGCCGAAGGTCGCCGAGTACATGAACATCGACGGCAGCGTAGGACTGACCGACGTCCTCATCGGGCGCGCGGAGCTCGTCGACGCCGTCCAGATGTGGGGCGAGTCGTCGCTCTACGTGCTGCCGTCGGGCCAGATCCCGCCCAACCCCAGCGAGCTGCTCGGCTCCAAGTCGATGCAGGCGCTCATCACGCAGCTCGAGACCGAGTTCGACTGGGTGCTCTTCGATGCCCCGCCGCTCCTTCCTGTCACGGACGCAGCGGTGCTGTCGCGCAACACCGCCGGCGCGATCATGGTCGTGGCGAGCGGCAAGGCGACGCGCCATCAGCTCGACGTCGCGCTGGGCATGCTCGAGAACGTGGACGCGCCCGTCGCGGGCGTCGTCCTGACGATGCTGCCAGCGAAGGCTGCGAACGCCTACGGCGCGTACGGCGCCTACGGCGAGGGCTACGCGCTGAGCAAGACGAAGCCGAAGGCCAAGGCGAAGGCGCGCGGGTAGCGCCGTCGACTGCGCGACGCCTCTCGGACACGGTCGCGTAACCATCGATCGATAGGTTCATCACCATGCAGACCTCCGTCACGAAGGCCGTCATCCCCGCCGCGGGGCTCGGCACCCGGTTCCTGCCCGCGACCAAGGCATTGCCGAAGGAGATGCTGCCGGTCGTCGACAAGCCGGTCATCCAGTACGTGGTCGAGGAGGCGGTGCGCGCAGGGCTCGACGACGTGCTGTTCGTCACCGGGCGCAACAAGAACGCGCTGGAGAACCACTTCGACCGCGCCACCGAGCTCGAGGCGACGCTCATCAAGAAGGGCGACGTCAAGCGGCTCGCCAAGGTGAAGCGCTCGTCGGGGCTCGCGAACATCCACTACACGCGGCAGGGCGACCCGCTCGGGCTCGGCCACGCCGTGCTCCGGGCACGTGCGCACGTGGGCGACGAGCCCTTCGCGGTGCTCCTGGGCGACGACATCATCGACGAGCGCGACCACCTGCTCGAGCGGATGGTCGAGGTGCAGTCGACGCTGCAGACGACGGTCGTGGCACTCATGGAGGTGCCGGAGTCGCAGGCGCACCTGTATGGCATCGCCACGGTCGAGGCGACCGAGCAGGACGACGTCGTGCGCGTGACCGGGCTGGTCGAGAAGCCCGAGGCCGGCACAGCGCCCTCGAACCTCGCCATCGTCGGCCGCTACGTGCTGCGCCCCGAGGTGTTCGGCGTGCTCGAGCGCACCGAGCCCGGCAAGGGCGGCGAGATCCAGCTCACCGACGCGCTGCTCGAGCTCGCCGGCGACGACGCCGCGGGCGGCGTGCACGGCGTCGTCTTCCGCGGACGCCGCTACGACACCGGTGACCGCCTCGACTACATCAAGGCCAACGTGCTGCTCGCCTCCGAGCGCGAGGACATCGGCCCGGAGCTGCAGGACTGGCTCAAGCAGTTCGTCGCCGGCCTCTGAGTCGGCCGCGCACGACCACGAACGCCCCCGAAGTAGGGTTGACAGGGTGCCGCACCGGCGCCCTGAGAGCGACGTCGGCGCCCGCCGGCAGAGAGTACGAGCAGCTGTGAAGATCGTCGTCGTCGGCACCGGATACGTGGGCCTCTCGAACGCAGTGGTGCTCGCGCAGCACCACGACGTGGTCGCCGTGGACATCGACGAGCGCAAGGTCGAGCAGGTGAACGCTCGCATCTCGCCGATCATCGACGTCGAGCTCGAGGACTACCTCGCCACGAGGCAGCTGAGCCTGACCGCGACGACGGACGCGGCAGCGGCCTTCGAGGGCGCCGGGCTCGTCGTGGTCGCGACACCGACCGACTACGACCCGCAGGAGAACTTCTTCAACACGAAGTCGGTCGAGTCGGTCATCGAGCACGTGGTCGCGGTCGCCCCCGAGGCGACGATCGTCGTGAAGTCGACCGTGCCGGTCGGCTTCACCGAGCGGATGCGTGCCGCGCACCCGGGCGCGCACATCGTCTTCTCGCCGGAGTTCCTCCGCGAGGGCCGCGCGCTGCACGACAACCTGCACCCGTCGCGCATCGTAGTGGGCGACACCGGCGAGCGCGGCCGGCAGTTCGCCGACCTCATGGTCGAGGGCGCGGAGGCGAAGGACGTGCCGGTGCTCCTCACCGATCCGACGGAGGCGGAGGCGATCAAGCTCTTCGCCAACACCTACCTCGCGCTGCGGGTCGCGTACTTCAACGAGCTCGACACGTACGCCGCGACGCACGGCCTGGACGCCGCGCAGATCATCGGCGGCGTGGGCCTCGACCCGCGCATCGGCACGCACTACAACAACCCGTCGTTCGGGTACGGCGGCTACTGCCTGCCCAAGGACACCAAGCAGCTGCTCGCGAACTACGAGGACGTGCCGCAGAACCTCATCGCGGCCGTCGTCTCGGCGAACACCACGCGCAAGGACTTCGTCGCCGCCGACATCCTGCGGCGCGAGCCGAAGGTCGTCGGCATCCACCGGCTCATCATGAAGTCGGGCTCCGACAACTTCCGGGCGTCGTCGATCCAGGGCGTGATGAAGCGGGTGCGCGCCAAGGGCGTCGAGATCGTGCTGTACGAGCCGGCGCTCGAGGAGGACACCTTCTTCGGGTCGGAGATCATCCGCGATCTCGACGAGTTCAAGCGACGCTCCGACGTGATCGTCGCGAACCGGCGCTCCGAGGAGCTCGAGGACGTCGCCGACAAGCTCTACACGCGCGACATCTACGGCCGCGACTGAGCGCAGCGCGCAGCGGCGCAGGGGTCAGCGCCGGAGCGACCGCCGCCGGGCTCCGAGGACGATCACCTCGGCGATCGCAGCGATCGCCGCGCCCGCGAGCGCGCCGAGGCCGTTCGCGGCCACGTCGAGCAGCGACGTGACCCGGGCAGGCATGAACAGCTGCGCCGTCTCGACGCCGACGCTCGCGGCGACGCAGATCGCGGTGGCGAGCCACCATCGGCGTGCACCGAGTACGAACGTGAGCAGCAGTGCGACCGGCACGAGCATCGCGACGTTCGCGAGCACCTCGAGTCGCGTCCAGCTCAGCCACTCGAGCAGCGTCCGATCGTGCAGCCATCCGAGCCCGCGGACGACGAGCGGCTTGGCGCGCGCCTGCAGCGGCGTCGGCAGCAGGGTGATGAGGAGCGCGACGGGCGCGACGATCGCGAGCCCGACGGCGCCCACGCGGCGGAGGGACGCCCGCACGGCGCGCGCGTGGATCTCCCAGAGCCGGCTCATGCATCCAGTCTGCACGGCTCGCTCGGCAGCTCGGCGCAGGGACGCATCAGCCTGCGCGAATGCAATCGCCCACGCCGATTGTTCTCGCCAACTGCCGCGAGGAAGTGGGGGACATTATCCGGCGAATGCGAAACGAATTGGATTCGGGGACATCCGGGAGTATTCTCTGCGGTATGGCTAAGAAGACAATGGTGCAACTCGTCGACGATATCTCAGGTGATGCGATCGGCGACGGCGAAGGCCGCACCGTGCGATTCGCATTCGACGGGGCCGACTACGAGATCGACCTCACGAACTCCCACATCGAGGAGTTCTCGAACGCGCTCGAGGACTACGTGCGCGCATCGCGCCGCGTCTCCGGGCGACGCAAGACCAACGCTCCCGCAGGCCGCAGCGGCGGCAGCGGCAGCAGTGGCGAGACGGCGGCGATCCGCGAGTGGGCAGAGTCGCAGGGGCTGAAGGTCGCGACGCGGGGCCGCATCCCCGCCGACATCGTCGACCGCTACAACAACCGCTGATCCGACGCAGACGAGGAGAGCGCCGCCCCCGAGGGGCGGCGCTCTCCTCATCGTCGGAGTGACCTCACCTCGCCAGCAGCTCGTCGATCCGTCGGGCGATCAATGCAAGGCCCTCCTCATTCGGGTGGAGATCGTCGTAGGCGATGAGATCGGGCCGGTCCAGGAACAGGTCGCCGAGATCGAGGTATTCGGCCCCGGCATTCTCGGCGGCCGCTGCCACGTGCTCGCGCAGCGCGAGCAATGCGTCGGGCGTGGGGGAATCGTCCCAGAGCGGCGAGGTGACGATGAGCCGCACATCGGGCAGCTGGCGCCGCACCTCGTCGTAGAAGGCGGTCACCGCCTGCTCGACGTGCTCGCGCTGCAGATCGTTGCGGCCGCCGGAGACGACCACGATGTCGGGATCGGACTCGACGACCCTCGGCAGCACGCCGATGTACGACTGGCATCCGCCCGGCGGGCACTGGCCGTCGGCTCGGCCGGTGGAGTAGCCGGTGCCGGCGATCGCGAGGTTCTCCACGCGCCAGCCCCGCAGGTCGCCGAGCATCACCGGGAAGCCCGCTCCGCTGATCGGTGTGGCGGTGCCGACGGTGTACGAGTCGCCGATGAAGACGGCGAGCGGGGCGTCGGCGGGGTCGGAGGCCGCGGCGGTCCGGGTGGTCGTCACGGTGGGGGTCGCTGACGGGTCGGGGCCGGAGGAGCGGGGCCAGAGGAGCAGGGCGGCGATGGCGGCGAGGGCGACCGCGGCGAGGACAGCCGCGAGGGTCTTCGCTCGGCGGGACATGGTGGTCTCGGTACGCGGCCGGCTTCGCCGGCTGCTACTCGGCCAGCGGGGATGGCGGGGCGGTGAGGAGCGCGCGGACCGCCTCGAGCGGGACCGCGACCCAGCTCGGGCGGTTGCGCACCTCGTAGACGACCTCGTAGAGCGCCTTGTCGAGCAGCAGCGCGGTGAAGACCGGGTCGGACTCGTCGACCGGTCCGGCCGCCTCCGCGTAGCCGGCCAGGAACTCCGCGCGACGCTGCCACACCCAGTCGCCCGCCGCCGCGCCGTCGGCGCCGGGCAGCTCCTGCAGCGCCGAGCCTGCGGCGTAGTCGAACGAGCGCAGCATGCCGACGACGTCGCGCAGCCGCGGCTCGCGCACCATCCGCTCGTGCATCGGCCGCAGGGGCTCGCCCTCGAAGTCGAGCAGCAGCCAGCCGCCGTCCGCGCCGCGCAGCACCTGGCCCAGGTGGAGGTCGCCGTGGATCTGCTGCAGCTCGCCGAGCTGCCGCACCTCGCGCAGCCGGTCGGCGGCCGCCTGGAGCTCGTCGTGGAGCTCGCCGAGCACGCCCGCCGCCTCCTGCCGCGCCCACGCCATGCGCTGCTCGAGCCCGGTGATGAAGCGCAGCGTGTCGGCCTCGCTCGCGCCGGCCGTGCCCATGGCCGCCGCGAGATCGCGGTGCACCGTCGCGACCGCCTCGCCGAGCGCGCGGGCGTCGGGAACGTCCCCGGGCTGCTCGCCGCGCAGCGTGGCCAGGGCGTGCTGGCGGAACAGCTCCCACGCGTCCTGCCCGCCGGCGACGAACTCCGACACCGCGAGCAGGTGGCCGGTGACGAAGGCGTCGCCCGCCGACCAGCCGGCCGTCACGGACGCGAGCAGGTGGGGGATGCGGTCGCAGCCCGCCCGCGTGAGGGCACCGGTGACGACGACGTCGGGGTTGTCGCCGGGGGAGACGACGCGGAACACCTTCGCGATCCAGGTGCCGTCGCCGCCGATGATCGAGGTGTTCGACTGCTCACCCGTGATCACGCGGATGTCGCCCGCGGGGGCCGGGTCGGCGGTCGCGTCGCCGTCGAGGCCGTTGACCGACCGCCTGCCGGTCGCGACGTCGAGGAGCGCCTGCACCGCATCCGCATCGCTGCACGCATCCACGAGCCACCGACCGTCGAGCTGGGCGATCGGCGCGCTGCCCGGCTCGTCGCGCCACGCGACCGGCACCTGCAGCAGGGTGTCGCCCGCGCGCAGCAGCAGGATCTCGGCATCGCCCAGGTCGTAGCTCGTCTCGAGCGCGATGTCGACCTCCTGGCCCTTCAGGGGGTACCAGCGGGTGGTCGGCATCCAGGCCGCGACGGCGGTCAGGACGGATGCGTCGGTGAGGGAGGGAGCGTCGGTCGGCGTGGGGTCGCTCATGGTGGCCATCATGCCGGGTGGCTCTGGATGCTGGCTATCAACCGATGGTCTCGACGCGGACGGTGCGCTGCGCACCGTTCGCCTCGACCGGCGTGGACTACGGCAGCGTGTGCAGCTGCAGCCCGTAGACGACCGTGCCGAGCTGCGAGACGGGGGCCATGAGCCCCTCGGCGGCACAGGTGCCGCCGGTGCCGCGGATGCCCGACACCACGCCCACCGCGCGGGCGCCGGCGTCCGTCGGGCGGCTCACGACCGGGCCGCCGGAGTCGCCGAGGCAGAACGCGGACCCGCCGCTCGAGCGCACGATCTGCACGTTCATGCACTCGGACCCGCGAGGCGTGCCGTAGCAGGTGACGTAGGCTCCGCCCGCGGTCAGGTCGCACTTCCAGCCGGTGACCTGGCCCGACGAGCAGAGCTGGTAGCCCGAGGGCGGCCAGGTGGTCTGCGTGCCGGTGATGTCGACGGTCGTGGTGTTGCCGGTGTAGATGCGGGGGAGCGTGCGCGCGTCGTAGGAGGCGGCGATGACGCCGAGGTCGAACGGCAGCTCGCCGTCGTTCAGCTCAGCGACCAGGTCGCTGCGGCCGATCGTCGTGCCCGCGGCGTTGCGCACCGTGCGGTCGTCGGCGTAGTCGCTGCAGTGGGCAGCCGTGACGATCACGGGGCGGTGGCCGTAGAACCCGGTGAAGCCGGAGGTGCACGAGACGAACGAGCCGCTGCGGAACTGCGTCTGCACGCGCATGCCGCCCGACAGCACGGCGACGTCGTTCGTGCGCGCCGTGCGGATCGGGGCGACCGCGGCCGGATCGATGGCTGCGCCGGCCTCGAGCGGCACCGCGGCGGCGTTGGCGGGCACGGTGTCGGTCTCCGCGACGGTGACCGACGCGCCGACGGCGGCTGCGGCATCCGAGGCCTCGCCGATGACCTCGCGCACATCGCCTTCGACCGCGATGGGCTCGGTGCCGGCGGCCCGAGCCGCGGATGCGGTGGGCACCTCGACCGAGAGCGTGTCCTGGCCGATGCCGACCGCGAAGGCGCCATCGACGGGCATGGACGCCGCCATGTCGTAGGCGATCTCGAGCAGCTCCGCCTTGCTCGACTCCTGCGGGACGAACGCGACGTCGATCCCCTGGGTGCGCGCATCGCGCGCGATGGCGCGCACCTCGCTCGGCACGTCGCCGGCCCAGCCGATCCGGATGGTGCCGGCCACCGGGTCGCCCTCGATCGTGCCGATGCGCGAGACGGGCGTGCGGGCATCCCACGAGGCGATCTCGTCGATCACCGCGAAGTGCGCCTCCTGGATGGCAGGGATGTCGTCGGCGGAGACCGCCGGGGGCGCGGGCGGGATGGCGATGAAGGTGGCGCCGAGACCAAGGGTGATGACGGCAAGGATGAGCGGGCGGCGCAAGCGGGGACCTCGTGACGGGCTGGGGAGCAGGACCGAGGCTGAGCGTAGCGCAGGGTTCAACCTGCGGTCGAGGGTATTTGCAATGTTTCCCTGGCGGGAGGTTGCCGGTCTCGCAAGGCGCGCGGCCGGAGCGCCGACGGACGGATCACTCCACAGGAGCCGGCGTCGTCGCCGGGTTCTCGACCGCCGGCCCGGTGACCGTCGCGCGCTGCGGGCGCCGCTTGAGCGCGCGACGGACTATGAGCCAGACGACGAGGCCGAGCACCGCGAGCACGATGAGCGTGGGCACGGCCTGCCCGAGCGCGAAGAGCGTCGCGGCCCCCCAGGCCAGGAACGCGCCCCACCCGGCGACGAGACCATCCCAGAAGCTGGGGGTGCCCGTCGGGCCCTCGACCGTGGTCGAGCGGATGTCGACGCCGATCGTCGACATGGCCACGAGGTCGTCGAGCGCGCGCTGCTGCGAGCGCAGCTGCTCGAGCTCGCCCGTGCGCTCGGTGAGCTGCGCCTCGACCTCGAGCAGCGTCTCGGTGTCGGCGGCCGTGGTCAGCAGCTGCGTGAGCCGGTCCACGGAGGTGCGGGCCGCGTCCACGCGCACCTCGAGGTCGCGCACCTGCGCCGTCACCTGCTCCTCGCCCATGTCGACGCGGGTCACCTCGCCGAGCTCGCGGAGGGCCGTGAGCATCGTCTCGACCTCCCCGGCAGGCACGCGCACGCTGAGCGTCGCCCAGGCCGGCTCGAAGTCGGTCGACGCGCCCTCGGAGCGGCGGTCGATCGCGCCGCCGCGGGCGACGGCTGCGTCGGAGACCGCATCCGCCGTCGCGATGGGGTCGCCGACGCGCATGCTGAGGGTGCCGGAGATGATGACGGAGCGGTCCTCGTCGCCGGCGACGCCACCGAGGTCCTCACCGGCGCCGGGGATGCCGACGCTCGGCTCCTCCGCCGGGCTGCCGCCGAGGTCCGGTACGCCGCCGTCCTGCCCGCCGCCCTCCTGGGCGGGCGCGCCGACGACCGGCGACTGCGAGGCGCCCATGGCGCCGCAGCCGGTGAGGAGCACGGCGCCGACGGCGACGATGCCGGCCATGGACAGGAGTCTGCGGGTCATGCTTCCAGCGTGCGCGCACGCCGGCCGAAGCACAGCCCAACCTTTCCCGCGACTCGGGCGTCAGGCGGCGTGAGTCGGCGGTCGCGGTGAGTCGCGGGGGTCACCGCGTTTCGCGGCCTTCGCCTCCGCCTTGGCGGCGCGCAGGTCGGCCTTCGCCGCGGCGCGAGCCTCGGCCGCCTCGTTGCGAGCCTCGACCGCCTGCAGCCGCTCGGCGGCCCTGGCCACCGCATCCGCCGCCTTCGCCTCCGCCTGCCGGAGCCGGGCGCGCGCCTCCTCGACGACCTTGCCCGCCTCGCGCACCTGCTTGTCGTCGAGGATCGACGCGGGCAGGCGCTCGAGCGGCTCGTCGGGCTCGTTGCGCTCCAACCAGCGCTCGATGCCGTCGAACAGGCGCGAGAGGCCGAAGCCGAAGCCGCTGCCGTCGTCGACGTCGTTCGACTGGAACGCTCCTGCGCGCACCGCGGGCGCGAGCAACGGGAAGCGCTCGTCGGTCACGAGCTCGGGCAGCGCGCGCCGCACATCCTCGTCGACCCCTGCGTCGCTCGACGCCTTCGAGTAGAGCGCGATGTAGCCGAGCAGCAGCCGCAGCGTGGGCAGCTTCATGCGGTCGGGCGCGGGCACGCCCTCGAGCGCGGCGAGGCCCGCCTCGATGATCGCGAGCCGGTTGGGCGTGGTGGGCGTGGAACTGGGCGGCAGGTCGGCGAGCCACGGATGCGCGTCGTAGGCGGCACGCACGAACATCGCCCACTCGCGCAGCCGCTCGCGCCAGGTGCTGCCCGCGCCGGGCACCGTCACCTCGCTCGCCGTGTCGTACATCAGCAGCAGCAGGCCGTCCTTGCCGGTGACGTACCGGTAGAGCGACATCGGCGCGACGCCGACCGCCGCGGCGACCTTGCCCATGCTGACGGCCTCGAGCCCCTCGGCATCGGCGATCTGGATCGCCGCCTCGACGATCTGCTCGGTCGTGAGCTCGCGCTTCGGGCCGCGGTGCGGCAGCTCGGCGACGCCCCACGTCACGGCGACCGCGTGCGGCAGGTCGGGGGTGGGGTCGATCGGCTCGATCGGATTCGTCACAGCTGCCTCGTCGCTCACTGGCGGTCGTCGGGATGGGTGCCGGTGCGCTCGCCGGTCTCGAGCGCGGCGATGGCGGCGAGGTCGTCGTCGTCCAGCGAGAACCCGTCGACGTCGAGGTTCTCGCGCAGGCGCTGCGGATGCGTCGACTTGGGCGTCAGGCCGCCGCCGAGCTGCAGGTGCCAGCGGATGATCGCCTGCGCCGGGCTCACGCCGTGCCCGGCGGCGATCCGCCCGATGACGGGATCGTCGAGCAGCCGCGACCTGCCGAGCGGGCTCCACGCCTGCGTGACGATGCCGTGCGTCGCGTGGAACGCGCGCAGCTCGTGCTGCGGCAGCCACGGATGCGACTCCACCTGGTTCACGACCGGGGTGACGCCCGTCTCGCCGATGATGCGCCGCAGGTGCTCGTCGGTGAAGTTCGAGACGCCGATCGAGCGGATCCGACCCTCGTCGCGCAGCGCGATCAGCGCGCGCCAGACGTCGACGAACTGCCCGCGCGCCGGGCGCGGCCAGTGGATCATGTAGAGGTCGACGGGGGAGCCGAGCGCGGCCTCGCTCGCCGCGAACGACGCGCGCACGGCGTCCGTCGACTGGCTGGGCTCGCCCCAGAACTTGCTCGTGACGGTGATGCTCCCGCGGTCAAGGCCGCCGTCGACCGCGCGGCGCACGGCCTCGCCGACCTCGCGCTCGTTGCCGTAGAGCTCGGCGCCGTCGATGAGCCGGTAGCCGGCGGCGAGCCCGGCGTCGACGACCGCGCCGGCCTCGTCGGCGGGCACCTTGTAGAGGCCGAACCCCAGCGCGGGCATGCTGCGCCCGTCGAGCAGGGGCAGGTCGGCGGGCATGGCTCGATTGTCGCAGGCTGGGCCCACTCGCCTCATCCCTCGCTCGGGGGAGGCTGCGGGTGCCGCGGTCAGCGCGGCAGCTCGACCGGCGCCGTCTCGGGCGGCTCGCCGATGCCGTGGCGGAGGTCGGGCTGGTGGCGGCGGAAGACCGCCGCGATGGTCGCGGCGATCGCCACCATCACGACCGCGACCCAGACGCCGCCCACCCCGCCGATCGCGTCGATGCAGACGCCCGCCACCGCCGAGCCGACGGCGGCACCCAGCAGCTGGCCGGTGCCGATCCAGGCGTACGCCTCCGGTGTGTCGGCGAACTTCACCGTGCCGGCGATGATCGCAGAGAACGCGGCGAGCGCGGGCGCGGTGCCGATGCCGGCGATGAAGAGCGCGATCGAGAGGCCGACGACCTCGGTCATCGGCAGCGCGATCGCCATGCCGATGAGCACGATCGTCAGCCGGATGGCGACCGACCACGGCGTGATGCCGCGGCTGCCGAGCGCGAAGCCGCCGATGAGCGAGCCGAACGCCGACACGGCGAGCACGATGCCGGCCTCGAGCGCGCCCTCGCCGAACGTCGCGACCACGCCCGCCTCGACCGCCGAGAAGCCGCCGATGAACATGGCCGAGACCACGACGGAGAGCAGCACCGGCCGCTTCCGCAGCACGCGTCCGAGCTTGCGCGACGTCGGCGGGATGCGCAGCCGCCGCACCTCCGGCGACACGATGAAGAAGGCGGCGCCGACGGCTTGGATCGCGATCGTGACGAGCAGCGTCGGTCCGGTGCCCATGACCGAGACGAGCAGCGTCAGCAGCACCGGCCCGAAGACCCAGATGATCTCCTGCAGCGCCGCGTCGAAGGAGAACAGCGGCGACAGCAGCCGCTGCGGGACCATGCGCGGGTAGAGCGTGCGCACGGTCGGGGTGACCGGCGGCATGGCGGCGCCCGCGACGGCACCGGCGAGCACATCCGCCCACAGCGGCATGCTGAGCGTCGCCATCGACAGCAGGGCGGCGACCGACACGGCGGTCGTCGTGACGAGCACCGCGACGGTGCCGAAGCGGGCCATCAGCCGGGTGACGAAGGGGCCGGCGATCGCCATGCCGACCGAGAAGGCGGCGAGCACGAGACCGGCGGCCGTGTACGAGCCGTGCTCGTGCTCGATGTGCATGAGGATGCCGAGCGAGTACATGCCCGCGGGGAAGCGCGCGATGAGCTGCGCGAGGATGATGCGCGCGAGCCCTGGGACCCTCAGCACCTCACCGTACGCGCGCACCAGGACAGCCTAGACGCGTCACGCGCCCCAGCCGTCGGCGCTCGTCGGTCGCAGGGTGCGCGCGTAGTCCTCCTTGAGCACCGCGAGGTGCACCCAGCTCTCGAGCCGCGTCACGCCCGGCAGCGCCCGGATGCGCTCGACGCTCTCGAAGAGCGCCCGCGTCGTCGGCTCGACGAGGGTCGCGATGGCGTCGAAGCGCCCGAGTGTGCGCGCGGCGAAGTCGACGCCGCGCCAGCCGCGGAGCGCGTCGATGACCGCGTCGTCGTCGCTCGTGAGGTTGAGCCCGATGCCCATCGAGAGCTGCCGGTGCGTGAGCCCGCGCGCCTCGACCGCGCTGATCTTGACGACGCCGCCGTCGATGAGGCGCTGCACGCGCGACGTGACCGCCGAGGGGGAGAGGCGCACCGTGTCGCCGAGCGCCCGGTAGCTCATGCGGCCGTCGCGCTGCAGCAGCTCGATGAGCGCGAGGTCGATGTCGTCGATCCGCAGCTCGCCTCGATAGTCGGAGACGAAGAAGCCCTTCACGACGCTCGTGTAGACGAGCGTGCTGATGTCGATGACGCCGCTGAACCGGCGGATGTCGGTGAGCAGGTCGTAGAGGCGCTCCGTCGAGCGGACCCGCACCTCGACGACGAGGTCGCTCCCGCCGCCGACGGCGGAGACGAGCACCGTCTCGTCGAGGTCGCGCAGGCGCTGGGCCACCGGCTCGGCACCGCCGCTCGTGCGGATCGACACGTGCGCGAGCACGTGCTGCCCGAGCAGGGCGGGGTCGACCGCCGCGATGACCCGCACGGAGCCGTCGGCGAGCATGCTGCGCAAGCGGGCGGAGACGGCGGCGCGCGATTGCTGCAGCCGGTCCGCGAGCGACTGGACGCTCGCTCTGCCGTCCTCCTGCAGGGCTCGCACGAGCGCGGCATCGAAGTCCATCGTCCGCTTCCGATCATCTTTCCGGGGAACGCACGGCCATGCATCCAGGACGCCAGCGTAAAGCCCATATCGCACGACGGACGACCGTGATTCGGACGGTCGCCCGATCAGAAACGGCGTGAGCGGTGCTCGATCCCGCCGATCTGGCCTTGGCGGCACCCTCCGGCGAGCGTACGATCCATCGCGACCCACCCACCGCGAAGGAGCGGCCATGACCTCAACGACCAGCAGGGCTCGACGCGCAGGCATCGCCGCCTTCGTGGGCACCACGATCGAGTGGTACGACTTCTACGTCTACGCCACGGCGGCGGCCCTCGTCTTCGGACCCCTCTTCTTCCCGAGCGAGGACCCGCTCGCCGAGACCGCCGCGGCCTTCGCGACCTTCGCGGTCGCGTTCCTGGTCCGTCCGATCGGCGGCATCCTCTTCGGCCACATCGGCGACAAGCTCGGGCGACGCGTCTCGCTCGTCATCACGCTCATGCTCATGGGCGTCGCGACGGTGCTCGTCGGGCTGCTGCCGACCTACTCCGACATCGGCATCGCCGCGCCGATCCTGCTGATCGCGCTCCGCGCCCTGCAGGGGCTCGCCGTCGGCGGCGAGTGGGGCGGCGCGGTGCTCATGAGCGTCGAGCACGCGCCCGAGAAGTCGAAGACCTTCTACGGCGGCTTCACGCAGCTCGGCAACCCCGCGGGCGCGCTGCTCGCCTCCGGCATCTTCGCGATCATGACGCGCTTCGGCGACGACTTCATCATCGACGGGGGCTGGCGCATCCCGTTCCTGCTCTCGATCGTGCTCGTCGGCGTCGGCCTCTGGGTGCGCTACCGCGTCGAGGAGTCGCCGGTGTTCGAGGAGAAGGTGCAGGGGCGCAAGCAGTCCATGCCGCTCGCCTTCGCGCTGCGCAGCAACTGGAAGCCGATCCTGCTCGGCATCGGCATCCTGCCGGTCTCGACGGGCGGCTACTACCTCGCCACGACCTTCGCCACCGCCTACGCGACCGGTGAGCCGATCGGGCTGAGCGAGCAGCTCATCCTCGACGCCATGACCCTCGCGTCGTTCATCGAGTTCCTCGTCACGCTGCCGATCGCATGGCTCGGCGACAAGTGGGGCCGGAAGAACATCATGTACATCGGCCTCATCACCTCGGTGCTGACGTTCGCGCCGTTCCTGCTCGCGATGCCCGGCAGGATCGAGCCGCTCGTCTTCCTGCTCGCCTCACTCGTCCGGGTCGCGATGAGCGCCACCTACGCGCCGATCGCCGCGATCCTCGCCCAGATGTTCCGCCCCCAGGCCCGCTACACGTCGATCTCGCTCTCCTACGGGTGCGGAGCCGCGCTCTGGGCCGGCTTCTCGCCGTGGTTCGCGACCCAGCTCATCGCCTGGACCGGCTCGGTCTGGTCGGTCATCGCGATGTTCACGGCCATGGCCGCGATCGCCTTCGTCTGCACCTGGCGCGCGCCGCAGCACTCCGACGCGGCGCCTGTGACGGAGTCGTTCACGCCCCGCACCGACACGACGGCGAACCAGCTGCCGTGAGGAAGCTGGCCGCCTTCGACCGCCCGTCCCAGACGACGCCCCGCATCGTCGTCGCCCGCGCCGTGCACACGGTCGCGAGCGACGACCGATCGGCCACCGCGATGCTCATCGACGACGGGCGCATCCTCGCCGTCGGCGACCGCGCAGCATGCGACGCCGCAGCCGCCCGCGCCGGGCTCGCGCCCGAGCTCGTCGACCTCGGCGATCGCGTGGTCGTGCCCGGGTTCGTGGACGCCCACGCGCATCCGCTCATGTACGGCCAGATGATGACCTGGGTCGACTGCGGTCCGGAGCGGGCAGGGAGCATCACCGAGATCGTCGAGCTCCTCCGCGCCGCCGCGGCCGAGCTGCCCGCGGGGAGGCCGGTGCGCGGCTACGGCTACGAGCACCGCAACCTCGCCGAGGGCCGGCACCCCACGCGCTTCCAGCTCGACGCGGTCGCGACCGATCGCGAGGTGTACCTCATGAACGCGTCGGGCCACGGCGGCGTCGTGAACTCGTGCACGCTCGAGCGCAACGGCATCGACCGCGACACTCCCGACCCGGACGGCGGCACCTTCTTCCGCGACGCGGACGGCGAGCTCACCGGCGAGCTGTCGGATGCGGCCTGCAACATCCTCACGGGCGTGCACGGCGTGAAGATCGGTCACCACGGCCCGAACTTCCACCTCGCCGACGAACCCGCAGAGCACCTGCGCCAGCTCGACGCGGCGACGCGGCGGTTCCTCGCCGGCGGCGTGACGACGATCGGCGACGCGCAGGTCTCGCGCCGCGAGCTCGACATGTACCTGCGGCTCGCGGAGGCCGGCCGCCTCGAGCTGCGGGTGTCGATGTACCTGCTCTCGCACCTGCTCGACGACGCGATCGACATGGGGCTCGTCGGAGCCTTCGGCAACGCCCACCTGAGCTTCGCGGGCATCAAGCTCTACGCCGACGGCACGCTCGGCGGCTGGACCGCCTACTTCCCGGACGGCTACGTCGGGGACCCGTGCCGCACGGGGCAGCTGTACCACGAGCCCGCGGCGTACGGCGAGCTCATCCGGCGCGCGCACGAGGTGGGGCTCCAGACCGCGACGCACGCGCAGTCGCCGACGGCGATCGAGATGGTCGTCTCGGCGATCGAGGCGGCCCTCGAGGAGCGCCCCGACGCCGACGCCCGCCACCGGATCGAGCACTGCGGGTTGCCCTCGCCCGACCAGATCACGCGCATGGCGACCGCCGGCATCCGCCCGGTGAACCAGACGCAGCACTACTTCAACTGGGGCGAGGGGGTCGAGGAGGCGATCGGCACGCCGGGCGAGCGGTTCAACCCGCTCGGCGAGTTCGAGGCGGCGGGCGTGCCGTTCACGATCTCGTCCGATGCGCCGGTCGCAGAGCCGATCCCGCTCGAGGCGATCCAGACGGCCGTGACGCGGGTGACGCGGCGCGGGCACAGGCTGGGACCGGATGGGCTGCGCGTCTCCGCGCGCGCCGCCCTGCGGGCGCACACGATCGAGGGCGCGATCTCGCTCGGGCGCGAGGACGACCTCGGGTCGCTCGAGGTGGGCAAGCTCGCCGACTTCGCGGTCCTGAGCGACGACCCCCTCGCGGTCGCCGACGACGCGATCTCGAGCATCCGCGTCGAGCAGACGTGGGTCGGCGGCGAGCGCCGCTACCGGCAGGGCGCGGAGGACGCGGCGTGACCGGCGTCGAGGCAGCGCCGGCAGCGGACGCGTTCGCCGACACCGCGGGTCGCGCGGTGCTCGAGACGATCCGCTCGTACGGCGTGACGACGGTGTTCGGCATCCCCGGCACTCACAACCTCGAGCTCTACCGGCCGCTCGCCGACCTCGGCATCCGGGCGGTCACGAACCGGCACGAGCAGGGCTCCGGCTACGGTGCCGACGGGTGGTCGCAGCAGACCGGTCTTCCCGGCGTCGTGATCACGACCTCCGGGCCGGGACTGCAGAACGCGATGAGCGCGATGGGCACGGCGTTCTGCGAGTCGCGCCCGCTCATCGTGCTGTCGCCGGGCGTGGCGCTCGGCGCCGAGTTCCGCGACGTGGGCACGCTGCACGAGACGAAGGACGCGAGCGCGATGGTCGCAGCCGTCGCCGAGTGGTCGCGGCGCGTGTCGAGCGCCGCCGAGGCGGTGGAGGCGGTGCACGACGCGTTCACGCTCTTCCGCACCGGCCGGCCTCGCCCCGTGCACATCGAGATCCCGCTCGACGTGCTCGAGCGCCCCGCCGCGGTGCCCGCCGCGGACCGGATCGCCCGGCCCGCCCTGCAGCCCGCAGGCGGTGCTGCCGACGCGATCCGCGATGCCGTCGCGGTGCTCGAGCGTGCCGCGTCGCCCGTGATCATCGCGGGCGGCGGTGCGACCCGCGCCGCCGCCGGCGTGACGGCGCTCGCGGAGCGGCTCGGCGCGCCGGTGCTCACGACCCTCAACGGCAAGGCGACCGTCGACGAGCGCCACCCGCTCTCGCTCGGCGCCAACCTGCGGCTCGCCGCGGCCCGCGCGGTCGCCGAGTCGGCGGATGTGCTCATCGTGCTCGGCTCGAAGCTCGGCGAGGCCGAGCTGTGGGCGCCGACCCTCGACGCGACCGGCAGCGTGCTCCGGGTCGACATCTCGGCGGCGCAGCTCGACAAGAACCTCGACGCGACCGTCGCGATCGAGGGCGACTGCGCGACGGTCCTCGACGGGCTGCTCGCCGGGCTGCCGGGGAAGCCGCGGCCGCGTCCGGACCTCGCGGTCGTGCGGTCGGCGATCGCGGCCGAGACGCGCGCGGCGCTGCCCGAGACGGTCGCGCTCGCCGAGCGCATCGCATCCGCGCTGCCGGAGGACGCGATCGTGGCGGGAGACTCGTCGCAGATCGTCTACATGGCGCTCGCGAACACGCTCGTGCAGCCGATGCCGCACTCGTTGCTCTACACGCCGACCTACGCGACCCTCGGCTACGGACTGCCGGCCGCGATCGGGGCCCGGGTCGCGCAGGACGACCGTCCCGTGGTCGCCGTGGTCGGCGACGGCGCCCTCATGTTCTGCGTGAACGAGCTGGCGACCGCCGTCGAGCAGCGCCTCGACCTGACCATCGTGTGCGTCGACAACGGCGGCTACGCCGAGATCCGGCAGAACGAGGTCGACCGCGGCATCGTCCCGGTCGGGGTCGACCTCGTGCAGCCCGATTGGGCGGCGCTCGCCGACGCGTTCGGCGCGACGGGCCGACGGGTGGCGGGGACGGCAGATGTCGCGCCCGCGATCCGGGACGCGATCGCGGCGGGCGGCGTGCAGCTCGTGCACATCTCGCAGGCGGTGCTCTAGGGCATCGTGCTGGCGCCGCTCGCCGTCAGCGGCCGGCGTCGGCGCGCGGCGCCTTGATGAGCACCGCGGCAACGAGCACGACGATCGCGGCCGCGAGGTGCGCCAGGAGCCCGAGCTGGCTCGACAGGTCGAAGGGCACGACCGGGTTCCAGGCGACCGCGATCGCGAGGAAGACGGGCACCCACCACCAGTGCTTCGCCTGGAGGGCGAACCACCCGATGATGAGCGCGAGCACCGCGATGACGAAGCGCAGCGTCTCGTACCAGTCGCTGCCCATGAGCAGCGTGCCGACCACGAGCGCGCTCGCGAGCAGGATGCCGGGGGCGAGCGCGTTGCGCTGGACGCTCGTGCCGTATCGGTCTGGCTCCATGGGTGCTGCACTCCTCCGTGTCGGCTTCCACCGTACGGCCACTGCGGACGGCGTCAGTCCGCGAGCGCCTTCCGGATGCGCTGCAGCGAGACCGGACCTGCGGTGCCGAGCTGCTGCGCGAAGAGGCTGACCCGCAGCTCCTCGAGCAGCCAGCGGGCGGTGATGAGCCGCTCGGCCTTGGCCGATCCGTCGGTGCCGGGGACGGCATCCGTCACCGCCGGCGCGAGCGGCAGCGTGCCGCCGGCCGCGGTGAAGAGCGCGACCGCCTGCTCCACCTCGGTCATCCAGGTGCGGTCGCGGTTGGCGGTCTCCGGCAGCCGCTTCACGCGGTGCTCGATCGCGCGCACGTAGACCTCGAGGCGACCGAGCCGGTCGAGCCCGGTGCGGCTGACGAAGCCGTCGAAGACGAGCTGGTCCAGGTGCGCGCGGGCGTCTGCGAGCGCCGCCATGTGGGCGAGGCTCGCGCCGTCGCGGATCGCGCGGTCGGCGAGCCGCGCGGAGGTCAGGATGCGCGCCACCTGCGACGCGAGCGCGAACATCCGCTCGACGAGGCCGTCGGCGACGCGGGCGCGCAGCGCCTCGAAGTCGGCGACCGTCGCCGGAGCCCTCGTGCCCAGCTCCGCGTCGATGATCGCGAGCATGAGGTCGTCGAACAGCCGGTCGGTCGACGCGTAGGGGCTCGCGCCGAGCGCCAGCTTCTCGGCCGCCGTGAGGTTCGACTGCACGTAGGGCCCCGGGCTCGGCACCTGCCGCAGCAGCAGCTGCCGCACCGCCGCGCGCTGGTCGCGCTGCTGCGCCTCCCGGGTGGCGGCGAGGCGGATGCCGACGGTCGCCCTGCCTGCCCCTGCGCCCTTCGCCGCCTGCCCGGTGATCGCGTAGCCCGGGTAGGCCCGCACCGTGTTGCCGCCCTGCCGCACGTCGATGTGCTCGGGCAGCTCGATGTCGAACCCGGCGACCTCGTCGCGCTCGAGGTCGCTCGTCACCTTCACGGCGACCTTCGCCACCTGGGTGCGCGCCTGCTGGCCGAAGCGCCGCTGCAGCGCCTCGAGGTCCTTGTCGGCGCCGAGCCGGCGCCCCCGGCCGTCCTCGACCGCGAAGGTCGGCTTCAGGTGGTCCGGGATGCGGTGCCAGTCGACATCCGTCGCCGCCGCCTGCACGTAGGCGGTGCGCGAGATGCGCGCGGCGAGCACCTCCGCGATCGAGCGGGAGGCGGCGCCGCGGCCCTCGCCGCCGGCCGGCGGCTCGGCCGGCAGCTCGGCGAGCATCCCGCGCGCCCAGTCGGCGGCCGGCACCACGTGCTTGCGCACGTGCTTCGGCAGGCTCTTGATCATCGCGGTGAGCAGCTCCTCGCGCATGCCGGGCACGAGCCAGTCGAAGCCGGCGGGGGTGAGCCGCGGCAGCACCGCGAGCGGCACGTGGACGGTGACGCCGTCGTCGGCGGCGCCCGGCTCGAACCGGTAGCTGAGCCGCAGTCGCTGCTCGCCCTGCTGCCACCTCGTCGGGAACGCCTGGCTGTCGACGGTCGCGTCCTCGCCGGTGAGGTCCTCGCGGCGCATCGTCAGCAGGTCGGGGGTGGTCTTCCTCGCTTCGCGCCACCAGCCCTCGAAGCTGCGGGTGGAGGCGACGTCGGCCGGGATGCGCGCGTCGAAGAAGTCGAACACGGCCTCGTCGCCGACGAGCAGGTCGCGGCGCCGCTGGCGCTCCTCGAGCCGCTCGAGCTCGCGCCGCAGCTCCTTGTTCTTCCGGTCGAAGTCCTGCGGGCTGTCCCACTCGCCGTCGACGAGCGCATGCCGGATGAACAGCTCGCGCGCGTGCTCGGGATCGATGCGCGAGAACTGCACCCGACGCCGCTCGACGATCGTGACGCCGAAGAGCGTCACCTTCTCGAAGGCGACCACCGCGCCCTGCTTGCGCTCCCAGTGCGGCTCCGACACCTGCCGCTTCGCGAGGTCGCCGGCGAGCGGCTCGGCCCACGCGAGGTCGATGGATGCGACGTTGCGGGCGAAGAGGCGGCTGGTCTCCACGAGCTCCGCGGCCATGACCGCGTGCGGCGGCTTCCTGGCGAGGGCCGAGCCGGGGAAGATCTGGAACCGGGCGCCACGGGCGCCGAGGTACTCGGGGCGCACGCGCATCCGCCGCTTGTCGCCCTTGTCGCCGGGCCGCGACTGCTGCGGCTTCTGCGTCTCGTCGAGCGTGCCGATGCGGCCGAGCAGGCCGGAGAGCAGCGCCTTGTGGACGGCGTCGGCGTCGACGGACGTGGCGAGGGAGCCAGGTGCGTCGTCGACTGACCGCCTCTTCTCCGTTGATCGAGTAGCAGTCGCAGACCGGGTATCGAGAGCAGAGCGGCTGGCGTCTCGATACGCGCCTTCGGTGCTGCTCGACGAGCGGAGAGGCTTCAGCCCCATCGACCTCGTCAGCTGCCGCACGACGTCCTGCCACTCCCGCACGCGCAGGAAGCTGAGGTGCTCCGCCTTGCACGCCTTGCGGAACTGGTTGCCCGAGAGCGCCGCCTGCTGCGCCTGCAGGTGCCGCCAGAGCGCGAGCAGCGTGATGAAGTCGCTCGTCGGGTCGACGAAGCGCGCGTGCATCCGGTCGGCCTCCTCGCGCCGCTCGAGCGGGCGCTCACGAGGGTCCTGGATCGTGAGGCCCGCGACGATCGCGATGACCTCGTGGGCGACGTCGGCATCGCGGCCGGCGAGCGCCATCCGCCCGAACCGCGGATCGACGGGCAGCCGCGCGAGCTCGCGGCCGATCTTCGTGATGCCGCCCTTCGCCCAGATGGCGCCGAGCTCGCGCAGCAGGTCGTGGCCGTCCTTGATGCCGCGCGAGTCGGGCGGCTGCAGGAACGGGAACTCCTCGAGCGGGCCGAGGCCGAGCGAGGCGGCCTGCAGGATGACCGCGGCGAGGTTGGTGCGCAGGATCTCCGGGTCGGTGAAGGCGGGGCGCTTGTCGAAGTCGGCCTCGGCGTAGAGGCGGATCGCGATGCCCGGCGCGACGCGGCCCGCGCGGCCCGAGCGCTGGTTGGCGCTCGCCTGGCTGATCGCCTCGATCGGCAGCCGCTGCACCTTGCTGCGGGCGGAGTAGCGCGAGATGCGCGCGGTGCCGGTGTCGATGACGTGCCGGATGCCGGGCACGGTGAGGCTCGTCTCGGCGACGTTCGTGGCGAGCACGACGCGGCGGCGGATGCCGGGGCGGTGCGAGCGCTCGAAGACCCGGTGCTGGTCGGCGGCGCTCAGCCGGCCGTAGAGGGGGAGGATCTCGGTGGTGGCGCCGAGCCTGCCCTGCAGCTGGTCCTGCGCGTCGCGGATGTCGGCCTCGCTCGGCAGGAAGACGAGCACGTCGCCGCTGTCGTCGCGGGCGATCTCGGCGAGGGCCGACTCGATGCCGTCGATCGGGTCGAGGTCGACGTGCTCGTCGGGCTCGTCGTCGCCGTCCTCGTCCTCGTCCATCGCCTCCGCGACGAGCGGGCGGTAGCGGATGTCGACCGGGAAGGTGCGCCCGGAGACCTCGATGATCGGCGCCCCGCCGAAGTGGCGGCTGAACGACTCCGGGTCGATCGTCGCGCTCGTGACGATCACCTTGAGGTCGGGGCGGCGGGGGAGCAGCCGCTGCAGGTAGCCGATGAGGAAGTCGATCGTGAGGCTGCGCTCGTGCGCCTCGTCGATGATGATCGTGTCGTACTGCTGCAGGTCGCGATCGCGGTGCATCTCGGCGAGCAGGATGCCGTCGGTCATCACCTTGATCTGCGTCGCGGCGCTCACCTGATCGGTGAAGCGCACCTTGTAGCCGACGGCGCCGCCCACCTCCTCGCCGAGCTCCTCGGCGATGCGCTCGGCGATCGTGCGCGCCGCGAGCCTGCGGGGCTGCGTGTGGCCGATGCTCGAGCGGCCGAGCTCGAGGCACATCTTCGGCAGCTGCGTGGTCTTGCCGGAGCCGGTCGCGCCGGCGACGATCACCACCTGGTGGTCGCGGATCGCCGCCATGATCTCGTCGCGCGCCGCGCTGACGGGCAGATCAGCCGGGTACTCGATGCGCATCCCTCCATTCTCCCGTGCTCCGCTGAGCCCGCGAACCCGCGCCCCGCGCCGCCGGGTGCGCGCCGGCGGGTGCGCGCCGCGCATCCGCCCACTCGACCCCTTCTCGCCGACTCGACCCGCTGTGCGGGGTCCAGTCGGCTCGAAGGGGTCGAGTCGCCGCGGGAAGCGGTCGAGTCAGCGGCGCGGGGGCGAGTTGCCGGGCGCGGTTCGTCCACAGCAGCCCGAGCGCGCGCCCACGCGACGTCGCCGACCGTGTGACAGTCGCGCGCATGAGTGCTTCGGATGCGCCGGCCGTGGCTGCCAGCGATGCGAGGG
>Ga0213836_100466_pt1 | contig 32841 bp, 26 predicted proteins | sample SWPATP03_FD_160578 | JGI IMG/M metagenome (GOLD analysis project Ga0213836, IMG submission 160578) | Coastal seawater microbial communities from Marineland, Florida, United States - SWPA TP0 #3 | ecosystem: Environmental > Aquatic > Marine > Coastal | place: USA: Florida | collected 2016-08-05
CGGAACGGAGCGGCGTTCAGCTCTGCGATCGTCAAGCCCGCACGCCGGAACACCGATCACGCCGATTGGAGGCGGCGAGTGTCCCAGCAAGCCATCCGAATCATGTGCCCCAACCTGACCTGCCGCAAGGTCCTCGCGGTCCCGGTCTCGGCACGCGGGAAGACCGTCCGCTGCCGGAGCTGCGGCACCAACATCCGCATCCCCGAGTCCAAGTCCTCCGGCAAGTCGCCCCCCGGCGCGACCGCCGCCGAAGACCAGACCAACGCCGCCTGAGCCGCGCGTTCGCCCGACCAGCCAACGATCTTCTTGTTGCCGCGTGTTCCACCCGCGTTACAGCGCGGGCTGATCGTCCAGGTCGTCGTCGTCCAGGTCGAAATCGAAGTCCGACACGCTACTGCTGTCGGAGTCGAGCCCGCCGGGGCCGCTCGCGTCGGAGTCGTCGTCGTCCAGAAGATCGTCGCGCGAGGGCTCGCGTTTTTCGCGTGCCGATTCCTGCGGCGTCGTCGGCAGCCCGCGGGCCAGGCTCTCCACGATGTCCACATCCGACGGCTCGCCGTCCAGACGCACCACCAGCACCACCGGCCCGATCGCCACCAGATCCCCAGCCGACAGCGATCGCTCGCCCTCCACCGCCTCGCGGTTGACGTACGTCCCGTTGCTCGAACCCAGATCCCGGATCACGAGCCCGCCCGAACCGGCGCGCAGCTCGGCGTGCTTCCGGCTCACCGCCGCGAGCGGGATCCGGAGGTCGCACCCCTCCTCTCGCCCCACCACGTACCGCTCGCGGTGGAGATCCAGCTCCTGACTCTTGCCGTTGCCAAGGACGACCACCAGGCTCGCGTTCAACCCAAACCTACCCTTCATCGCCACAGACAGCAGCCTGGAAGACCCGAACCGCCCCGGAAGCCCTCTCCCGCGCGGAGCCGCACACTCCCCCCCGGAGCGGGCGGGATGACCGATGACGAAGACTATCGCCCTGCCCACGACCCCGCAACGCCCGTCCCGGTCGGCCGCCGAGGTCGCCGAAGCCGCCGCACGCCAGCCCGGGCGATCCCCGGCCCCCCACCTCTACATCCACGTCCCCTTCTGCTTCCACAAGTGCCACTACTGCGACTTCTACTCGATCGTCGACAACCGCGACCGTCAGCCCGCGTTTACCGACCGCCTCGCCCGCGAACTCGCCGCCCTTGCCCCGCTCGCCCAGACCGCCGCGGGTGATCCGGCTCCGCTCCGCACCGTCTTCGTCGGTGGCGGCACGCCCACGCTCCTCGCCCCGCCCCTCTGGCGCGACCTGCTCCGCACCCTCGACGACCGCTACGACCTCGGCGCCATCCGCCGAGCCGAGCCCGGCACCGAGTTCACCGTCGAGTGCAACCCCGAAACCGCCACGCCCGAGTTGTTCGACACCCTCGCCGCCGGCGGGGTCAATCGCCTCTCCATCGGCGCGCAGTCCTTCAACACGGCTCATCTCAAGACCCTCGAACGCTGGCACGACCCGGCGAACGTCGGTCGCGCGGTCGAGATGGCGCGGGCCGCGGGGATCGAGCGCGTCTCGGTCGATCTGATCTTCGCGATCCCCGGGCAGACGATGGGCGAGTGGCTCGACGACCTCGCGCGCGCGCTCGAACTGGGCGTCGAGCACCTGTCCTGCTACGCGCTCACCTACGAGCCCGGCACCGCGATGACCCGCCGCCTCGAACTCGGGCGGTTCGAGCCAGCGGACGAAGACCTGGAACTCGACATGATGCGCGCCACGCTCGACACGCTGCGCGCCCGCGGGCTCGAGCGCTACGAAGTCAGCAACTTCGCCCGCCCCGGGCGCGAGAGCGCGCACAACCTCGCGTACTGGCGTCAGCGCGACTGGCTCGCCGCCGGACCCAGCGCCAGCGGGCACCTCGCCGGCAGGCGCTGGAAGAACGCCCCGCGCCTCGACGACTACCTAACCCTCGACGACCGCGGCTTCGCCCCCATCGCCGAGCACGAACCGCCAGAGCCGCGGCGCAACCTCGCCGAAGCAATCATGACCGGCCTGCGCCTCGCCGAAGGGTTGGACGCGGGCGACGCCCTTGCCCGCGCGGACGCGATCGACGAAAACACCGCCGCCCGCCTCCGCGAAGCCGTCGCTTTGCAGGTCGAGCAAGGGCTCCTGACCGACTCAGATTCGCGCTGGACACTCACCGATCGCGGCGTGGAGCTGACCAACCGCGTCGTGCGCGCGCTGATGGAAGCCGTCGATCCGTAACGCGTTCGTGAATCGCTCAGCCCTGTAACGCCATACGCAGGCGTTCGATCAACGCGCGGTCCTCGCTCTCCGCGTCCGCTTTGCGCGCGTTCGCAAAGTCGTACGCCTCGAACGGGCCGAGACGGCGTTTTTCTGGATCTTCCGCTGCAAAACGCGGGATCGCGTGCGCGTGCAGTTCCGGCACCTGGTTGCACAGAATCAGGTAATTGATCCGCTCCGCCCCCGTCGCCGCCAGCACGGCATCGCCCAGACGCACAAAGTCGTTCATAAAGGCGACACGCGCCTCGTCACTCAACTCGTTCACGCTCGCCACCACCGGATCCGGCAGCAACATGCAGCACCCGACAATCCCCGCCGGCTGCTGATTCCCCAGAATCGCCCAACCCGAGGGCATGCGCACGAGCAACTGCGGATCCTCCCCCCGGCGGAGTCGTTCGACGCGGCTGGTAATGGCGCCCGTGCTCATGAGGACAGCGTAGCGGCGCGGGGAGCGGGCGTTGGTATGCTGGCGGCATGACACGCTCTCTCCTGATCGTGCTGGTAACCGCCTGGGCCTGCTCGGTCGCGTTGGCGGGCGGAGTGTTGGCCGCGGAACCCGCGAGGCAAGGCGAAAAAGTGGCCCCACGCGATTACGTCCTGGTCTTCATCACCAGCGGCCCCGTGACGCCGACGCGTGAGCAGGCTCAGGAAGCGATGCAGGGGCACTTTGCGAACATGCAGCGCCTCGCCGAGGCGGGCAAGCTGCTGATCGCCGGCCCGCTGGTCGAGCCCCGTGCCGACCCCGCCCATCGCGGGATCTTCGTCTTCGACGAAACAGAAATCGCCGAGGGGCTCAAGCTCGCCAACACCGATCCGGCCGTCGAGATGGGCGTCTTCACCATGACCGCCCACCGCTTCACGACCGATCGCCCGCTGACGGATCTCCCGCGCCTTGAAAAAGAAGACGAGGCCCGTCGCCTCGCCGACCCGGACGTGCCCGACGCGTGGGAAGGCCGCCGGTATTACCTTGCCTCGGCCGCATAGGACAACGACGCCGCGAAGCGGGCCGCCCAAGCCCCCGGCATCCCCATCGCCGGACGCCTGCACGCCGCCGAAGCCGACGGCATGGACCTGCTCCTGATCTGGCTCGACGCCGAAAACGAAGACGCGGCTCGGGCGATGCTGCCGGAGGGGTCGGCGTGGACCATGCACGGATGGTTCGGATCAAAGATGGTGGCGAAGATCGCGCAGGAGTGACGCGCGCAGAGCGCAAAGCGCCCGAAGCAAGCCGTGGCACGAGCGCCCCGCCCGTGCGGCTCAAGAGTCGATCGCGAAGCCGATCATTTTTGATGCCCGGCAAACCAAGCCCCGACCGCCAACGATCCCGGCATGCCTGAAGCCCCCGCCTTCCCGCTCGTGCTCGCCACCGCCAACCCGCACAAGGTGGAGGAACTCCGCGCGATCCTCGTCGGCGTGCCGATCATGGGGCTCGAGGATCTCGACCCGCCGCCGGGCGGGTTCCGCGAGCCGGAGGAAGTCGGCGGCACGTTCGAAGCCAACGCGACGATCAAGGCCCTGAGCTACGCCGAGCAGACCGGACGGTGGTGCCTCGCCGACGATTCAGGGCTGGAAGTGGACGCGCTCGGCGGCTCGCCCGGCGTCATCAGCAGCCACTACTTCAACGACGGGCGAACCGACGGCCCGGCTGAGGGCATGAGCCGCGAGGAACGCGATCGGCTCAACAACGAACGCCTGCTCCGCGAACTGGAAGGCGTGCCAGCGGAGCGCCGCGATGCGCGGTTTGTGTGCGTCATCGCCCTGGCGGCGCCAGCGGGCATCGACCTGCCGGCCCGTCTCATCCACACCGTCCGCGGCACGTTCGAAGGGCGCATCGGGCTGCCGGGCGAGGTTCCTCGCGGCGAGCATGGGTTCGGGTATGACCCGCTGTTCCTTGTCAAACCAGAACGCACGCACACCTCGGCTGAGTTGACGCCCGAAGCCAAGAACCGGCTCAGTCATCGCGGCGTCGCGGCGCAGCGGATGCGGGACTGGCTGGCTGCGGGGCGTTGAATCGGGCAACGCCGCGCACCTCCTCCGCAAAAACAACAGCCCCGCCGACCAGTGGCCTGCGGGGCTGCGGAGGAGAGAGAGAACACCAATGATGTACGTCCTGCACCCGCGCGTGTTCGCGCGGTTTGCACGTCTGCTGTGCGCCTTTTTCAAGCGACGCCGAAAGGGCTGTACAGATCCAAACAAAACACGATTCCAAGCACATCCCCGCCCATATAACCGCTGTTTTCTCCAAGAAAAACCCCCTGCCGAACAGGGGGCTGGGGTGGTGACCTGGATGGATGGTGCGATCACTGCATCGGCGGGCTACCGCTTATCGTCGTCCTTGACCTCGAACTCGGCGTCGATGACATCGTCGTCGCCGCCGGCGTTCGTGCCGGAGGGAGTGGACTCGCCCGCGCCGCCCGCGGTTGCCGCCTGTTCGTAGACGACCTTGCCGAGTTCCATGCTCGCGGCGTCCAGCTCGCGGATCGCCGCCTCGATCGCGGCCTTGTCGTCGCCCTTGAGCTTGTCCTCCACGTTCGACAGCGCGCTCTCGACCTTGCTCCGCACGTCGCCCGACACCTTCGCCCCGTGCTCCTCCAGCGAGCGACGGGTCTGCGAAACCTGACCCTCGGCACGGTTCTTCAGGTCGATCAGCTCGCGCCGCTTCTTGTCCTCCTCGGCGTGGGCGGCGGCGTCGGCCTTCATGCGCTCGATCTCGCCCTCGCTCAACCCGCCCGAGTTCTCGATGCGGATGTCGGCCTTCTTGCCGGTCGCCTTGTCGGTCGCGGTCACCTGGAGGATGCCGTTAGCGTCGATGGTGAAGTCGACCTCGATCTGCGGCATGCCGCGGGGGGCCGGGGCGATGCCGCTGAGCTCGAACTGCCCGAGGCTGCGGTTGTCCTTCGCGAACTCGCGTTCGCCCTGGAGGACGTGGATCATCACGCTCGACTGGTTGTCGGCCGCGGTCGAGAACGTCTCCTTCTTGCTCGTCGGCACCGTCGTATTGCGCTCAATCAGTCGCGTCATCACGCCGCCCAGCGTCTCCACACCCAAACTCAGCGGCGTCACGTCCAGCAGCAGCACGTCCTTCACGTCGCCGCTGAGCACGCCGCCCTGGATCGCGGCGCCGATCGCGACGACCTCGTCGGGGTTGACGCTGCGGTTGGGCTCTTTCCCGAAGATTTCCTTCGCGATCTGCTGGACCTTGGGGATGCGCGTCGAGCCGCCGACGAGCACGACCTCATCGATCTTGCTCGGGTCGAGCTTCGCATCGGCGATCGCCCGGCGGCACGGCTCCTTCAGACGCTCGAACAGCGCCGACGCCAAGTCCTCGAACTTGCTCCGCGTGATCGAGACCTGCAGGTGCTTCGGCCCGTTCTGGTCGGCTGTGATGAACGGCAGGTTGACCGTCGTCTCCTGCATCGTGCTGAGTTCGGCCTTCGCCTTCTCAGCCGCCTCTTTCAGACGCTGCATCGCCATCGCGTCCTGCGCGAGGTCGATGCCTTCCTGTTTCTTGAACTCGCTCGCGAGGTGCTTGATGAGAACCTGGTCCCAGTCGTCGCCGCCGAGGTGGGTGTCGCCGTTGGTCGCAAGCACTTCGAACACGCCGTCGCCGACGTCGAGGATCGAGACGTCGAACGTCCCGCCGCCGAGGTCGAAGACGGCGATCTTTTCGTTGGTCTTGCGATCGAGCCCGTAGGCGAGGCTCGCGGCCGTCGGCTCGTTGATGATGCGCTCGACCTTGAGCCCGGCGATCTCGCCGGCGTCCTTGGTCGCTTGGCGCTGGGCGTCGTTGAAATAGGCGGGCACGGTGATGACCGCGCGATCGACGGTCTCGCCGAGGTAGTCCTCCGCGGTTTTCTTGAGTTCCTGGAGGATGAACGCGGAGATCTGCTGGGGGGTGTACTGCTTGTCGCGGACCTTGACCTGGACGAACTCGCTCGCCCCGCCGGTGACCTCGTAGGGCACCAGCTTCTCCTCCTCGCCGACCTCGTTGTGCCGGCGTCCCATGAAGCGCTTGATGCTGCTGACGGTGTTCTTGGGGTTGGTAACCTGCTGGTGCTTGGCCTGCTGCCCGACGAGCTTCTCGCCCTTGTCGGTGAAGCCGACGACCGATGGCGTCGTGCGGTTGCCGCTGGCGTTGATGAGCACCTTGGGGGTGTCCCCCTCCATCACAGCGACGACGGAGTTCGTGGTGCCGAGGTCGATCCCGATGATCTTGGACATGCCTGGAGCCTCCTTACAGACCCGCAGCCGGGGCGTCGCCCGCGACTCGGCAGAACCCTATTGCAACACCGGTGCCAAGCCCAGCACGCCCGAATCCCGCATCGGCACGCCCCCACCGCCCGCCGCCAGCGACGAAGACGCCCCGTTCCCTGCCACTCTGGCAGCCCCCACTATCCACCAATGAAAAGACCCCGTTTCCGGGGTCTTCAACACAAGATCGCGCCATGCCATGCCCGAGCGCCTGAGGCCTGGTGCCCGAGGCCCATCGCCTGGTGCCGACGCCCTCACACCGCCTTCGCCGTTCGGCTCGTGTGGTGGGCGACGAAGAAGAGGACCATCATCGAGAGCGCCAGAGCCGCAGCCATCAGCGGGGTGAAGCTGACCAGCGCCTGATGAGCCGCGTTCAGCCCCCAGATCCCGGTCCACAGCACCAGCACGCACCCCGCGAAGACCCGCGCGTCCTTGCTCGGCACCAGCGTGCACAGCAGCGCCAGCGTCACCAGCGCCGCCTGTCCCGACGCCAGCAACGGGCCCTCGAGCCCCGCGAGCGACGAGAACCCTTGGCGATCGAAGAACCCGCCCGACCCGCCGTAGGTCAGCCCCCAGGTCTCGCGGAGCTGCCCGCCCGCGTCGTATCCGAAGAGGCTGACCCGGGCCGCCGCGTCCTGCATCAGCGCCAGCCCGCTCCGCAGCAGGAGAACGATCGTCCAGAGCCCGAAGCCCCAGGTGACCGCCATCGAAGTCATCGCGTTCAGGTTGGTCGCCGTCGCCGACTCCGCCCGCCCACGCCGCAGCACGCCCGCGATTGAGATGCCCATCGCACGCCTCCCAGGCGCATCCCGCTCCACCCCGGCCCCCGCGAACACCCCTGCACGCGGGCCCCGGACGCGGGACACCAACACCACCGTGCCAAACACACCGTCGATGAGCAACCCGGCAAGGGAGGAAATCTGGGCAATGTGACCCGCGGCGGCCCGAGAACCCGCCGAAAGCCTTTCCAGTTTTCAAGAATCTTTGAAAGCAAGCCGCGTGGCGTGCTATCCTTGGGTATGACGACCGCGACGCTGCCGATGCCGCCCGCCGGTGCGGTGCCCAACGCCGACCCGGCCCTCGAGTCAATCCGCGAGAAGATCCTCGCCGGGCAGCGACTGACGCTCGCCGACGGCGACCTGCTCTATTCGACACCGGACATCTGGACGGTGTGCGAAATGGCGCAGCTCGTCCGCGAGCGTCTGCACCCGGGCGTCGCGTACTACAACATCAATCGGCATATGAACTACAGCAACGTCTGTGCGCTCTCGTGCAAGTTCTGCGAGTTCTACCGCAAGAAAGACGACGACGGCGCGTACACGCGTGACCTGGACTACATCCGCAACCAGGCGCTGCAGGCGATCGAGACCGGCGCGACCGAGATGCACATCGTCGGCGGTCTCCACCCCTACCTGCCGTGGAGCTACTACCCCGACATGATGCGGACGATCCGGGAAGCCGCCCCGAAGCTGCACATCAAGGCGTTCACCGCGGTCGAGGTCGTCCACCTCGCGAAGATCGCCAAGCAGTACAAGCGAACGGATCGCAAGGCCGGGATCCGCGCGGTGCTGAGCGAGTTGAAGCAAGCCGGGCTCGGGTCGATCCCCGGCGGCGGCGCGGAGGTCTTCGACGACCGCGTCCACGACGCCGCGTACAAGGGCAAGATCCGCAGCGACGAGTGGCTCGACGTCCACCTGGTGGCGCACGAGCTCGGGCTCAACTCGAACGCAACGATCCTCTACGGGCACATCGATCAGCGGCGCGAGCGCTTAGTGCACATGGAGATCCTCCGGCGTGCGCAGGATCAGGCGCTGGCCCGCCTCGGGTACGCGGGCGTCGAGTACCACGACCCGGAAGCCGAGGGCATCGCGGCCACCCAGGGCCTCGATCGTCGCGCGATCACGCTGACGGGCGAGGGCTCGCGCCTGCCGACGCCGGACATGGCCGAGCGCGAGGCCGGGTATTTCCAGACGATCATCCCCCTCCCGTTCATCCCGGACGGGAGCGAGATGGAGCACCTCCCCGGCCCGGTCGGGCTGGAGAACCTGCGCACGCTCGCGGTCTCGCGCCTGATGCTGGACAACTTCCCGCACGTGAAGGCGTTCTGGATCATGCAGACGCTGCCGATGGCGCAGCTGATGCTACAGAACGGGGCCGACGACATCGACGGCACCGTCGTCTGGTACGACATCACGAAGGTCGGTGGGTCGAGCACGCACCAGGAGACGAGCGTCGCCGACCTGCAAAAAGCGATCCGAGACGCCGGGTACGAGCCGGTCGAGCGTGACACGCTCTACCGGCGCGTGATCCGCGAGGGCAAGGACTGGCGCATCGCGGAGTAGCTCGCCGCCCACGATGGGCCACACCCCCCACCACAGCATCTCCTCTGCACCATCCCCTTTCTGATCATGCTCCGATTGAGCATGGCGTCCCGAGCCCGTGGCGCGGGTTGTGGCATCGCGGGGCGTCCTGAGCGGGCTAGCATTCGGGGCAATGCCGCACGAGCCGGTCCGGAATTGGCCCGGCCGTGCGTGAAGGAGGACCAATCGATGACCGCCGCCCCCGCTCAGTACGTCTGGGAGCCCCAGCCCGAGGCCGCCGCCCTGGTGGACCGCCTGATCCGCGCGCACCTGGACGCCTGCCCGCAGTCGGCCGACCTCGCCGAGCGGATGCGCACGCAAACCGGCACGCGCTTCCTCGACTGGGTGGACTACATCCAGACGCCCGCGAGCGACCAGATCCGCGATGAACTCGCCGCCGTCGGCTTTGTGCCCAGCGGCGAACAGGCGAGCGGCGAGGCGTTGACGAACCCCAAGGGCATCTTCCCGGCTGTCGTCCTCGCGCAAGGCCCGAGCCGCGTCGCGCTCAAGGTCGATGCCGTCGCCGACTTCCTCGCCGTCTGGCGTCTCGCCGGCGCGACCATCGAGGGCGAGCCCGGCTCGCGCATGCGCCAAGCCCGCGCGTTCGTCGGTAACGGCGCGGAGCTGTGGGTGATCGAGCGTCACGGGTTCCGCGGGTTTGTCGCGCCGTCGGTTGATCACGCGCTGAGCTGGAAGGCGGCCGAGCATCTGGAGAGGCTCTGCCGTCGCCAGCGCGTGTTTGAAACCGACGGCGTCGGGCGCGACGACGCAGGGTTCGACGAGGCGCACAAGCTGGTCGATGACGCCGTGCGCGATCTGGGCAAGGACTGGGCGTGCGACCTGTTCTTCGAGAGCGAGCGCCGCTACTGGCAGCGTCGCAACCGGGCGGCCCGCGTGCAGAAGGCGCGCCAGGACACGCTCGGGCTCGGCTGGGCCAACCATGATCACCACACCTACCGCTCCAGCCGACACTGCTACACGCGCCTGATCGCGCTGCTGGAGAAGCTCGGCTTCCACTGCCGCGAGCGGTTCTACGCGGGCGAGGAAGCGGGCTGGGGCGCGCAGGTGCTCGAGCAGCCGGTGACGAACATCGTGATCTTCGCCGACGTGGACATGAGCCCGGCCGAGATCGCCGGCGACTTCGCGCACGAAGGACTGCACGAGCAGCGCCCGGAACTGGGCACCGTCGGACTGTGGTGCGCGTTGCACGGCGAGAGCGCCCTGCAAGCCGGGATGCACCATCTGGAGTGCCAGTTTGATTGGCACGCGCTCAAGGCCCAGCTCGAAGCCGAGGCGGGCATCAAGACGATGGACCCGTTTACGACCTTCCCGTTCCTGCGTCAGGCATTCACCGAGGGCGAGCGGTGGGCAGTGTCGCACGCGCGGATCGCGGAGCTGGAAGCCGCCGGCAAGATCACGCCCGAGCAGGGCGAGCAGTTCCGCACCAAGGGCGCGATCGGGAGCCACCTGGAGAATCTGGAGCGCAACGACGGGTACAAGGGCTTCAACCAGCAGGGCGTGAGCGACATCATCAGCCGCACCGACCCGCGGAAGCTCGTGAGCAGCGGGACGTAACCCTCGTGGCGCGGGCGTCTCGCCCGTGCGAACACCCGGCCGGCTTGCCATGGAAACGCGCACGGGCGGGACGCCCGTGCCACGGTGTGCTGTCTATGTCGATCGCTTCGCCAACCCGTGCCGCCGACGAGCGCCGCCGGATCATCGTGAAAGTCGGCAGCGCCGTGCTCGCGCCCGAAGGGCTGCTATCGCGCGGCCGCGTCGCGCTGATCGCGAGCCAGGTCGCGGGTGCACGCACGAACGCGCGCACCGAGGTGGTGCTGGTCTCCAGTGGCGCGGTCGCGGCCGGGCTCCACCCGCTGGGGCTTCGCGAGCCCCCTCGAACGATCGTCGGCAAGCAGGCCGCCGCCGCCGTCGGGCAGCCTCGCCTCATCCGCGCCTACGCCGAGGCGCTCGCCCCGTTCGGGCTCGAGGTCGCGCAGGTGCTCCTGACCGCGGAGGACGTCCGCGACCGGACCCGCTTTCTCAACGCCCGTCGCACGCTCGAAAGCCTGCTCGATGCCGGCATCGTGCCGATCGTCAACGAGAATGACTCGGTCGCGTACGACGAGATCCGCTTCGGCGACAACGACCGCCTGAGTGCGCACGTGGCGCACCTGATCGATGCGGAACTGCTGGTCCTGCTCAGCCAAGCCGACGGCGTGCGCACACAGGGCGGCACGGGCGAGCTCGTACCCATCATCGACGATATCCCCAGCGCCTGGGCCCACGTCGGGCGCGGCGGCACCCGCGTCGGGACCGGAGGCATGGCGACCAAGCTCGAAGCCGCCGGGATCGCCAGCGGCTCCGGCGTCGAGGTCGTTATCGCTTCCGGGCTCGAGCCCGATGCCGTCGCGCGAGCGCTCGCGCGCGAACCCGTCGGCACGCGCTTCCCCGTCCGAGCGGCCGCCCCCGAAGCCCGCAAACGATGGATCGGGTATTCGACGCGCGTCACCGGGCGCGTTCGCGTGGACGAGGGCGCGGTGCGCGCGCTCACCGAGCGCGGCGCCAGTCTCCTCCCGGGCGGGATCCTCGCCGTCGAGGGCGCGTTCGACCGCGGAGCCGCGGTCGAAGTCGTCGGGCCCGACGGTTCCACCATCGCCCGCGGGCTCACGGGCTACTCCGGAGCCGAGTTGGACAAGATCAAGGGGCTGAAATCGACGGACATCGAGCGCACGCTCGGCGTCAGCTACAGCGAAGAGGTCATCCACCGCGACGACCTGTTCGTCTTCACGCCCCGCCCCGCTTCGCCCGCCCGAGTGCCGCCGGAGCGCACGCCGTGACCGCATCAGATGCCGCATTCGACCCGCGCGCCGTCGCGTCCCGCGTGCGCGAGGCGTCTCGCACGCTCGCGACGCTGCCGACCGCGACCAAGAACGCCGTGCTGCGCGAGCTGGCGGCCCGCCTTGAGCGCGCGACGCCGGACCTCCTCGCCGCCAACGCGGAAGACATGGCTTCCGCGCGTGCCGACGGGCTGCCCGACGCCAAACTCCGCCGTCTGGAACTGACCGAAGGTGGGATCGCCCAGATCGCCGCCGGGCTGCGCCAGGTCGCCGAACTGCCCGACCCTGTCGGCTCGGTCACGCGGGACGACGTTGTGCCGAGTGGGCTGCGCGTGCAGAAAGTCCGCTGCCCGCTCGGCGTCATCATGATGATCTACGAAGCCCGCCCGGGGGTGACGATCGACGCGTTCGCGCTGTGTTTCAAGGCCGGGAACGCCTGCCTGCTCAAGGGTGGCAAAGAAGCCGCCCGCTCGAACGAAGCGCTCGCCGCGATCGTGCGCGAATCGCTCGAAGCCCACGGCGCGCCCCCCGACAGCGTCGCCCTCATCACCACCAGCGACCGCGAGCGGATGCGCGAGCTGCTCCAGCTTGCGGACCTGATCGATCTGGTCATTCCCCGCGGCGGGCGGGCGCTGATCGACTTCGTGCGCGCGCACTCGGCGATCCCCACTGTGCAGCACGACGCCGGCGTCTGCCACGCGTTCGTCCACGCCTCGGCGGACCTGCAGCTCGCCGAGCGGGTCTGCGTGACCGCCAAGACCAGCGCCCCCGCGACGTGCAATACGCTGGAGTGCGTGCTGATCGATCGCGCGATCGCCGGGGCGTTTGTGCCGCGTCTGCTTCGCGCGTGCGATCAGGCGGGCGTGGAAGTCCGGGGTGACGAGGGCGTCCGCGCGCACGCCGAGGGGCTGGCGGTCACCCCCGCGACCGACGACGACTGGGGGCGTGAGTACCTGGACCTGATCCTCGCGGCCCGCGTCGTCGACGGGCTCGACGGCGCGTGCGCGCACATCCACCGCTTCGCCTCCAACCACACCGACGTCATCCTCGCCCAGGACCAGGCCGCGATCGAGGCGTTCCTCGCGCGCGTGCACTCGTCCTGCGTGATGGCGAACGCCTCACCCCGGTTCAACGACGGGTTCCAGCTCGGGCTCGGGGCGGAGATCGGGATCTCGACGACCCGCCTGCACGCGTACGGGCCGATGGGGCTCGAGGAGCTGACGACCCAGCGGTACGTCGTCCGCGGCTCCGGGCAGACGCGGTAAACACCAGTCCGATCGGCGTTTGCGGACTGCATCCGGGCTGCTCGGCGGCTTGGCTTGCTCCTACGATCCGGGTTCATGCGCCGCCCCCCCGATTTCACGCCCGCGATCCCGCCGCCCGGCGCGCCGAGCGCGCCGGAGGTGACTTTCGCCGGGCTCGCCTGGGCAACCGCGACGCTCGTCTGCTGGACGGTGACGCCGCTCTTGGTCAAGTACCTGACCGGCGTGTTCGACCTGTGGGCGAGCAACGGGTGGCGGTACGGGATGGCGGCTTTGATCTGGCTGCCGCTGCTGATCTGGACGATCGCGCGCGGGAAGATGCCGCCCGGCGTCTGGCGGCGGGCGCTCTGGCCGGCGGCGTTCAGCGCGGTGGCGCAGGTCGCGTTCGTCGGCGCCTTCTACTGCACCGGCGCGGGGATGGTCACCTTCGGGCTTCGGTTCCAGATCGTCGCGACCGCGATCGGGGCCGCGATGCTCTTCCCGGGCGAACGCCTGATCGTGAAGCGCCCGGGGTTCATCATCGGCGGCGGCGCGGTGATCGCCGGCGTGCTGGGGGTGGCGGCGCTGGCTGATACCGGCGCGGGGGGCGGGGAACGCCATCTGCTCGGCATTACGCTCGCGATCGTCGCGGGCATCGGCTACGCCTGCTACGGCATGGCCGTCCGCAAGTGCCTCGCGGGGGTCAGCGCGCGCCTGTCCTTCAGCGTGATCAGCATCTACGTCGGCGGCGTGATGATCCTGCTCATGATCCTGTTCGCCGACCGACCGGTGGATCAGCTGCTGGCGATCGATTCGATGCAGTGGGTCTACCTGGTGCTGTCGGTGATCTTCGGGCTCGCCGCGGGGCACGTGATCTACTTCACCGCGATGACCAAACTTGGCGTGGCGCCGGCGACGGGGTTCGTGCAGGTGCAGCCGTTCACGGTGGCGGCGGCCGGGTATTTCGTGCTCGGCGAGGTGATGAACCTCCCGCAGATTCTGTGCGGGGCGGTCGCGGTGTTCGGGGCGGGGCTGATGCTGTACACGCAGCACGCGGTGACGCGGAAGCTGCGTGTGCCGCCGATGCGGGAGCTGGACGAGTTCCCGGTGAACGAGGCGGTCGCGTTGGAGGAAGCCGAGCAGGCCGGGGCGGACGCTCAGGAGCCGGGGTCCAATCGGGTGTAACAGCGGGCACAGACGCGGCAGGCGGAGGGGCGTCCTCTGCAACGCGAACTCGAAGACCATGCGTGCGGCACCGCGCGGGCGGGTGGGGCACCGGATGATCGCGGTCAGGCTTCGCCCGGCTTGTGCGCGAAGCGTCTGGCCAGGCGGCGTTGAGACGCCCCCATGCAAAGAGAAGCCGAAGCAAAAGCAGTTCGAAGCGGCCCGATGCAGAGATGCAGGGTGCTGCACGGGCGCGGGCTGGTAGAGGAACTTGCCTTGACAGGCGGGCTTAGCGGGCGGGCTTGAGGGCTGGGCACCGCCTGGCGTTCGGCATGACGCGCAGAGGCGAACAATGCCAATAAAAAAAAGAGCCCGCCTGGGTTACCCCAGACGGGCTCAAATACGGCGACAACCTACTTTCCCGCGATGCAGTATCATCGGCGGACTGGGCTTAACTGCTGTGTTCGGAATGGGAACAGGTGTCTCCCCAGCCCTATGGTCACCGAAGGGATCCGTGACGCCTTTCAGCGTCAGGGCCCCGGAAAACCGGGCGCCGGCAAGCATTCATGAACTGATGAAGTTCGACATGATGAGGCCCGGGGGGGCATCGTCACGAGGCGAACCGAGGCGGCTCGGCGTGCTGCGCCGAACCGACGAGGCATGTTCGAATTGGTGTTCGAGTCTCGTGTTCGAGACGTGCCTGTCCGAGCAGCCGTGGGCCTTGGCGATCGGGGAACTCCGGTGAGGAGTGCCGATCGCCGGGACACGGCGGCGGACAGATGCGATAAAGCTTTCGACCGTTAGTACCGCTCCGCTGAGGGCCTCTCAGCCCTTACACGTGCGACCTATCAACCGGGTGGTCTTCCCGGGGTCTCTCGCTTACGCGACCAAGCCTGATCTTGAGGGGGGCTTCACGCTTAGATGCTTTCAGCGTTTATCCCTGCCCGACGTAGCTACCCTGCGATGCACCGAGCGGTGCAACAGGATCACCAGGGGTCAGTCCAACCCAGTCCTCTCGTACTAGGGTTGACTCCTCTCAAGCTTGGAACGCCCACAGCAGATAGGGACCGACCTGGCTCACGCCGGTCTGAACCCAGCTCGCGTACCGCTTTAATGGGCGAACAGCCCAACCCTTGGGACCGCCTTCAGCCCCAGGATGCGATGAGCCGACATCGAGGTGCCAAACCGCTCCGCCGCTATGGACGCTCGGGAGCGATAAGCCTGTTATCCCCGGGGTACCTTTTATCCGATGAGCTACGACCCTTCCACACGGGATCGCAGGATCACTAGAGCCCTCTTTCGAGACTGCTCGACCTGTCGGTCTCGCAGTAAAGCCGGCTTGTGCTCTTGCACTCTGCCACGCGGTTTCCATCCGCGCTGAGCCGACCTTTGCGCTCCTCCGTTACTCTTTAGGAGGAGACCGCCCCAGTCAAACTGCCCGACAGTCATGGTCCCCCGCCCGGTTTCACGGGAATCGGGGTTAGGCCACACGCGAACGAAGGGTGGTATTTCACCGTTGGCTCCACCCACGCCTGAACGCGGGCTTCAAAGCCTCCCACCTATCCTACGCATCCTACGCACGTGACCAATAACAGCCTGCAGTAAAGGTCCACGGGGTCTTTCCGTCTTGCTGCGGGGAGGCGGCATCTTCACCGCCACTACTATTTCACCGAGTCGGTCGTGGAGACAGTGCTCCAGTGATTACGCTATTCATGCGCGTCGGAACTTACCCGACAAGGAATTTCGCTACCTTAGGACCGTCATAGTTACGGCCGCCATTGACCGGTGCTTAGGTCGCGAGCTTCGCCGAAGCTAACCCGCTTCCGTGACATTCCGGCATTGGGCAAGCGTCACACTGTATACATCCACTCACGTGTTGGCACAGTGCTGTGTTTTTGATAAACAGTTCCCAGAGCCTTTTCTCTGCGCCCCGAAGGGCCCCCTTATTGCGAACGTACGGGGTCAATTTGCCTAGTTCCTTCACGACCGTTCTCTCGAGCGCCTGAGGCTATTCGCCACACCCACCTGTGTCAGTTTTGGTACGGGTCTTGGTTTGCCCCCATGCCTTTTCTAGGAACACTCGTCGCCAGCAACGGCCCGAAGGCCTGGGCACCACTAGCCGCCCAGCTGACCAAGAGCATCCGCAACATGGTTCGATCTCCCCAAGAGTGCAGGAATATTAACCTGCTGTCCATCGACTACGCCTTTCGGCCTCGCCTTAGGTCCCGACTAACCCTGGGCGGATTTACCTTCCCCAGGAAACCTTGGGTTTTCGGCGACAAGGATTCTCACCTTGTTTCTCGTTACTCAAGCCCGCATATGCACTTCCTGACGCTCCACGAAGCCTTACGGCTCCGCTTCACCGCCGACAGGAACGCTCGCCTACCACGCTTTCGCGTCCGCGGCTTCGGCTCTATGCTTATTCCCGATCATTATCGGCGCCAGACTCCTCGACCAGTGAGCTATTACGCACTCTTTAAATGATGGCTGCTTCTAAGCCAACATCCTGGCTGTCACGGCAGTCTGACTTCCTTTCGAACTAAGCACAGATTCGGGGCCTTAGCCGGCGATCTGGATTATTCTCCTTTTGACCACGGATATTGTAACTCGTGGTCTATCTCCCGAGACTTGGCCGTTGGTATTCGGAGTTTGGTTGAAAGGGGTACCCGGGTAGGGCCCACCTCTCATCCAGTAGCTCTACCCCCAACGGTTGCCTCTCGAGGCTAACCCTAAAGTTATTTCGGCGAGAACGAGCTATATCCCGGTTTGATTAGACTTTCACTCCTCCCCACAGCTCATCCCATATCTTTTCAACGATAACGGGTTCGGGCTTCCAGAGGGCTTTACCCCTCCTTCACCCTGGCCATGGGTAGATCACACGGGTTTCGCGTCTAGTCCCAGCGACTGAACGCCCTGTTCAGACTCGCTTTCGCTCCGCCTCCGGCCCGTTAGGCCTTAGGCTCGCCGCTGAGACTAACTCGCGGGCTCATTATGCAAAAAGCACGCCGTCACCCCGCAGGGCTCCGACAGCATGTAGGCGCACGGTTTCAGGTACTCTTTCACCCCGCTCATCGCGGTGCTTGTCATCTTTCAGTCACCTTACTGTTTCACTATCGGTTGTCGAGTAGTACTTAGCCTTGGAGGGTGGACCCCCCATGTTCAAGCCGGGTTTCACGAGCCCGACCCTACTCTAGGGCTGACCGGATTCCAGTTACAGGGCTTTCACCTTCTCTGGCTGGGCATTCCAACCCATTCATCTTTCATCCGGCTTATCCGCTTTCGCTCGCCGCTACTTACGGAGTCGCTGTTGCTTTCCTTTCCTCCGGGTACTGAGATGTTTCAGTTCCCCGGGTTCGCTTCTTGCACCTATGCATTCAGTACAAGATACCTCGTCAGAGGTGGGTTTCCCCATTCGGACACCCCGAGATCACAGCCTGGTTACCGGCTCCTTCGGGCTTATCGCAGGTTCCAACGTCCTTCATCGCCTCTCGACACCAAGACATCCGCCGTGCGCCCTTGATCGCTTCATCGCATCTGTCTGACGCCGGGCCCGCCCATGCGGCTACCTCGACCCAGACACGCCCACTATTCCATCACGCCGCCTTCGACGATCCGGAACAGTTCTCTACTTGAAGCACGAGATGTCGGGTCATCACTCCCCGGGGTGCCATCACCACGAGCGAGCCCGCCCGACTATTTCGCCATTGCGCTCGTCCGCGTTCCTCGCTCCCGACGGTTACCCGTCATCGGCTTTGGAACCGGACTCGGTTTTGCCTACCCCCCAAGCTCCAGCAAGAGGAGCTCGGGGTGAATGCTTGCCGTTACCCGATTGTCAAAGAGTCGTCCGGTTGCCGCCATCCGGCGGCTGCGGGGGTCCGGAACCGGTCCAAGCCAGTCCTTCACTCCGCCCGGCGGACCAGACCTTTCGGTCCGACCCGGTTCGTTCAGGCCTCGTCAAGAGGCGGGGGGATACTACGCCGATCCCAAAGTAGGTCAAGTGTTCCGCACATTTCCGAGCGCGGAATTTTAACCGCCGCCCCCGCCACCACCCCCGCCGCCGCCCGGATCGCGATCGCGCCCCGGTCGGGTTGGCGTCGGCTGGCGACCCGGAACGGGTGTCCGATCCGGCTCGGGTTCGGCCGCGGTCACGCCCTGGGTGGTGCCCTGCGAAGCCGAAGCCGTCATCATCGCGTAGAGCGGGCTCTGACGGTCCGCGTCCGGTCGGCGGAGCTCGATCGTCCCTAGGGGCGAGCGGACCACCACTTGGTACGTCGCGGCATCCCCCGCCCGCCGCTGCCCGCCGGGCACGCGGGAGACGTCCAGCAGCACAAACCCGATCCGCGACTCCAGCGATGCGGGCCCGGGCTGGCTCGGCAGCTCACCACCCTCGCCTGGACGCGGGGCCCCGGGAGCGGGCGGCGGGGCGACGCCGCCGGGAGGCGGCACACCTCGCCCGCCCGGAGGCGGCGGCGTCGGGAACCGATCGCGATCCCCGCCGGGGTCGCCGCCGGGGAATCCGGGGTCGCCCGGAGCGGTCGGATCGCGCGGGCGCACGTTGCTCACGTCAAATATCGGCAGCAGTTCCGGATCGGGCAGGCGGATCGTCGTGACGATGCTGTCGCCCGGCTCCAGCGTCGCGGTGCCACGCCGCCAGTAGCCGTAGTAGAACCGGAAAACCTCCACAGCCGCCCGCGGGCCCGAGAGCGCGTCGCCGTCGCTCGCGGTGCTCACGAAGAAATACTCCGAATACGGCACCGAGACGACGTCCGACCACTCGCTCCACGGGCTCACCATCGTGGGCTCGGCAGCGAGGGACTGCTGGTCGGGATGGAGACCGGCCGAACGCCCGAAGATCGGGTTGTTGATCACGTACCGAGTCCGGTAGCGATAGACACGCCCGGGCTCGATGCGCAGGTCGTGGACCCAGGCGCGAAGCCCGTCGTCTTCCAGGAACGGATCGATCCGGGCCGAGTACCAGTCCGGCAGTCCCTCCGAATCCGCCGGCGGGCGCCAGCCGAGCGTCTGGAGCTGCTGAAGCAATCGACCGCGTTCGGTGCGTCGCCCTTCGAGGCGCTGGCGGATGACGGCCGGGGAAGCCGTGCGTTCGCGATCGCCGGTCTGCGGCTGGCGCGGATCGCGCGGGTCGCCGGGGCGCCCGCGATCGCCCGGGGGGGGCGTGGGCTGACCGGGACGGTCGGCCTGGCGCTCGGCTTCTTCCAGCCGAACTTCGTCGTCGGCGATCAGGTCTTCGAGCTCGTAGAGGCGCGTCTCCAGGCGCCGAACCTCGGGCGCGTTGCGGAGGGCCGAGCGGGACATCGCGGCTTCACGCGGCGGCTCCCACCGCGGGCCCGCGATCGTCGGGTAATACAGCGGCTGCGCCACCTCGCGCACCGCGCTGCGCGCGGTGTCCAGCACCGGCGTCATGTCGGCGGGGCGGAGCTGCTCCCCACGCGGCAGCGACGCGAGCAGGTCCAGACGCCCCGGCGTGATCCGCACGGGCTCCGACGGGCCCCAGGATCCATCGACACGCTGCACCTGACGCTCGGCCTGCACCGCGAGCACCTCGATCCCGTCCCGCCACCAGCTTGTCGGGATCGGGCGCTCGCCGGAGCCTTCGCTCGGCTCGCGCGCGAACGCCGAACGCACCAGCGAGCCGGGGATCGACGTCTCCACGCTGACCGACTGCAAGTCGTACGGCTGCTGCGAGGGGAGCAGGTCGCTCAGCCCGGGGATCGTGCGTGCCGACACCGGGTCGATCGTGTTGAAGGTAATCGCATAGATCGGTCGAGCGGGGCTCGGCAGCTGGACGCCGATGAGCATGCCGCCGTCGAGTTCGACCTCGGCGACGTCAACCTGCGCGATCGGCAGCCCGGTGCCGAACGCGCGGGGGAGCGACGCGATCGCGTCCGACCCTCGCGCGGCGGACTCGTACCGCTGCAGGAGCGAAACGCGTTCGACCTCGGGGCGCTGGGGGTTCTCGGCTCGCAGGGCCGAGGCGAGCCGGTTGGCGTCCTCAGTCGCCCGCTCGAACGCGCGGGCCGGCGGGACGCGCTGCGCCCCGGTGACCTCGACCGCGTTCGGCTCGCCGACGAACTGCAACGCCAGCACGACCACCAGCACTAGGGTCACCGCCCCCAGGACCAGCTTCTCGACGTGCTGCTCAATAAAACTGACACCCTTGAGCTTCATTGCAAGAACTCCGCGTTCCCCGCCGCCTCACTCGCCACCGGACTCGACCAGTTGCACGCCCATCGCCGCTCGAAGACCCTCGGGCATGAGGGGCGCGGTCCAGGAACGCAGCCACACCGTTTCGATCCGCATCGTCGCGCGCACCACGTGCTCCTCGCCGTAGTAGAACCCGTGGGTCAGTTCCTCCCACGCGTCCACCGGCTCGGTTGTGATCTCCAGCACCGTCATGTAATTCGTCTCGCGCAGCGCCCGGAAGAACTGCGGCAGGCGCTCGCTCGAGACGATCGCCACCAGTTCGGCCGTCCGCACGTCGTAGACCTGGTTCTCCGCGGTGGACAGGCGCCCGGTCAGCGAGTGGCGACGATCCGTCGGCGCGAGCCCGTCCTCGCTGACCGCCTCGCTGGGCATGTCCGCGAGCACCGTCTCGCCGTAGACCGGCAGATCCTCAACCGCCAGACGCTCGATCCGCTTGACCACCGACCGCTCGATCGGCGTCGGCTGCCCGTCCGGGTCCGTGTTCGCACGCGCCACGGCCCGCAGGATGTCGCGGAAGACCCACATGTCCCACTGGATCAGGAACGCATCGAACGTGTCGGCCTGGTTCGCGACCGACGCGAGACGCCACTGCTGGCTGAACCTGGAAGCCTGCCCCTGATCCATGAAGAAAATGTCCGGCGTCGCGTAGAACGAGACTTCACGCCCGCGTCGGCGGTACTCGCTCATCCGGCGCTCGCTCAGGCGGGCGCGGATCTCGTCCCCATCGTCGGCGTCGAGCCCCGCCGCCCCGCGCTCCAGGCGCAGACGCTCGGTCTCCCTCTCTTGCAGGTCGCGTAGAGCGTCGTAGAGGCGGACCAGGTCCGCCCGGTCGCCGCCGCGGTGCTGGGCGATCAGCCGGGCGTAGATGCTGGGCGTGCGCGCGTCGCCCAGGACGGCACGCCGGAAATCCGTCATGAGACGCTGCGTGCGCTGAGCCGAGCCGGCTGAGGGAAAGAGCCCCTCGACCAGCGGGCGGTGGTCCGACCGGTTAAACGCGACCGCACGCTGCACGACGGCGATCGCATCGCCCGCGACGCGCTCGCGCTCGGCCTGGAACCACTCGGTCAGGATGCGGTTGGGCGCGGAGCGGAGCTCGATCGGGCGATCGCCGGGCAAAGCCGCCGGCACGAGGTAGGTCACGCTCGCGGCGGTCAGATCGCGCTGCACGCCGACGACGGCTGACTGCTGCGACTCCCGCACTTTCTTGTTCATCCCGCTTGCGATGAACCACGCGACCGGGATCGAAGCCACGATCACGACCGAGAGGATCACGATCACCAGGTTCTGCTTGAGCCACTGCACGGGTCAGAACCCTCCTTCGTCATCGGCGCCGTCCGCGGCGTTGTCGGCCGGGGCGAGCACGAACACCAGTGTCAGCTCGTAGACCGCCGGCTCGGTTTCGCTCGGCGGCGTCGGGCGCACCAACGGCGCCAGCTCGTTGATCTGCGCGTCGGTCACGGTGCGTTCCTGGGGCGAGCCCGGGTCATCACCCCCACCGCCGCCGCCACCCACGGGCGGCGGGGTCGGCAGGCGATCATCCGGCCCGCGCATCCCGCGACCGACGCCCATCCCCGGCTGTCCAGGCATCCCAGGCTGGCCGGGCATCCCCGGATCCCGAGCCGCTCCGGCAGACCACGTGAAACGCACCGCCTGCTCCGGGTCGAACTGGATGTACATCGCCTCGCCCGGCAGTCGCGCGTTCGCCACCAGCCACGCACGCACCGTCTCCTCAAAGAAACGATCGTGCCCGAACTGGTCTTTCGCGAGCGGGTGGCGGCTGGTCAGTCGCAGCGTGACCTGCATCCGCGGCAGGTCCAGCGTCGGGTCGGGCTCGCCCATGCCGGCGTCGGGATCATCGAACCCCCCGCCGCCGCCGCGGGGCGACCCGCCGTAGAACCCGTCGCGCCCGCCGCCCATCCCGCCGCTGTCCATCGGGAGCTCATCCACAACGCCCGGGCCGAGGTATTCGGCGCGAACCATCGCGAGCTCGAACGACGGGCCATCGAACGCGATCGCCTGCCCGTTCTCGTCGCGCACCGCGCGGGCCGCTTCATCGGCAAACGCCAGCATCGACGAGAGCTTGTGCATCACCCGACCGACGGTGGCGTTCTCGCGCGCCAGCGCCACGGCGTTCGCCGCCAGGGGATCGATCCGCAACTCGCCTGTCGCGTTCGCGGCTTCGGTGCGCAGGCGCTGGAAGTCGCGCAGGGTCGCGTCGATCACCTGCGGGCGGCCGGCTGCATCCACCGCGATCTGATCCATGATCGGACGGATGAACATCGCCCCGCTCGCCGCGACCGCGATGCCCGCGGCTGCCGCGAAGTAGCCGACCTTGCCCTTCCACAGCGACTTCTTGATCTCCGCGATCGGCATCAGGTTCGCGTTGATTGTCTCATAGCCGATGCCCTGCAGCGCCAGCCCGTACGCGGTCGAGAGATTCAGGCTCGCCGCCTCGAACTCGCCCGAGCCCGCGCCCTCCACGCTCAACCGCTTGAACCGCTCGATGCGGTAGACGTCGAGCTGGAGCTGCTGCTTCAGGTACTTGCGAAGCCCCGGGAGCTGGAACGTCGAGCCAAGCCCGATCAGGCGCGTCAGGTTCGCGTCCTTGTGCAGGCTCCGGTAGTACCCGATCGAACGCTGGATCTCCTGCGCCAGCTCGGTGAAGACCGGGCGCATCGCCTGGAACGCGTGGCGCGCGTGCCGACTCTGCTCGGCCTCACGCTTCAGCTTCTCCGCTTTCGCGTAACTCAGCTTGAACGCGTTGACCAGCGCATCGGTGAACTGGTGACCGCCGATCTGGAACGTCCGCACCCACACTCGCCCGGCTTCGGCGATGATCAGGTCCGTCGCCGTCGTCCCCACGTCCACGATGATCGTGCCCGGCGTCTGCTCCGTGAACTCCAGGTCGTACGCGAGCGCGTTGTACACCGCGACCGGAGACAGGTTCACCACGCTCGGCTGCACGCCCACGTCCGCCCAAAGATCGAGCTGACGGCGCACGCGGGCCTTGGTCACCGCGAAGATGCCGACCTCGATCTCCGGCGACGACTCGTTCCGGAACGTCTGGAAGTCCCACTCCACTTCTTCGATCGGGAACGGGATCTGCTGCTTCGCCTCGAAGCGCACGATCCCCGGGATCTTCTTCGCCGGCACTTCCACCGGCGGGAGCTTCGGGAACCGCACGAACGACTCGTGCCCGGGGATGCTGATCGCGACCCGCGCCCCCGAGAGATCGCTCTGCGACGCGAACGTGCCGACCGAGACGCGCAGCACGTCGTCGGCGACCGCGTCCGGGTCGCTCAGCGGCCGCGGGTGCGGGAGCACGACGTACTCCGCGACGCGGACCGCGCCCTCTTGATCCGTCTTCTCCAGGCGCACCGCCTTCAGCGCGTACGCCCCGACCTCGATGCCCCAGCAGCCGCCCGATGCCATCGATCAGCCTCCAGACTCACCCCGCCCGGCTTGGTTCCGCTCGCGGGGTCCGCCAGCATACGAGACCCACGCCGACCCTGTTGCCCACCCCACGACGCCCGTGACGGGCCCGTGACATTCCTGTTCCCGGCGCCGTCGGCGCCTCAGTCCCCGTTCGGCGGCGCGTCGCGATCGTCGCCCCGGCGCTCGATCCGGTCGGCGAGCAGCGTCAGCCCCACGCCCGCCAGCAGCGCCAGCGTCAGCACCCACCACCGCTCGATCGGCACCCGGAGCGGGATCCACCCCGGCGGCAGGCTCCACGCCGCCGCGTGATACCCCGCGATCGCGAGCACCAGCCCGAGCGTCAGACGCGTCTGCGGGTGCACCAGCCCGAAGCCCGCCCCAAACCCCGACCCCAAACCCGGCCCAGAGGCAGCCCCATCCTCGCCCGCCTCTCGGATCGCTCCGCGAGCCCCGACCGCCAGACGAATCCCAGCCACCAGCACCCCGAGCCCGACCAGCGCCCCCAGGATCGACCCCGCCCACCCGAGCGCGCCCATCACCGGATCAGCATCGCCGCGCTGGAGACCAGGCTCATCCCCTGCTGGTCCATCGCCGCGGTGTAATGGATGGGCTCGACCCGCTCCGGCTGCAGGGTCTTCAGGCACGCCGTGATCGCCCCGATCGAGCACCACCGCGTCGGGTTCTGCTGCCAGCTCATCGCCCCGATCAGGTCGTCGGCCGACCCCTTCGCGACCAGATCCAGCATCTCTTTATCATGGTCCAGCACGCGCTGACGGGCGGCCTGCACCTCGGGGTCGTCCCCCGCGAGGGGCTTCTGATCCCCGAACGCCGGCCCGATGTGGCTCAGGTCCGCGCTCACCACCAGCAGCGTCCGCCCGGACAGCTCCGAGATCACCTCGCGCAGCGCCCCGACGAACTCGTCCAGCCCCACGCCCTGACCGTCGTACGACGCCCCGCCGTTCACCAGCGGGTCGTGCACCAGCACGCCCACGATCGGCACAAACGCCCCGGACTCGTCCGCCCCGAACACACGCTGCACCCACGGCACCTGCAACTCAATCGAGTGCTCGTTCTCGTGGTCGTACTCGCTCGCGAGCAGCGCATCGCCCAAACGCGAGCGAAGCCCATCGACCGCGGCCCGGTCGGCTTTGCAGACGCCCAGCGGCGAGCTGAACCCCTTGGTGCACGCCGTCACCCCTGTCCCGCGCCCGAAGTGGTTCGTCCCCAGCACGATCACGCGGTCCGGACGCCCCTGCCCACGCAGGCGGCTCCACCCCGCGGCGTACCCGGTCCACCCGCGCCCGTAGTCAATATGGGGGACCACCAGGGCCCGGGGCAGGTCCGTCAACGGGGCCGGCGGGGCCCAGCCGCCCTCGGGGACGGGGGTCGAAGCCGCCTGGGCGGCCGCCGCCTCCGCCTGCTCGAGCCACTGATCGAGAATCTCCCCCAGACGCGCCGGGCCCTGCTGGATCTTCTCGTCCTCGGTCGCCTGCCGCGGCTGCTCCCCGCGATCCTGTGCTTCCTTCACCAACGCCTGCTGGACAAGCATGTCCGCAAAGTCGGCGGTCGAACCCGGGGGCAGGTTCTCCGTCGCGTCGAACTGCGACCGGATCTCGGCCAACAGGGCGTCGAACGTCGGGCCCTCCAGCAGCCCCGCCGCGTCGAGCTGGCTGACCACCGTCTCCAGCATCGGCACCTGCAGCCCCTGACCCACCTGAGCGACCACCTCCTCCACCGTCCGCGTCCCGTCCAGCAGCGGCATCACCACCTGGAACGCCGGGGGGAGCCCGATCTGCTTCCGGCTGATCTGCTGGGCGTCGCTCAACCCCAGCAGCGTGACCGGCTGCCCGTCCTGCGTCTGCGCCTGCACCGGGAACCCGCGCACCGGGCGGAGGCGAGGGCGGCGCATGTGCGCCAGTTTCGGGTCGTACGGCGGGATCGGGGGCTGAGATGACGGGTTGGGGCTCTGGCTCATGGATCAAGCGTAGGCTGAAAATCGCGGATCTCCCGTGCCGGACGCGCCAGACGGGCGGTTCGCTGGACCGGGGCGGCTCGGGCGCTACACTTCCAGCCGCGCCGGACCGAGCCCACAGGCCCCGAGTCCGCCGCTTCAGCGTTGCAAAGCCAAGGACCGAAGCCATGCCCGAAACCAAGACTGATAACAAGATCGACACCCTCGCCGCCGGCGACCAGATCCGGTGCACGATCAAGAACGTCCCGCAGGCCAAGGGCCCGCAGGACACCATCGCCCGTCTCATGCGGCGCGATCCGGCGAGCATCAAGGCCCTCAAGCGGGCCCAGGAGCTCCGCCGCCGACGCATGCGGAGCTACATCCGCGGCGGTCGCGAGTGGTTCGTCCGCGAGCACCCGGCGAAGGTCGTCCGCGTCGCCCCGGGCGAAACCTGGGAGATGCCCTTCACCTTCGACATCCGCCCCGACCTCGCGAGCGTCGCAAGCTACCTCGAGATCCAGAAGGCCTAAACCCCTCCGGGGTGGCACAGCTCTCCGAGCTGTGTCTCTTCTGAGATCACACGCAATCAAAATCACACCCCAACGCCCGGCCCATCGACGGCCGGGCGTTGTCCTTTGGCGCAACCGATCAACCTCAAGGGTGCGGAACAGACCTGCGCAATCACCACCGGTGCCTGGCCACTGGCTCCCGGTGCCTGCCGAAGGCCCCTACCCTTGTGCCATGCGATCCCCGCTCAGCTTCGCGATTCTCCTCCTCGGCATGCTCCTGTTCGCCCTTGGGCTCACCGGGGTGATGCTCGTCGGGTGCTCGGACACCAGCGCCACGCCGCGTGTGGAAGCCGTCTGGACCGAAGCCGGCGGCGCCCGCGTCTACACCGTGCGCGGGCAGATCGTGCAGCTTCCGACCAGTCCCACGACCGAGTTCCAGGTTCGCCATGAGGCGATCGCCGACTTTGAGGACCGCAACGGCGACGAGATCGGCATGGACGTGATGATCATGCCCTTCCCCCTCGCCCGCGGGGTCTCGATCGAGGGGCTCGCGGTGGGCGACAAGATCGAGTTCGATATGGCTGTCAACTGGAACCAAGCCCCGAGCTACGCGATGACCCGCGTCCGCAAACTCCCCGCAGAGACGGAGCTGGACTGGACGACGCTGAAGTAGGCGTCGCGCCGAGTGCATGGCCCTCAAGGCGTTGGCCGAGTGCCCGATGGCTGCAAAAAAACCCGGCGCTCAGCCCATTGCCGAGCACCGGGTCTCGTGGGGGTCAGGAATCGGCTTGCTCGCCCGGGTTGCCCCGGAGCGTCAAACACCATCTCGTTCGGCCGGGCGGAGGTCGCTCGGCCGAGATGCTTTTCGAGCCCCACGGCCCAGAGGTTGCCGGTCGGATCACAAAATCTCGTGCGGACTCGTTCATCCACCCTGGTCACGGGAAACCCCGCGAGCAATTCACCTGCTCGCTCACGACCGCGGCATCATCACCAAGCCCCGCTACGGGGCGCGCAAGTCCAGACGCTCCATCACCATCTGAAGATCGCTCCAGACCTTCGCCCGGTTTTCGGGCGTGTAGCTGCGCAGGAGGAACGCCGGGTGGTAAGTCGGCATCACCGGCACCTCGCCGATGTCCTCCTCCGGCTCCGGGAGCCCGTCGAGCCGGACCGCCACGGGAAGCTCCAGGCGGTGCCAGCGCCCGCGGAGGGCGCCCATCGCCTCGGTGGTGCTGAGCAGGAGCTGCGCAGCCGGGCGACCGAGCGTGACGATCACCTCCGGGCGGATCGTCCGGATCTGCTCGAACAGGTACGGCGCGCTGACCCGCGCCTCCTCCACCGTCGGCGTCGCGTTGTTCGGCGGGCGCACCTTCAGCACGTTCGCGATGTACACGCCCTCCCGGCTCAATCCCATCGCGACGATCATCTTCTCCAGCAATTGCCCGCTCCGACCCACGAACGGACGCCCGAGCCGATCCTCGTCCGCCCCCGGCGCCTCGCCCACGAACATCAGGCGCGCGCACGGGTCACCCTCACCGAAGACGATCTTCGTGTGATCGGTCGGGAACTGCTCGTGCGGCGCGTCGCGCTCGTAGCGCGCCAGGATCGCCGCCAAGCGAGCCTCGGCCCTGGCGCGGCGGTCGTTCCCGCCCGCGCTGGGCTCGGGCGGTTCGTAGACCGCGGCCGAGATCCCGTGGTCCGGAGCGGCGGGACGCTTGGGCTCGACGAACCCCGGCGCTTTCTCACGCGGCTCATCGGGCTCGGCTCGAGGCTCGGCTGGCTGATCGGGCCCGCTCGGCTGCGGCTCCGGGCGCGCGTGCCGCCCGGTGATCGGGAGGAACCCCACGCCGAGTCGGCGCAGGGCTTCGGCGTGCTGTCGCAGCAAACGCTCCGGGTCGGTCATGGGGCGATGGTACCGCGGGCGCCGGGGTCAGGCCGCGCAGGCGGAGGATGATCCACCCGATCGCCCGCGTTCGAGCCAGCACTGCACCAGGCGCACGAACGGGTCTTTCAGCAGCGGCTTCACGACGCAGTCGTCGCACCCGGCTTCCAGGCACGCCTGACGATCCCCCGGCTGGTCGTACGCCGTCACCGCGATCATCGGGCCGGCGTACCCGCCCGCGCGCATCGCACGCACGGCTTCCAGCCCGCTCCCCATCGGCATGTCCGCGTCCACCAGCACCGCCTGGTGCGGGCGACCCTCTCGCAGCCCACGCTCGACCGCGAGCACGCCCGCGGGCCCGTCCGCGACCGCTTCCGGCGTCATCCCGGCGCGTTCGAGCATCGTCACGATCAGGCGGCGCGTGTCCGCGTTGTCCTCAGCGACCAATACGCGCAGATTCCCGTCACGCGGCTGTTTCGGCGCGACGCTGATCGGCATCGGGATCGACACGGGCGGGGCGGGGTCTTCGCCCGCGGCTTCGTTCGGCGTGTCGAGTTCCGCCTCCAGCGTGAACGTTGAGCCCGAAGCGGACGTGGACTCCAAGCGGATCGAGCCGCCGAGCAGGCGCGCCAGGCGCTGGCTGATCGGCAGCCCGAGCCCGGTGCCGCCGAAGCGTCGGCTCGCACTCATGTCGGCCTGCTCGAAGGGATCGAACAGACGCGACGCGCACTCGGGCTTGATCCCCGGGCCCGTGTCCGAGACCTCGCAGCGCAGCCGGACTTGCCCGTTTTGCGTGCTTGCAAGGCGGGCACGCACGCGGACGCGCCCTCGGCTGGTGAACTTCACCGCGTTGGAAACGAGGTGATGCACGATCTGTCCCAGACGGTCCGGGTCGGTCATCGCGAGCGTGTCCGGCGCTCCGCCCTCCTCGAGCGCACAATCGACCTCGAAGCCGAGCCCTGCTTCCTCGGCACGGGCGGCGAGTTGCATCGCCGAGCGGCGGACGACCTCAAGAGGATCGCACACACGGTGAGCCACAGGCTGCTGCCCCGCTTCCATCCGCGCCAGATCCAGCACGTCACTCAGCACGCTGAGGAGATGGTCGGCGTTGCGCCGGATCGTCCGCAAGGCCTCGCCGTTGATGCTGTCCGGCTCGCTCGCGAGCAACAGCTCGGTGAAGCCGAGGATCGCCGTCAGCGGCGTGCGGAACTCGTGGCTCATGTTCGCGAGGAACGCCGACTTCGCCCGGCTTGCCGCCTCGGCGTCGTGCAGCGCACACTCGAGCGCTTCGGCTGCACGCTTGCGCTCGGTGATCTCCAGCTCGAGCGCCATGAACCCGGTCAGACGGCGCATCTCGTCGTACAGCGGCTGAATCTGGAGCTGGAGCCAGAACGGCGTACCGTCCTTTCGGTAGTTCAGGATCTCCACGTCCACGGGCTCGCAAGCCGCCAAACGCTCACGCATTGCGCGAACCGTTTCCGGGTCGGTCTCCGGGCCTTGCAGGAACGACCCGGGCGTCCGTCCGCGAACCTCTTCTAGCACGTACCCGGTCAGGCGCGTGAATCCCTCGTTCGCCCACTCGATGCGCCCGTCCACATCGGTGATCAACACCGCATTGACGGTCTTGCGTGCGATCAGCGCCAGACGCTCAGCTTCGGCACGCGTCCGCGACAGCTCGGCCGCGATCCCGCGGAGCTCCACCGCGCGACGCTCTTCCGGCAGCGCTTTCTCCAGGCTCGCGAGACGCGTCTCCACAAGACGCCCCAGCGTCCGCAACGCGCGGAGCTCATCCGGCATCAGTTCACGGGGCTTGCAGTCGATCACGCACAACGAACCGCGCACCTGACCGTGCGCGCTCACCAGCGGCACGCCCGCGTAGAACCGGATCCCAGGCTCGCCGGTCACCAGCGGGTTGTCCGCGAATCGGCTGTCCCTGTGCGCGTCCGGGACGACCAGCGGCCCGTCCTGCAGGATCGTGTACCCGCAGAACGCCTGATCCCTCGGCGTGCCCGAGCATCCCAGCCCCAGCTCGGCGATGAACCGCTGGTGGTCCTTGCCGATCATGCTGACCAGCGCGACCGGCACGCCGACGATCGAAGCCGCCAGCTCGACCAGGTCCGCTAAGACCGGGTCCCCCACCGCGTCCAGAAGCCCGCTCGCCTCCAGCGAGGCCAGCCGCTCGGCTTCGTTCAGAGGCAACGGGGCGGGGGGCATGGACGCGGCTCCAGGAGAGGGGGATTTCTCCCCGACCTGTTCTTTTCGACAACACCGTGTCCAAACATGGATACCGCTCTGCAGATCTGTGCGTAGTCCCAAGAAAATGAGGGGTTTGAGTCACGCCGACACCCCGGCCTAAGGGGGTCCAAGAACCATCCGTTTGTGGGATGATCATCCCAAGATTCGCGCGTTCCCCGAAGTCGGCGATCTGTTTTGGCGCCATTTTTTCGACTTTTGTTAGTATCTTGACAAGAATGTCCTCGCGACCTCGACTTTTTGATTCGAAGGTTTACCATCCAGCATGAGCCAGGGCTTTCTGTTGCGTGAGCTTCCGAAATACGAGTCGATCGAGGCGCACGCGTCGCGGTTCCCCGAATTGAGGCCCAGGGCGGCCTTGGCGTGGCTGGAGCTGCTGCGGACAGGGACGGACATCCTGGCGGTGCACGATGACCTGATCCGGAGCCACGGGCTGAGCCAGGGTCGGTTCACGGTGCTGATGCTGCTGAACTGCGAGGAGGCGTGGTGCGGGGCTCGTCCGAGCGAGTTGGCCGACCGGGCCGGGCTGAGCCGGGCGGCTTTGACGAGCATCCTCGGCGCACTCCAGGCCGACGGGTGGATCGAGCGCTCGCCGGACCCGGAGGACGGGCGGAGCACCTCGGCCCGCCTGACCGAGTCCGGTCGCCAGCGCTTTGAGGCGTTGCTCCCAGGGCACTTCCGGCGCGTCGCGGAGGTGATGGGCGGGCTGGATGCCGATGAACTCCGCACGCTCGCGGCGTTGCTGGGCAAGCTCCGCGCGTCGTGGGCGACGGCTTCCGAGGGCGACGGCGTCACCGAGACCAAGCCCGAGACGAATGAACGGAACGCGAGGGAGCCAATCCCGAATCACTCGCGCGAGCGCGGGGGCACGCCCGGGATGGGCACGGAGATGCACGCATGAATCGGTCGATCGCACGCCCGGAGCGTCCGCTGGCGCGTCTGATCTCGCTGGCGGCGTTGCTGTTGGTGAGCTCGATCGCCTCGGCGCAGAACGGCGGGCCGCCGCCGCAGACGGTCCGGGTCGATCCGGTGCGGGTTGAGGTTGTGGAGCAGTGGCGTCCGGTGACGGGTGAGCTGCGCCCGCTGCGTCGCGCGTTGCTCGCGGCCGAGGAGCCGGGGTTTGTCCTGGAACTCGCGGTGCGCGAGGGCGAAGCGGTGGAAGCGGGCGGCTTGATCGCGCGCCTGCGGGATGCGCAGGCGCAGATCGAGGTCTCGCGGACGCGCGCTCGCGCCGATGCCGCACGCGGGCTGATCACGCAGCGCGAGGCCGAGCTCGCGGAGCTGCGCCTGGATCTGGAGCGGATGCAGGAGCTGTTCGAGCGCGGGTCGGCGGCTCAGACGGAGCTGGACCGCGCCTCAACGGCCGTGCTCGCGGGCGAGGCGTTGCTGACCCAGGCGGAGGCTTCCCACGCGGCGGATCTTGCCGAGCTGGCGCGCGCGCAACGCCGGGTGGAGGATCTGACGATCCGCGCGCCGTTCGACGGCATCGTGGTTTCGCGCCGCACCGAGGTCGGGCAGTGGATCGCGCAGGGAGACGCGGTGGTCGAACTGGTGTCGCAGACGGACATCGAGGCGTGGATCGACGTGCCCGAGCGGTACGTGGACCGTCTCGGCGGGGACACCACGCGGGTTCGGATCGTGGTTTCGGCACTCGACAAGACGCTGGAAGTGCCCGTGACGGGGATCGTTCCGGAGGTGGACCCCTTGAGCCGCCTGTTCCCGATTCGGGTGTCGCTTGAGAACAAGGACGGTCGTTTGAAGCCGGGGATGAGCGTGACGGGCGTGGTGCCGACGGGGGTGGCGTCCGAGAGCGTGCTGGTGCACAAGGACGCGATCCTGCGCGACGACGCGGGCACGTACGTCTTCTTCGCAGCCGGCACGCCCGGGGGCGAGGTTTCGGCGGTGGCGCGGGTGGACGTGCTGTTCGCGGTGGACGCGAACTACCTCGCGGTGCGCGCGCCGCAGCTGACGGCGGGGATGCGGGTGGTGGTGGAAGGGAACGAGCGGATGGGCTTCCCGGGTCGCCCGTTGATCCTGGTCAACGGCGGCCCCGGCACGGCGGACTGACGCACGCCTCGCGTTCCCTCCCTCGCGCGTGCGCACGAAGCCACGCGCAACCCTCGGAAAGGATCCCGACCGATGGACGTGGTCAAGCTGTCGATCTCCAAGCCCGTGGGCGTCACGGTCGGCGTGCTGCTGCTGGTGATGTTCGGGCTGATCGGGCTGACGGCGATCCCCGTCCAGCTCACCCCCACCGTCGATCGCCCGGTCATCACCGTCGAGACGGATTGGCCGGGGCGCACGCCCGAAGAGATTGTTGACGAGATCACCAAGGAGCAGGAAAAGCGGCTCAAGAACGTCAGCAACCTGAAGCGGATGGTCTCGACCAGCCGCGACGGCGGGGTGAGCATCCGCCTGGAGTTCTACCTGGGGACGGAGATCTCGCGCGCGCTGC